>Ga0134103_1000807_pt1 | contig 34757 bp, 53 predicted proteins | sample 14_taG_2_FD_94445 | JGI IMG/M metagenome (GOLD analysis project Ga0134103, IMG submission 94445) | Switchgrass degrading microbial communities from high solid loading bioreactors in New Hampshire, USA - 14_58_20_212_A1 metaG | ecosystem: Engineered > Bioreactor > Semi-continuous > Anaerobic >...
ACGAACAACAGAGAGCCATAGGATGCACTGAGGGTATCTGCTCGATGCCCCTGGATGGATCACTACCGCAGCGTGAGGAAATTTCGTGGCCAAAAATGGGGATTCTCAAGTGGCCATTGACATGTAGATACGCTTTGGGGGTGGAGTGATGTTCACGAAGGTACAGAAGTGGGGAAACAGCTTGGCGATTCGTATCCCTCGTGGCTTTGCTGAGCAACTCAAGATAGAGCATGGCAGTGAGGTGGACCTTTTGCTTGACCATGATCACCTGATTATGATGCCAAGTCGCAGGAGAGTGTCTCTGTCGACTCTGCTGTCGCAAGTGACCAAAGAGAACATCCATGGCGAAGTGACAACAGGTGAGCCGACCGGACGCGAGGTATGGTAGATGAGTTACGTGCCTGAGCGCGGTGATTTGGTCTGGCTCACGTTTCAGCCACAAGTCGGCCATGAGCAGAGTGGACGCCGTCTCGCAGTCGTTGTATCTCCGGCTGCATATAACGGTCCTGTAGGGTTAGCACTTGTATGTCCGGTCACCACGAGCATCAAAGGCTATCCCTTCGAAGTCCCGGTTCCCGAAGATATCGGTATCACTGGTGTGATACTGTCTGATCAGCTCAAGAGCCTCGACTGGCGAGCTCGAGGGGCAGAGTACATCGCAAAGATTCCGAGCGGTACCATGTCCGAAGTAACCGACAGAATCCGAGTGCTGATAGAGGACGATGTTTAGCACACGCATCGAGACCGATAGCTGCCTGGGCCACGGTAGCCTGACACAAGGCGGTGTCGTCGAGATCCTGTCTTACAAGGAGATGTGAGATGTGAACGGAGAGTCGGCGCACGTAAGACGCGTTCAACCCGATGAGTGGCAGCTCTGGAGGTCACTACGACTCCAGGCGCTCGCAGATTCGCCGGAGGCGTTCGGGAGCACGCTGGAGCATACGAGGCAGCGGAGCAACTCCTACTGGCAGGAGCTGATTCCCACCGACGGCCTCTCCGATCGGATCTTCCTTGTGGCTCAACTCGGTGATCGTCTGGCGGGCATGGTGCGAGCTGACGTCTTGAGTGGCATAACCTCGCTGCACGGCTTGGCTTCTTGCCCGGGCGCTAGCAGTTGTATCGCTATGATGACCGACCTAGAGGAAGGTACGCGATGGGGCTTCCAGACCTCGACCAGTATTTGCTAAACGAAGTAGTGGCACTCGTTCGCGATGTGCTCGGCTCAGACGCCATTGGTGCCTATCTCTTTGGCTCAGCCGTCACTGGTGGACTGCGACATGATAGCGATCTCGATATCCTGGTCGTGTCGAGGCGTCCAACTACGCCGCATGACAAGAGGCGTTTGATTCAGAGTCTGCTGAGCACCTCCGGCCAGATGACTCCGCAGGGACGGCTTCGCCGTGCTGAGCTGACGATCGTCGTCCAAAGCGAGGTCAAACCCTGGCGCTATCCACCACGCCTCGACTTCCAGTATGGCGATTGGTGGCGACCCGAGTTCGAGAGTGGTGTGATCGAGCCATGGGAGACGGCAAACCCTGATCTATCTGTGTTGATCACTATGACAATGCTCTACGGCAAGACGATCTTTGGCCCACCGCCTACTCAGGTATTTGACCCGATTTCGCGCGATGACCTTGTTCGCGCGATGGTCGATGGTATCAGCGGCCTTCAAGACGATCTCGATTGGGACACACGCAATGTCATCTTGACGTTCGCTCGGATCTGGAGCACGGTAGCGACGGGAGTCATTCGCTCAAAAGATGCCGCAGCTGACTGGGCGCTTGAGCGGCTGCCGGAGGCGCATCGGGCAGTTCTGGCTCGAGCTCGTGCGATCTATCTCGGCGATGCAGCAGAGCAGTTGGACGATCTCAAGGATCAGGTGCATCCATTTGCCGAGTACGTCGTCGGCGAGATCCATAGATCGCTGCCGTGAGAGTCGGCGCGTCGCCAACTAGCCGGGCCGAGCAGGGCCGAGTGACCGGACTGTGCCTCGGATCAGCTTCAGCTAGCGTGTGCCCCAACTCTTGTATCCCGCAAACCTGAAGCAGCCCTCGCCGTACTACAAGGTGGGGGTTGTTTGACACCTGCCTTGCGCCCTATGCGCCGATCTGGCGTATCTGATGCACGAGAGGCCGATCTGCCAGCTAAACAGCTTGAGTCCCGATGGTCGATCAATCCGAGTGCGTGTTTCGAGCGCGTGCATCGTACTCCTCTGCGACATATGGAGATCACCCTCGTGAGAGATGTGATGGAGTGCCTTGCCAGCCGTTTTCCCTGGGCAAACGCTCTGGTGGCCCTGCCCATGGGTGATTCCCGTAAACCCTGATGGCGCTCAGGTACGTACGCTACTTAGGCGGCCAAGCGACTGTGACTTTGCGACTGTGACTCTTGCTCATGGCCCTGAACGCCGCACTTGCGGCGGCGTACTGCTAGCGGCACACTCGAAGCGAGATACTCGGAACGACACACCCGCAGCGTCTTCCTTGCGGGCGCAAGCGCACTGCGGTGGGAGGATCGAACCTCCAAACCCATCCCGCCAACCTCGGATTGCTCCCTCAGGCAACCTTGGCTGATCTCTCGTTCTCTTTCTTACCGATCGCGAGGCACAGCGGCGGCAAGAAACCGACCCCCATGCTACCTCACGACCTCGAGGAGGTTCTGTGCAGGGCGTCGGACGCAATGGAGGCAAGAAACTACCCCGAAGCACTGGATGCGTTGGTCGCGAGGCCTCGGTCAAGCATTTCTTTCCAGGTGGTCTCCGCATTGGGGGTGACAAGTTCCGGCCCCGAGGCTGTTTTCACGATCTCAGAGCTGCAATCTGCCAGTCATCGGCTCCCGCCAGCGGCAAGCAAACGTCTCGAGGTGGTGCCCGATGTATCCTTGGAGATCATTGAGGGTCAATGCTTGCCGGGATACTGGCAATGGCGGTGGCAAAGCCGTGCCCCGAGGAGCCTACGATTTACCAAAGGGCCCTTTCTTTCCGCACTCCTGCGACAGGTGGCTGGAAACAAGTCATTGGATGTGCTTTCCATGAACGCCGGTCCACTGAGGGCCAAGCGCGAACTCAGGTACCAGCAAGCATCAGAGTCGTTAACACCGTCGCTTCGCTAGCTACTCTCATCAGCTACACTCTAGCCCCAAGGATGCCGGTAGCAGGACGCTCTATCAGGTAAACAGGCTGGCATGCAGAGATTGCCCGAGCTCAGGTTCGCTCTCTACGTCGAGGCGCTCACGGTATCCCAGTCCATACCAGCCTGAGTCCGCTTCAACACACCTGCCCTGGCCGGGATCTTCTTCAGCATAGACTGCCCTTGACATACATAGAACTGCAATGTATAGTAGTGCTAGGTAATGTCGGACTTACGTTTACGCATTCGGCTGGCGCATTCACAAGGGGTGCATTCACAAGAAGCACATTCACAAGGCAACGCATCAACAGGGAAGCGCATGTGGAAGAGGCGCATTCGCATCATGAGCGCCTTGCGACACCCAAACCTTTGGAGGTCAGTATGGAGATCAGTAAGGATTTGGTGGCCGCGTCCTCGACGCCGATCGTGCTAGCCATACTAGCTGAGGGAGATAGCTACGGTTACGCCATCCTGAAGCGAGTTCGGGAATCGTCTGGTGGACGGATCGAATGGACGGACGGGATGCTTTACCCAGTCCTCCATCGACTCGAGAGGCTCGGACACATCGAAGCGCGCTGGGAGGTCTCTGAGGCGGGCCGCCGCCGCAAGTACTACCGGATCACACCAGAGGGCCGGGCTCAGCTCCTAGAAGAGCGGAAACAGTGGAGCGCCGTGGAGGAGACGATGCGTAATCTCTGGTCCAAGCTGGGAGCGAAGATCTCGACTAGCTATCCGGCGCCGGCCGGACCACTTTCACAGGAGGGCTGAGTCATGTCTTCACTAGATAACACCCCGTCGCTCGAGGAGCAGATTGAGCAATGGCGGAGCTACCTCCGCCGTAGGCAAGCGATCCGCCCCGTTGATGTGGCAGAGCTGGAGGATCACCTTCGAGAGCTGATAGCAAACCTGGTTGACGCAGGACTCGAAACAGACGAGGCGTTCCTAGTCGCAGTAAAGCGAATGGGAGAGCTCGACGCATTGTCGCGAGAGTTCGCTCGTGAGCACTCCGAACGCCTGTGGAAGCAGCTTGTCGTCCCCTCGACTGATGCTGCTGATCCATGGGCTCCGGCACGGACTGACGCAGCCATCGCCTTCTGCCTGGCTGTCGCTTCCGCAATCCTCATCAAGATACCTGCGCTCTTTGGGCTCCAGATTGACCAGGACTCCGGCTTCTACGCTCGTAATCTCAGCCTCTTCGTGCTGCCCCTCCTGACCGGCTACTTCGTTTGGAAACGTCGACTTGATGCCAGGAGCATTGGTTGGCTGGCCGTTGCGTTCGGCGTGGCAGGTGTGTTCGCCAATGCATATCCGTTTGCTTCCCTCGGACACACGGAGGCGCTTACTGCATTGCACCTGCCCATAGCGCTCTGGGTTGTAGTGGGCATCGCATATGCTGGCGGTCGATGGGGCGGAGTAGCGGGGCGCATGGACTTCATCCGGTTCTCTGGAGAGGTCTTCATATACTACGTGCTCATTGCCCTCGGTGGAGGCGTTCTGGTCGGACTCATGTCCATGATCTTCTATGCCATTGGAGTTGAGGTTGAGGCGTTCTTCTGGTCATGGCTGGTGCCCTGTGGAGCGGCTGGAGCTGTCATAATCGCCTCGTGGCTGGTGGAGGCCAAGCAGAGCGTGATCGAAAACATGGCCCCCGTGCTGACACGCCTCTTTACTCCGCTTTTCGCTGGTGTGTTGGTAGCGTTCCTGATCACCCTGGTGTGGACGGGGCAGGGCATCGATATCGAGCGCAATGCGCTGATCGCGTTCGACCTACTCTTGGTGGTAGTCCTGGGTCTCCTGCTATACTCTCTGTCTGCACGTGACCCTCAATCGCCGCCCAGCTTCTTTGATGTCCTGCAGGTAGTCCTGCTGATCAGTGCCCTGTTGGCCGATGCAGTGGCGCTGTGGGCCATTGCTGCGCGGATCTCTGAGTTCGGCTTTAGCCCCAACCGCGTGGCCGCATTGGGCGAGAACGTGGTCCTGCTGGTGAACCTTGCCTGGTCCGCTGTGCTCTACGTGCGATTCCTGCGCAGGCGTTGCCGGTTCTCGGCACTCGAACGCTGGCAGACAAACTACCTCCCGGTCTATGCAGTGTGGGCGGCAATCGTCGTGATCGTCTTCCCTTTGGTGTTTGGATATGTCTGATGAAAGCGTACCTCGACAGCGTCTGGGGTCCGAGAAGCTACCGGTCCTTCAGTAGCACGCCCGCTGGGTGACTAGCCCACTCAGAGGGTGTGCCGCGTTGCGGACAGGTTCGTCGTAAGGTAGCTGAGCCAGCGGCGCACGACCGAAGTGCTAAGTAACCACTCAGTCAGCTCCTAGACCGCTATCCTCCGCTCCAAGAAGGCCCTGACGATCTCAGTGAGAGTCCCGGTCTCAACAAGGAACGCGTCATGTCCGGCTGACGACGGTATCTTGGTGTACGCAACTCTTTTTCCGCACTTGACCAAGCTGCGAGCCAAGTACTCCATCTGAGCAGGGGTATACAGCCAATCCGAGCTGAACGACACGAGCAGGAAAGTGGCCTCCGCTCGGGAGAGTGCGGCCCCCAAGTCACCGTTGCCCCAATCAGCTGCGTCGTAGTAGTCCATCGCCTTGGTGATGCAGAGGTAGCTGTTGGCGTCAAACCGCTCTACGAACGTTTCTCCCTGGTGGTCGAGGTAGCTTTCGACTTCGAACTCACTGCACATCTGGTAGGAAGGCCCGGAGCCAACACAGTAGCGCCGTCCAAACTTGCCCTCCATGGATTCTTCAGACAGGTACGTGATGTGTGCGAGGCGCCGAGCGGTTGAAAGGCCGACACGTGGGGGCTCGCCGTCGTAGTAATCGCCGCCGTTGAAGTTGGGATCGTTGATGATCGCGTAGCGACCAACCGCGTTGAAGGCCAGACCCTGGGCACTTAGCCGAGCAGAAGCGCCTATCACGATCGCACTTTCTACCCTGTCTGGGAAGGCGAGAGCCCACTCCAGCGCTTGCTGGCCCCCGAGCGACCCACCGATGACCGCCCTCAGTTTGTCAATCCTCAGATAGGTGATGAGACGTTCCTGGAGCCTGACCCAGTCACCTACTGTGACGACCGGGAACCTAAGGCCATAGGGTTTCCCGGTGCGGGGATCGATGGAGGACGGACCGGTGGTTCCATAGCAGCTTCCCAGGATGTTTGAGCACACGACGAAGTACTTGTTCGTATCTAGCGCCTTTCCCGGACCAATCATGGAGTCCCACCAGCCCGGCCTGTCAGCCCTCCAAGGACGGCCCTGCTCAGTGGCATCCGGATCCCATCCGGCCGCGTGCGCATCGCCGGATAGCGCGTGGCACACCAGAATGGCGTTGTCCCTGTTTGCATTCAGTTTGCCGTAGGTCTCATACGTGACGTCGATTGGCCAAAACGACCTGCCGCACTGAAGGTCAAGAGGGTTCTGTTCGTCGGCCAGCCTGACGACGGACGACCTGACATACCCGACAGACGTAGGTGAGTCTGGAAGGTCGTACTCTCGTCTTCTGACCCTCGGAATCCGGTAAGTCGCTACTGCCATCCCGGCACCTCCCCTTTGTGACTGGCACTTGGTGACTGTCCTGTTGCGGTTGGCTTGTCGTGTTCAGCTTGTCATGACAGGTCCACCTCGACTGATCCGCCATGACTGGTCTGATATGACTGGCCTGCCATGAGTGGCCCGTCGTGGGTGGCCCATCATGACTGGCTCGCCCGAATCGCCTGATCGAGATCAGCGATTACATCCTCGGGATCCTCTATCCCAACTGAGAGCCTAATGAACTCATCCGATACGCCTGCCTGAGTCCGCTCTTCCGGCGTCAGCTGCTGATGAGTCGTTGAGGCCGGATGTATGATGAGCGTCTTGGCATCCCCGATGTTTGCGAGGTGAGAGATGAGCTTGACGGAGTCAATCAGCTTGGTGCCGGCCTCGTATCCACCCTTGATTCCAAACCCGATGATTGCGCCAAAGCCGTTCTTCAGGTACTTGCGGGCCCTCTCGTGGTCAGGATGGCTCTCCAGCCCGGGGTAGTTGACCCACTCAACCCCCGGGTGCTCCTCTAGCCACTTGGCCACCTTGAGAGCGTTGTCGCAGTGCCTTCTCATGCGCAGGTGCAGCGTCTCTAGCCCCTGCAGGAAGAGGAAAGCGTTGAACGGCGAGAGTACCGGGCCGAGATCGCGCAGGAGCTGGCAGCGAGCCTTGGCTATGTAGGCAGTGCTCTTCGTTCCCTGCTCCTCATTGGGTCCGAACGTCTCATGCCACGAGATGCCATGATACGAAGGGTCCGGCTCGACGAGGTCTGGGAACTTGCCGTTATTCCAATCAAACGTGCCTGCCTCTACGATCGCCCCGCCGATCGATGTTCCGTGACCTCCGATGAACTTCGTCAGCGAATGTACTACGATGTCCGCGCCGTACTCGAAAGGTCTCAGGAGGTAGGGGGTGGTAACAGTGTTGTCCACGACCAACGGTATGCCGTTTCTGTGAGCAACCTTCGCAATGGCCTCATAGTCGTCCACGTTGTTTCTCGGGTTTCCGATGGCCTCCAGGAAAACGCACTTCGTCTTGTCATCTATGGCCTGCTCGACATTGGACGGGTCTGCGGTGTCCACCAGCTTGACCGCTATCCCGAGCTTAGCGAACGTGTAGTGGAAGAGGTTGTAGGTACCTCCGTAGAGGAAGCTGGAGGAGACGAAGGTGTCTCCTGCTTTGGCGAGGTTGAGGATGGCGAGCGAAATGGCCGCCTGGCCCGATGAGACGGCGAGTGCGGCACTCCCACCCTCGAGCTGGGCTAGCCTCTTCTCTAGTACATCCGTGGTTGGGTTGCCTATCCGAGTGTAGATGTAGCCGACATCTCTGAGACCAAAGAGGTCAGCTGCATGGGCAGACGAATCGAAGCAGTACGAACTCGTCTGGTAGATGGGAACGGCTCTGGCCTTCGTAGCTGGATCAATGGTCTGCCCGCCATGGACAGCGGTTGTGTCGAACAAGTAACTGAGCTTCTCGGACACTTCGTCATTCCTCCCTTTGAGTTGGCCTTGCGTGCCTTTGCTTTTGGTTCGCTCTGCCTTCGGTTGCCCTGGACCTTGGATTGCCCATGACTTCGGATTGCATTGGAGCTTGGGGTGCCCATGTCTTCGCACTGCCTTGGACCTTGTGTTGCCTTTGAGTTGGATTGCGGTCGCTTGGTTGGGGCGGCGCTTTTACCGGCGCCTCGAGTGGCGCTTCGAGCGGCATAGCCGTATCCTCCTGAAGCGAGCTACGAAAAAACCCTCTTCGAAGAGAAGAGGGTGCAAGCCGCCTTCTCTTCTCATCTTTCCGGCTTACTGCCGGCTGGAATTGGCACCTCCCATCGAATGATGGCGGTTGCCGAAGGGTCATCGGGCCAGTCCCTCGCCTTCTCTGGATAAGAAGATCCGAGCACTATATAGTTAACTATGTCTATCAACTTAGTTGTAAATGGGCTATTGCGCTGAGTATATCACCGAGGTCAGCAGCAATCAATCCCAAATAGGGGTCATCTCGAGCCATGAACGCGGTGCGGCTCGTGATTGCTAGCCCACTCGTTGCATATTTGACTATTTTGATCTGTTAGGTTGTGATTGTCCTAGGCCAGTCGTCGTAGGCGGATTGGCCCAGGTTGTCTTGTTAGGCGCATCGTTGGGACGAGCCCTCGCCCGTAACTCTGAGTTGTTGCGCTGGGAGTTCGTGTGTCGGTTAGCCCGTATAATGCAACATTGGATGATTCTGGAGGATTGTCGGGGTCAGTTGTAGAACACCAATCGTTGGAACAGAGGTTGGCTACCCGAATGGCCGACTCACATGCCCGAACGGCGAATCAAGCTGACCAGGACGAGGTAGCTGCGATCCGTAGCACGAGCTACGGGATCGAAGACCCTCTCATAGAATACCAGCCGGAGGGGTTGTTGTGGCGACTTGTAACCAGTGCCGATGAGGCCATCAGTAAGTGTTCCAGACATCGAGTTGGTGTGGCAGGGGCCATTCGGCTGGCCGGGTGTATGTTTCGATGCTGATATTCGTGATCTTGGCGATTCTGAGTTTGCCGACTATTCCGGCGTGTACCTCTGGACGGTCGGCTACGACTTGGGCTTCTTGATCTACGCGGCCGGAATCACGAGTCGTCCATTCCGCGCACGGTTTCGTGAGCATACACGAGCATATCGACATGGGATCTACACGATCTTCGATGCCTCGAGCCTCACGCGAGGTCAGCGTGAGGTTGTGTGGCCAGGCTTCTGGTTTGGCCACCGATCCGTCAGTGCTGAGCGAGACTATGCTGAGCGTGAGCCCGCCATCCAAGCGGCGACTGAGAGGCTTCTGGCCGTCTATCGGCTTTTTCTCGCACCCATCGAAGCTAGCCCAAGGCTACTCCAACGCGTTGAGGCGGCGATCATGAACTCGCTATACCTGGCAGGCGGCGTCGTCGGACAGATACCCGATAGGGGCATGGCCCTTGCTCCGCGATGGGACTGTGAAGCCCCGGTCTTGGTACGCAACTCGTGTGAGCATCTCCTATATGGACTTCCCGAGGAGTTTCAGGCATAGGGAACGGAGTAGTGCCGATAGCAGGCGAATCGACCAACCGAGGAGCGCAGTAGTCACGAGTGGACTCGGCATGCTCAGCAGTTGATGCACTAGATGGCTAGGCCGATACTGCAACATGGGGAGTTGACCGGGTAGCAATGTGCGCACACACGCATCTGATCGCACGCGAGCGTCTCTCACTGCAGCCTAGGCTTGGCGCTGTGAGCTAGGCACAAACTGAAGGGGGACAGGAAACCATGGATGGGTGCTGTCTTGTCGACACCGCTTTTGATTTCAGGTCAGACACGCCGGGCTACCCGATAGCGGACCCCGACGCCATGAGTCCCACACTCCGTAGGTACCACAAGTTTCTGTGGAGCAAACCACTTCCCAACGGTGCCATGTTCGAACTCGTCGACACGACGCCCGGTGTCTACCTCCACCATCGCTCTCAACTAGGCGAGTTCCGGCTGTCGAGCGATTCGGTCGTCCCGACATTCCGGAAGCAAGACTGTCTATCCCACGTCTTTGAGCAGATACCTGAAGAACTAGACTCCTTTGTGCGAACTAGTTACACGATTGGAGGCATGATGCTGTTTCCGGCAAATCGCATTGGTCGTCAGATGACGATCAATGGTGCGCGAGGCTTCCATCCTCGGATCAAGGATAGGTTCGACCTCACGGTCGAGTGCATACGCAGGCATTACCTCAACATGGACAATCCTTTGAGTTCCACGCTCTCACGATACGATGGTTTCTTCAGGTTGTTTGGGGACTTCCGTGGTTACGTTGAGTTCTTTTTGCTGCAGGATCTGGTGACTGCCGATTGTTCGGCGGTGAGGTTTCTCCTGCCGTTTGACGATTTCAGATCATCGCCGGTGCCGGACAGCATGGCTTCCTACATGCAGTATCGAGAACTCGCCATCGGCTTTATTGAGGCTCGGAATCGACGGATCTCGGCTTGGTGCGCTGCTCGCCCGGCCAGTTGATTGGAATATCTGGGAACAACTCGCAGTGCGCTCGACCCAGAGGCAGGTCCCAATCTCTCCCTCGCCGAATTGGTCGTCTGGCAGCTGGTGGGTGAGTCGAGAAAGGCGTCATTGGCATCCTTGATGATTCGGGGAGCGCCTCGGCTCGCCAAGGCCGATGCGGCTGATCGCACTGCTCATCCGGCGGAAGTCGAGTACTCGATGAGGGGAGGCGACGGCAGATGCCGCACAGAGGAGCGACTCTGACGAGGCGCCGGACGCTGGTCTCTGTTGTTTGGAGAGTTGATGTTAGTCATGAAGCACGTCTATTTCGTCACAGTCTTGGTCGTCCGACCGCACGGCGACGGGTACCAGCTCCTACTGGCTCGGCGGGCAGAGGATAGGTACATGGGTGGGACATGGCACGTGATCTCTGGCAGGATCGAGCCCGATGAGACTGCGTGGCAGGCGGTGCTTCGCGAGATGCGTGAGGAAACACGACTGGCGCCTGTGGAGCTCTATTGCCTGAGTACAATCTCCAGCTTCTACAGACCTGACAATGACTCGCTCAACATCGCTCCTACGTTCTGTGCGGTAGTCGACGAGGCGGCCGCCGTAACGCTCAACCCCGAGCACACAGCATTCGAGTGGATCGATGTAGATGAGGCTGATTCCCGGCTTATGTGGCCGGCAGATCGTCAGGCGCTTCAGGAGATTCGGACTACCATCTTGACCGACAGCGTTGTCAAGGAGTATAGGAGGATCCCAATAGGGTCTTGGCAGGTGTAGCCGCGAGGCCGCTATCTACTGCTTGCAGAGCCATTGCCACAGGAGAGTAGCCATAAGGCACTCAAGGAAAAGCCGAACCCTACTCCTTCGGCATAGAGGGGTTGTTCACCGGGCGAAGGACCGGCAACAAAGGGAGGGGAATACACGTGAGCGCGATATCGACTGTTCTGTGGGATGTAGGTGGCACCCTTCTCAAATACGCTATGACATCTGAGCAGTTCATCCAAGACCGCCTAGCGGCAGCCGGTGTTTCGCTCGGGCAGCTTGACCCGGACTCCTTCCGTCAGGCAGAGCAATTCCGCAGGAAATGGGAGCTCACGTGGCGCACCGTCAGCGATGAGAGCGAGGGGCTGGGTGAGTATGTCTCGATGCTGCTAGCGGGGACTGGGGTATCTGACGATACAGTGCGGCAGTTCGCTGCGAGCTTGGCGGAGTACCATGATCTGTGGGCTGTTGTTCCAGGCATACCGACGCTTCTGGCCGATCTCAGGGAAGCGGGCATCCTGCAAGGAATCGTGTCCAACTGGCCGCCGTCGTTGCGGGCAGTCCTACGGCATCACGGCCTTGACCAGTACTTCGGCGTCATTGCCTTTTCCGCCGAGTGTGGCGTGACCAAGCCTGATACTCGGATCTTCCTCTGGGCTTTGGCAGAGCTGGGCGTCTCGCCCGGCGAATGCATGTTCATCGGTGATAACCCGGATAAGGACATAGGGCCAGCCAGGCAACTCGGAATGCAGGCAATACACTTCGATCCCCAAGAGCGGTACCCTGTGGCAGATGCCAGAAACGTCGATGAGCTCCGGAGGAGGCTTCGCGCTGTACTCGGGATCGCCGAGATCGCATAGTGACGTTGGCGATCTTGCCGAGCTGGCGGAGCGGCTAATCCCATCGTGCTGAGCACCGGAATCCCTTAACGAGTGCATCACAGCCCAACTGAATGGCGACATACCCAAGCTCGAAGATGCAATAAGCAGCATACTAGCCGGTGCGAGCCGCCTCGGGTACTACAAGAAGGGACGCGTTGAGGTTGGCTTCTACGATGCAGAAACGCATCACACCATACGCGTGCTGATGGTGCACGAGATCGTGAGGCGCCTTTGATGCGCAGTAATGTGGGATCAAGCAACATGGAGCTCCGCATCGCAAACAGACAATATACAGACACTTCCGACTACGCTGTAATCCTCTGGGATAACGACGGTGTGCTTGTCGATACCGAGCGCCTGTACCTCCAAGCGACGCGAGAGGTTTTCGCCCGGTTTGGGGTTGACGTAACGGAGGAGCTGTACTTCGAATACTACCTGTTGGGCTCTAGCGGCACCTCGAGGCTAGCTTCAGCCCATGGATTGAGCGAGACGGACGCAGTCGAGCTGCGCAATGCCCGGAACACACGCTATCAACAGTTGCTCGAGCAGGAGCAGATCGCGATTGACGGTGTTCGTCAGACGCTGGCGGTGTTGCGGCCGCACTTCGTGATGGGGATCGTGACAAGCTCCCGCCGCGAGCACCTCGAGACGATCCATCGTCGGACCAATCTGATGGAGTATTTCGACTTCGTAATCGCACCGGAGGGCAACGTTTTCTGGCGTGACTCGAGTTCTCGATCGCATTTCGGATGTGGCGGCGTTGCTCCTCGATGGGACGCGCTCCCGCCCAGGAGATCCTCGTGCACCTGTTGGTTCACCCAGCGTTCCGATATCTACCAGATAGGGATGTGCACCTCAACAAAGGAAGGAGCACCTCCATATGAACCCCGCGACCGAGAGGAAGGAGCACCTCCATATGAACCCAGCGACCGAGAGGAGGGGGCATCTCTACATGAACCCCGCAACCGAGCAGAAACGAAGAGAGCTATTACAGTTCATTCAGCGCGAAGTGGTCACGGAGCCGGCGGTCAAGGGTATGGTTGTCGTCGGCAGTGTGGCTGTGGGGACAGCTCGTCTTGATTCCGACATCGACGCTTTTGTCTTCCTGGAGCCGTTTGACCTATATGCCGTCCCGGCGGAGTTCCAGTGGCGTCTGGAGGACGGCTCCTTCCATCCCATTTCGGTCGACGTCGAGGGAGCGATCCAATGCGACCTGAAGCGATGCGACCTGGCGGAATGGTCAAAGCCGACTCATGAGTGGCCGGAGGCTGTATGCGCCGAGCTGAGCACAGGCTGGGTTGCGTATGATCCTGATGGCCGAGTAGAGCGCCTAGTCCGCGAACGGACCGCCTACTCTGACGAGATCCGCCTGGCAAGACTCGATGAAGCGTTGGTCCAGCTAGATCAACTGCTTGATGACTCCAAGGCGGAGCGAGCGTGGGTGACCCTTGGTCCTGCTAACGCCCATGCGAGATTGCACGCAGCGTGGGATTTCCTCATGCAGGCGATATTTGCGTACAACCGTCGGTGGCGCACCTGGCGGAGTCGTGAACTACCGCATCTGCTCAGGTTGCCGTGGTTGCCGGAGAACCTTGATGGGCAGATGCTAGGGGCGATGAACGCACTGTCTGAGACTGAAACGGCGTATCGACGACGGTTGGAGGTGCTGCAGAGCCTATTTGACCAGGTCATCACCAAGTGCCAGAAGGATGGGCTGTATGGCTCCGACGCGATCAGTGAGGCGTTCATCAGGCGACATGACGAGCCAGGGCGCAGCTGGAACATCGCCGAATGGCACAAGAGCCACACATCAAGAGGCAAACATCCAGGCGGCATTCTGTCACGCTGATATGCTGAAGCTCAGGTTTGAGAGGTCGCCGTCTCGGGTTAAGAAGCTGGTGGTGCACGTAGCTCGCTGCCAGTAGTGAGCACCCGGGCGTATCCGGCGTTGCTCAAGATAGCGAACAAGGGGAGTGCCGACAGTGGACAAGGACGCAATCGTTGCATGGGTCAATGAGAGGATCGGGAAAGCGGACGACAGTCCGCTTGAGCTAGGCTATCGCCTGCACCATGGCCAGCGGGTCGCGGCGCTAGCAGTAGCATTGGCTGATCGGATGGAACTGGCCGTGGATCGAGACATCCTGTACGTTGGAGCGCTCTTGCACGACGTGGGCAAAGCAGGTGGACAGCCTGGCAAGGGACATGGTGAGCGGGGCGCCGACATCATCCGCAGCGAGATCCCCGACCTTTTCTCCGAGAGCGAGCTTGAGCGGGTTTGCTATATTGTGGCCAACCACTATATGCGCCCAAACGAACTGCGCGCCCAAGGCCAGACTGTCCCAGAGTTGACAGATGAGGTTCTGTTGGTCCAGGATGCAGACGTGCTCGACCATGTGGGCGTTTCCGGTGTATGGATCGACATGTTCTGGAGTGCACATGACCGAATGTCACCTAATGAGGCCCTTGAGCAGTGCCAACACGATCGATCAGATTTGGAGAGGCTGACCAGGTTTCTAAACTACGATCTCAGCAAGATCGAGCTTGAGGCCCGTTGGACAAGGCAGCAGCATTTCTACACGTTACTGCGTGATGAGCAAGCTGGGTGTCTCGCTCACCTCCAGCGCACTGAATGGAGCGATTCAGATGGAATCGCGGCGACGTATTGATCGGCATGTGCTGCAGGAAACCCTTTTGAGGTTCCTGCCAACCGTCAGGATCGAACTCGGATTGGCGACCGAACTCAGTCGCGACCGGGAACACAAGTATGCACCCGTCCTTGACTGGATAGCCAGAGAGGGTTGCGACCTAGATCTGCTTAAGCGAGCTATGGATGCACGTCAGGTGCCGATCGAGTTCCAGCATAGTGTCCTGTCAAGGCTGCGGCGCATCGGGCATCCTCAGCGTGAACTTGGGCGGGCTTTCATGGCGCAGACCCGGTCCGGGCTCTTTCCGTAGCACTTCGCTACGCACACATCTCAGCAGCATCCCTCGTCGCATGAGCAATCGCAGCTCGGCTTGCTCCCACTGAGCCAGCCCTTGATCAAGGCTGCAGCACACCCCACTCCCGCACTGACAGTGATCGCGTTCGCTGGGCAGTTCTTCGCACAGGCACCGCACTCCATGCAGCCGTCCCTATCCACAATCCGAGCCCTCTTTTCGCTCACATCGAAGACTCTGTGAGGGCAAACCTCTGTGCATCTTCCGCAACCGATGCATCGTTCAGCCGAAAGCCGAAGCGTCGCGACATTTCGCAAGTATCTGAGTTTCATGGCGTCCTCCCTAATGTCTGTAGACTCGCACAGGATCAAGGCACACTGAGTCAACGAGTGGTGCGTCCTCGCCTATGCCCGTAAACTCGCAATCAACACCAGGACAATGCCCACTATTGATGATAGAGCAATGAGCGGCACAGCTGTTCTCGTCTCCTTGATGACACCAGACAGAGATGTGTATGTTGACGAGCCTGTGAAGTTCATCGCCAAGTAGGCCGACAGCGATGGCAATGCAAACAGATATCCAATGGCAAGAGGTAGGGGTCCGGAAGCAAACCAGCCGCTATACCAGGCAAACCCCAGCGTCCATAGCAGCCCGAGTAGCCAGCCCTTCCATGCGAAGGCCCTGCCAGGAATCACCGGCAGCAGCAAAGGCGCTATGACGGTTCCTGTTACCACGGCACCAGTGTAGGCGATGAAGTCCGCGAGGCCGAAAGGTCTCGCAGCAAATAGGTTCAGGAGAAACATCACGCCAAAGACAGCCATCGAGGTCTTTGCAGCTGCTACGAACTCCACTGGAGTGAGAACCAGTCTGTTCCACGCTGTGAACTTCACGGTGCGCATCTCTTCCGTGGCTCTGCAACCTGAAGCGAGAAACGCCTTTATGTCCTTCGCCCGCACAGGTCCGTAGATCACAGAGAACCCGGTCTGTTTGGTCACTTCGTGGGCTCTGACACCGGGCGCACCGAGCTGTGGCAGCACGAGCCTCCTGTGCGATACAACCTCGGACAGCCCGGTCCGTGATATGCGATACACCAACTCGTCAGTCCCGAATGTGCCTTTGCCAGCGGCACACCAGACATTGATACCCTTGGTGTCGAGTATGAGAACCCAGCAATCCAGCCCCGACAGCTCTTTTCTCAGGGCATCGAATGTCAGCTTGTAGTTCGCACTGACAAGCACAGGAGATGCATGATCGGGCTTGCCAATGGCGTACAGCCCCGGATTGATTCTGTAGCTCATCCGGCCTATACCCCAGCGCACCTTCCATGCTCCGAGGACATCTGTGAAACCGAGTTTCGTGGAAACCACAGGTACGCTGCCCCTAGGGGTCTGGATCTCACCAGTTACCCACCTATCGTCCTTGTCGTACGGCGTGATGAGCTCAGCAGACTCGGTAGGTTCAGTGCTGCAGCAACCACCGGCTGAGCAGCAGCATGGCTTCTCGTTACTCATCCTGACCACATCCTTCGCAGCGATCTGCGCCGTCTTTGCAGATACAATCCCGTTTGTCGGAAGTAATGTCGCAGAGATACTGCCGTACTCTACGAACAGTATCCGTGTCTAGTGAGTAGTACGTCCACTTGCCTTGCTCTCTGCTCTTCACCAGCCCACATTCGCACAAGAGCTTCATGTGATGAGACAGTGTGGACTGGGAGATCTCGAACTTCTCCAAGATCACACAGGCACACAGCTCTCCACAGGAGAGCATATCAACGATCATGGCTCGCTTGGGGTCCCCAAGTGCCTTGAACACCCTGGCGAGCTCCAGGTAGCCTCCCACATCGACACCTCAAATCTATATACGTCGATATGATGATTATGTGCCTCAAATCGAAGAGTGTCAATATGTCGCTGTGGAAGTTGGTTAGTGTAGTGCGACCACCGACAAGCGATGGTGATCGGTTAGGGAGTCGACACGAACAGATGTTCAGTGCTAGGATATGGTTAGTGGTGGGAGTACGTTGGCGGCGGGGTGGCGCGTATGAACATAGCGTGCATATCGGCCTCAAACATACGGCATGCAGGAGACAATAGCACATCGCTGAGAGTCTGCAGACTCATCCAGAGCATTGCCGAGGAGATAGACAGCGGCTTCGCAGTCGACATCATTCGCCTTGTGGACTACCGGCTTGAGCCGTGTATTGGTTGTGGTGGCTGCTTTCGGAGAGATGAATGCCTGCACGATGAGGGCTTCAACGAGGCGTACGGCAGGCTCGCCAGGGCCGATGCTCTGTTCATTGTCTCTGCACACTATGCTCCCATACCTGCGAAACTCTCAATGCTGCTTGAGAAGGTCGAACAACTAGCTTTCCTGAAGAGGTTCCATGATGAGTCCTATCGGTCTCCACTGTACATGAAACCTGTTGGGATAGTCGCACATGGCGGCGGTACGGCCGAGGTAGCCAGGTACTATAAAGGTCCAGTCTTGGACTCGATATGGAATGCTCTATCATACCCTGTGGAGATGGGCATTGTTGGAGTGAGTGACGAGGAACCCGATGGCATCGTGTTCCCTGTCAAGAGTGTACGGAAGTCAGACGAATCGGTATTCCCTATACAAGAGTATGATTGGACAGACATTGAGGACAGGCTGCGCCCGCTGGTTGACAATGTGATCAGGCATGCCTGCCAACGGCGCGTCAATGCATCGACCATATGGTAACATGGTGTTAGCAGTTGGTGCAATGTGGGAGAGTGCGGGTGGCATGCAACGCTTTCATCTAGTTGATCGCTATCTTGGCGAGATTCTCGGAATTGACCTCACGTCGATGGAGTCAGGCGAACGCAGGGTGGTCGAGTCACCTCGTCGTTTGCGATGTGAGAAGTCCTATGGGTTCGTCCACGCTTTGCTTGGACTGTGGTTCAGTGACGGCCGGGTCGCGATCAGTGTCACTCCGGGCGCTGCTGATGACGTCGCCGATGTGCTGGCACGGCACAAGCCGGGGTTCGAGGGCGATTTCCATAGCGACCTGCTGCTAGGCCTACGACAAGCGACCAGTGCAGCTCGTGCGCAGCTTGGTATTTCGCCGCCGAGGGACGCGTCCGAGAGCTGGCTGTTTGCTTGTCGATCCGTGCCGGAGTCCCCGCCTGTCGGCGGGGGGGATTTGCCAAGGCTGTGGTTGGTGCGGTTACCGCCCACGTGACGCGCCGTGGCGGAGAGGCGCTGTACGCCTGTAGTCCCCACAATACTGGGTCGGTGGCAACGGCACGCAGTGTCGGATTCGAGCTGTACAGCAAACGAATCGTAGTACCCGCCCCTGCTCAGGAAGACATGACCATGTGACAGGCGCACTCGTCCGATATATCACCAGCATTCATCTGCGCATGGGTTTCACCAGCATCCATCTGTGCATGGGTCTCATCAGCACTTCGCTATGCACATATCCGAGCAGCATTCCTCAGGAGTGGTGACGAAGGAAGGCAGCGCTCGTTGCGCTGATCGCTGGCAAGCGAGCGACAGTGAAGAAGGTGCCAGGGTGTGGAGATGAGCAAACAGAAGGCAGCTGCTAACAGGTTGTTATGCGAGTCTGGTCTGCTCGACGAGCTATCCCGCTACGGCAATGTCCATATCGTCGGCAGCTATTCGATGAACCTGATGGTGTGGAATGACCTGGACATCGATGTTGAGAACGAAGCCATAGCACTGAACCACATCCATGAGATACTGAAGTTCATACTTGATAGATTTTCGCCTGTGTGGTTCGAGGGCAAGCAGCAGGTTCATGGAGATACTCGAAAGAACGAGGGGCAATGAGGCCCTTCAGAACACGATCATACAGATCAAGAGGGATTTGATCGCTCGTGGGCTGTATAGCTGCCAATACAGTAGTGTCGATGTCTACGACGCCGTGCTGAACCACGGCATAATGACAGTCGATGAGATGCTAGAGAGGTACAATGTGGAGAAGTCGTACCGGCGTTGACATGACGGGACAGTACGTGATGACCACAAGGAGGAATGGGTGAGTACATGGGCATCACACTAATGCCACTGATGTCGAGTATTACGGCTAGTTCGAAGATGCGGTAGTCAGGGGGTGCTAGATGGAGATCTCAAGGCGAGCAGCTACCGCCGAGGATTACGATCTCGCACGCCGATGGCACCATGCAGCATTTCGTGACATGGTCTTGAGGCAGTTCGGAACATGGGATGAGGCCCGCCAGGATGACTTCTTTGATGATGCGTGGACTCCAGAGGCAAAAGAGATCATCGTCGTTGACGGAGTCGAGTCCGCCTATTGCGTTGTCGAGCACCGCGACAACGCAATCTACCTGGTGGATCTGGTGATTAGTCCAGAGTATCAGTGTCGTGGCATAGGAAGCGCTATCCTGAGGAGCCTGCAACATCAGGCCGCCGCCAATGGCGAGCCGATCCACCTCCGAGTACTGCATGCAAACCGGGCGAAGGAGCTCTATGCACGGCTTGGCTTCAGACCGACTGGGAAGACTGAAACGCATATGCTGATGAGTTGGTATGCAGATCAGTGACGGGTGACTGCTACTCCGGTAGCCCGAGCTGCCAGGGATCTCCCGACCGACGCAACTGTCGAACGGGCGAGTGAAGCTGGCCCTGAAGATGTGTGATGGTCTCTCTGTTCCAGCAGCGGTCGGCGACGAGTATGGGCAGGCACCTCCCGGTAGGCGCATCCGCAACCGCGTCAGCCTACGGCCCAGATCTTGAGGAGTTGCGGCGGTTGACCGGAGGAACGCGGCCTTCGATAGTGCAAGTATGGGAGCGGACTCTATGACGCTGTGAGCAGGGACCACCATTTGGCGCTCACATTCGCAAGCTATGTGCGGCGTAGCTCCCGCGAGCGAAACGCAGCTGGCACCACCGACATGTGAGATGGCGAGACCAGATCAGTGTAGCGTGGGGAGGTTTGGTGCACATGGATAGAGATGTGGTGGTACAAGCCTTAATTGAGACAGTTCCCTACGTAGGCGGATCGCTGTCCACACTGTACTTCGGACATAAGCAGGAGAAGCGCTTCAGGCGGTTGGAGACCTTCTACCACGAACTGCAACGGGAAGTCAATGGCATTCGAGATCGTATCGCTAGCATTTCGAATCATGATCCCCAGGAGTTGAGTGCCATCCTAGAAGAGCTGCATGAAAGGGTGGAGTCGGAGAATCTCGAAACGAAGAGGCGCTTGTACAAGAACTACTTCAAGAACACCCTTGTTCAGCCAGTTCGCGGCAACTTCGACGAGCGGAAGTACTTGTTGGACGTACTCGCGTATGTCACGCCCTTGCAGCTTGAGATCATCGCGTATCTCAGCGGGCAGACCGGATATGTACGGGCGCTGCACAAGCCAGGTGTCGAGGCATCGCTGATGACTGGGTCGGTTACACAACTTGAGGGACTCGGTCTGATAGAGTCGAAGGTGCTATCGATGAGCGTCACCGACGCTGGCATACTCTATGACCGACAGATTAGGCTGAGTCCGCTCGGCCGGAGGTTCCACCAGTTCTGTATGTGTGCACCTTGATCGTGGTGATTGCCTCGGTATCGAGTGTCGGTCCGACAGTCGTTCGGACCCGGAGAACGCTGACGCACAGGCGCGACGTCTGGATCACCCTAACTGAGTGTTGGCCGATCGGGGGCGTTCAGACATGCCCCACCCTCGATAGACGGTAACCCATCCCTAGCCGTCCGGCGGGTTCGCTTCTCACCATTGGCGGTAGGCATCCTTCCGATGGCTGACTTTGGCGATACACACTGTCAGCTCATCATCTTGGATCGAGTAGACAATGCGATACCTACCTTGGCGAATACGATACCTATCTTGGCCCTCCAGTTTCTCGCAACGCGAGGGACGGGGATTTGTCGCGAGTGACCTGACCCTAGCGAGGATCCTCAAGAGATCCTTTGTCGGTATCGATGCAAGGTCTTTCTCAACAGACCTCTTGAGATATACCTCATATGTATCCATCTCTCTTCAGCCTCTTGACCATCTCGTCGTAGCTGATAAGAGGTTCAGCCACCCGCTCCTCGAAGGCTGCGAGATCTTCAGTATCTTCTTCTAGAGACTTCCTAACCGCTTCGTTGACCAGCTCCGATAGAGAGCGTGATGTTGCTACAGCCTTTAGTTTCAACGCCCTATGAAGATCAGCATCAAGGTATATCGTTGACCTCTTGGTTGTCATTGTGATGACCACCCCCTAGGCGAAATAACGCTTTGACACTATGTCATTTTAGCATCATGACGTCATAACGTCAATGGCTCCGAGTGCCGGTTCGTGCCCTGGCGACGGCGTTGCTGGGCAGGATTCGGACCGTCTTTGGACACTCTGGCCGGAGACGGCGGTGTCGACGCCTCCTGGTTCAGACCCAGGACCTCCGCCTGGAAGCCGAGTCTTGGCAACCAGGCAACCTGTGGAGGAATCCAGAGACTGGCGACGAAGGAGGATGTCACTTCGATCAATCGCTTGCTCAGCGGGACCAGGCTGTGCGGGCCAGATGGCCGCGTGGCGTGTCAACCGCAGGAAAGGATGGGTTGGTAGTCCCATGGATCTTTTGCTTGTCAGGCACGGTAGGTCAGTGGCCGACGATGAACAGCGGATCGAGGGTGCCGGGTACGACTCCCCTCTCACTGACAAGGGCGTTGAGCAGGCTCGCAAGCTCGCCGCCAGGCTGCAGAGAGAGGGCTATGAGTTCAACATGCTTCTCAGCAGTCCGCTGGCCAGGGCAAAGCGAACGGCGCAGATTATCGCCGAGGCCTTAGGTATCGATCCAACCTGCGATGAGCGATTGGCTGAACTGCACCTGGGGGGGCTCAGCGGCCGCCCAAAGGGCGTCGATCCCTATGTCGAAGCGGCTCGACTAGCCCATGTGAGGTTCCCAGAAGGTGAGTCCTACCTTGATCAGATCTACAGAGTGACATCGTTTTGGATGGAGCTGCAGGATAGGCACCCGCAGGATAGAATCTGCGTAGTCGCTCATGGTGGCACGCTGAACATACTCATCAGGCTGATCCTTGGTCTGCCCATGGGCTCTCCCTATTGGCACAGGGAGGGCTTCAGATTTCACATGGGGGACACGGCTATCAGCCGCTTTGTCGTGAACGGACCGTTCGATGTCGTAACGCACTTCATCAACGACAGCGCGCATCTACGATGACGAGTCGCATCCGCATTGACGGGTCCCCTGGGGACGACAGCTGGGGGTGTTCATTCTGCTAAGGGCCCAGTTCGTTACAGAGGTTCAGCTTAAGCGTCAGGAGGTACCGTCCTTCGATGTCTATCCCTTCTCACTACCAGTGGTCCGCAGACTGGAGTCTCTTACGCTGCATCCGCATGTGACCTTCGTTGTTGGGGAGAACGGGTCTGGGAAGTCAACCTTGCTTGAGGCGATCGCAGTAGCCGTGGGCCTCAACGCAGAGGGCGGTAGCCGGAACTTCATGTTCGCCACCCGGCCTACCCACTCTGAGCTGCACAGGTATCTCCGTGTGGTCAAAGGGACACGACGACCTAGGGACACCTACTTCCTTCGAGCAGAGAGTCTCTACAACGTGGCGACTGAGATCGAGAGACGAGACGCCGTCGAATACTACGGTGGGGTATCGTTGCATGCGCAGTCCCACGGCGAGGCGTTTCTGTTCCTGCTGTGTGAGCGGTTTCGTGGGGACGGACTGTACATCCTTGACGAGCCAGAGGCGGCACTATCGCCTACTCGACAGCTAGCTGCTGTGGCCCGGATACACGATCTCGTGAGGCGAGGCAGCCAGTTCATTATCGCGACACACTCACCGATCATCATGGCGTATCCGAACTCCCAGATCCTTTGGATAGGCGAGGACGGCATTGCGCCAGTCGATTACACAGACACCGAGCACTATCAGGTCACTAAACGGTTCATGGAGAATCGAGAGTCGATGCTCCGAGTCCTAATGGAGGATACCGACGACTGGTCTTGACGGCACCAAATGGAGGACATCGACAGCTGATCCCGATGACAGCAATCGCAGAGAGAGGCGTGAGAGGGAGCTAGGCATGGTTGTGGATCTGCACATACATACGAATGCTTCCGATGGCGCATACTCGGGACACGAAGTGGCCAGGCTAGCGGCCAGTAACGGCATCGACGCCATCGCAATAGCTGACCATGACTCTCTAGAAGGCATTCCCGACGCAGAAGCTGGCTGCGCCACCCATGGCATCCGACTCGTGGTCGGCGTTGAGCTGTCGGCCCATCACAGAGGCCTGCCGGTCGAGGTGCTCGGCTATGGCTTTGACGTGTGTGATCAAGAGCTCTCCTCGATGATTGCCAGAGCTGGTGGCGTGTCGGTACTCGCACATCCAGGCTTCAGTTTGCGGTCACTGGATCAACCGACTCGATGGCGCATGCTGCTGGAGATGATAGACTCGGGCATCGATGGGATGGAATGCTATCACCCTTCCCACTCAAGCGTGGAGACCGAGGAGCTTGTCCGCCTGTGCAGGGATAATGACCTGCTGATTACTAGCGGCAGCGATTTCCACGGCCCTGGTCACGTCAACGGCAGACTTATCGGTTACGCCAGCGGGCGCCTGTCCTTGGGAGAACTCTTGCCCCTTTGAGGTTCATTGTCCGAGTGATAGCCTCTCGCTTCGGCGGGAGTCACTGCTGGAGCGGCGGTCGTGTCATTTTGCCTTACCCTTACCTGGTCATTGGGCCCATCGAAGGGCCGTCTGTGTTCGCACCAGTCGATGTGGACGACTTTGTTTGCCAGCTAGCAACACAGATCGCTATCTCTCGCTGCTGCCCCTTGATTGCAGTTGGCTTCCATACTAGGACCTGCGTGCAGCCCTGCGTATTGCTCAGCGAGTCGGCGATCGTTTCGGCGACTGGTGTGATTTCCACGACTCCGTGGGTAAAGGGGAAGTGACCGAGGCAGTGTTCCGAGACCGGTTCTGGCTGGTCGCCACGGAGGCGAATCGACTGCTTTAGTCGCCCTGAACCGGTCAGGCGGCCCTCAGTGCTTTTTGTTTCCACCAGCGCCAGCGATGCCGGGCAAATAGGGACATTTTCGCATGGGCGGCATCGCATCGCAATGCAGTTTCTTACCGCGTCATCACCCGCTGGTCACCCGCAAAAAAGCGCCTCGAGTGGGTTTGACGGGTATTTGGAGCACTCTCTTGCCACTCTCCGATCGCCTGATGGGTAAAGAATCGGCTGCCTATGTCGACCGGGTCGATGGTCAATACACTCATTTGCCACCATGTGAGCCTAGTGAGTGGTAAGAATCAGCCACGAGATGGGCCGGACAGCCATTGAGGACGCTTTCTTGCCGCTGGGGGCGGGTGAGGCAGGGGAAAGAACGCATTGGCGCGATCAGTACTAGTTCGGGTGGTAGCTGTAGATGCCGAGTCATGTTGCGCACCAGGCCGACTGGTGGAGGGATCCAGTCGTGCAAGGAGCCAATAAGTGGAGGGATCCAAAGCCTGGTGGCGAAGGAAGACACTACGTCGATCCGTCGCCATGGGTGTGTTGCAGCGGCTAAGCCGCCGTGGCTTCATCGCTCTAGGTCCATCGCCGCGGGAGTATCGCCGTAGGTCCGTCGCTTGCCCTACCAGCCGCCCGGACGCCTTTGTGATGCTGCTATGCGATGTGGTTGCAGGAACCAGCCGTCTGGTAGCCGCACCATTTGGCGGACCCCGAGGCTGATGCTGGGCTTCTGCTCACCGAACCATCGCTGCGATGAGTGGTAGCGTAGTGTCGCAAATAGGCGCATCCACAGCGGGTGGGCGTTGGGAATACAGTGGCAGTTAGGTTGGGGGGAACACCGTTGTTCACTGTTGGTGCGTTTGCGATCATCTTTGATAACCAGGGCCGAGTTCTTCTCGTCCATAGAAGGGATATGGACGTATGGGAGCTACCTGGTGGAGGTGTGGAGAGTGGTGAGCTCCCCACAGAAGCAGCGGTTCGTGAGGTCAGGGAGGAGTCAAGTCTCGAGGTCACTGTTGAGCGCTTGGTAGGTGTCTATGGCAAGGAGGCAAAGGATGAACTGGTTTTTGCCTTCGTTTGCAGAGCCGTGGGAGGAGTGCTGGGGCCATCAGACGAGACTGATGCCTGTGCGTTCTTTGATACGGATGCAATCCCCTACAACATCAGCCCCAAGCAGGTCGAGCGGATCAAGCACGCCCTCGAAGGTGGGCAACAGCCCGTCTTTTGCCGGCAGGGTGGACCAACGACGCGTCAGTGGGTAGAGCGGTGGCAGGCTGCTGGCGACTCTGCGGCACGACGGGGAAATGAGGCGCGAGCAGGCAATGCCCAAACGCCTAGCGCAAGACTCACACGAGGAGAGTCACGATGAGACAGGACATCAAGGACTACTTCGAACACGCAGTCTTCCCGTTTATTGCTCATGAGCATCCGGATGTAGTGCCCGAGATGAGTGTTCGGGTGATCGGATCCGTTGGGTTGGGTCTCAATGATGAGCTGTCCGACATGGAGGCTGAGATCCTTTTGCCCGCAGCTCTATGGCGGCAGCAGGGAGGGCAGCTGCAACTGACGTTGGTTCACCAGTTGGAGCCCTTCAGCGCTAGCTCGCGCGCCCACTGCGAGTGTCCGGGCGACCCCTTCTCCTGGATGCACTTTGGACACCCAGAGATCGGTGTTCACCCGCGTAGCCTAGAACTGGCCGGACAGGCTGAAGAGGTATTTGCCGGGAAGAAAGATGTCCCGTGGGGCAAGATCAGCGTCGAGAAGCTCTTTGAGCTGCAGAACCACCTCATCCTGCGTGATGCCGACGGTTTCCTCGCTCGGCTTCGTGCAGTTACGGCCGTTGAGCTCTATCCAAAGCCGCTTTGGGTCAAGCGCATCATTGGCGAGCTTGCTGGCCTAAAGGGGGAGCCGTGGGACCTAGAGAAAGCCGTGCGCAGGGGTAGGTGGCTTGAGGCAGAGATGATCCTGGGAAGCATGTTGCCGACTCTGCTGCGCCTTACCTTCCTGATCAATCAAAGGTACTACCCGTGGCGGAAGTACCTTTTCGCCTATCTCAAGGACTTGCCCGTCATCCCGTCAGGTTTGCCAGACGCATTCAACGTGATCTCGTCAAGCGGCAGGTGGGACGACAAGGTAGCCGCCGTCAACAGCATTCTTCGAATCCTCACCGAGATGATGTTGGACAGCGGGATGGTGTCAACAGACATGCTCGAGTACCTGCTTGACGCCAAGGGCGCCGAAGCCTGGCAGAACCCGAACTGGCGGGAGGCGTCTGATCGTCGCCGCAGATGGGCGCAAGAGGCCGGATACGACTGGCTGGACGGATGGATCTGGGGCTACTGGGGATGGACCGGCAGCGATGCCGAGTCACAGCGAACCGAGCGGTAGTTGGTCGAGCGATGGTCAGCCAAGCCATTGCTGCCGAAGCCACAGTTGGCTGAGCGACAGCCGGCAGAGCAACAGTTGGCAGAGCGATGGCACGCCCGATCATGGCTAGCCGAGTCTATAGCAGGGCAGTTGCGTAGGGTTGAGTTGTGAAGGGTTGGCACCCGACTGCCATGCGACGGGAGTGGAGATGCCGTTGAACGACTACGTCAGCAGCATGCGGAGCTTCATCGGACACAGGCCATTGATGCTATGTGGAGTCAGTGTAATCGTGTTCAATGGCGATGGGAAGGTATTGATGCTCAAGCGCAGCGACAATGGTTGCTGGTGTTTCCCAGGTGGCGCACTGGAGCTCGGTGAGCGGGTCGAGGAGGCAGCGGCGCGTGAGGTCTTAGAGGAGACAGGCATAGAAGTCCGTGCATTGCAGCTATTCGGGGTGTTTTCAGGACCTGAACTGCACTATATCTACCCCAACGGTGATGAGGTATATATCGTCGATATCGTCTTTAGCTGCAATAGCTTTCAAGCCGTTGCCAGCTTCAACTCTGACGAGACCGTAGAGACGGGGTTCTTCGATTTGACAAGCTTGCCAAGCCCGATCAGCCCCCCGACTCGGCCGGTGGTCAATGAACTGCTGCATCGACTCAGAGCGCTGTGCCATATAGATGAGGAGTCCAGACAATGAAGATATACGTGATATGTGACTTGGAGGGTGTTGCGGGAGTCGTTGACCATCGACTGCAGTGTTGGTTTGACGGTGGGTACTATCACCAAGCTCGCCGATTGGCGACACTCGAGCTCAACGCGCTTGTTGAGGGGGCCCTGCAGGCAGGCGCCACGGAGGTGGTAGCCTGGGACGGACATGGGGGATTCCCGGGCGGCCTGGACGTGGAGCTTCTGCATCCAGAGTGCCAGGTGGTCCTGGGTGCTGGAGACGGTGGGCCGGCTGGCTTGGACTCCTCGTTCGATGCGGTGTTCTTACTCGGCCTGCATTCGATGGCTGGAACAGCCAGGGCGGTTTTGGGACACAGTTTCATGCCGGGTATCGTGCGGTGTTGGATCAACGACCTACCGGTTGGCGAGATCGGGATGAACTGCGCCGTGGCTGGTCAGTTCGGGGTCCCGACCGTGTTCATCAGCGGTGACCGTGCGGCGGTGATAGAGGCGAGAGCTCTGATCCCTGACATCGAGGGTGTAGCGGTGAAGGAAGGCCTTGCTTCAGAGGCAAGGGGGCTGGCGCAGGCGCCGACATTGAGTCTAGCTCCGCAGAAGGCGCGTGAGCTCATTCGAGATGCGGCTAAGCGGGCAGTGATCAGAGCGGCTACGGTAGCTCCTTTCCGCATCGAGCCGCCATACAGAGTCCGGACGCAGTTCGTAGAGCCGAAGTACGCAGACGAAAGGGCAAACCACCCCAATGTGAAGCGCATAGACGCCACCACGATAGAGGTGGAGGGAATGGACCTCCTGAGCATATGACCATGCGGCTTTGGGAGGCCGTGTCTCCAGGAGGCAGTTAGTGTCCATCTCCACGCCGGCATTCGACCGCAGGACTACCTGTGCGAGGTCGGCAAGGGCACGATACTGCTGGCGTCAACGACCAAGTCCTGGCTCGACTGCGTTTGATGGGAGGCGAGTGTCCTGTCCAGGTACTACTACATGGACCCAAATGCGCCTACCCCAGGTAGGCTGCACACAGGTGTTACGGTGGCCATATTCCATGAAGGCAGGGTCCTGCTTGACCATCGCCGCGATGGTGGCTGGGGACTCATTGGCGGCGGCATGGAGATCGGTGAGTCACTCGAGGAATGCGTCCGCCGCGAGACGCTCGAGGAGACGGGCCTGCACTTGGATGACCTCCGCCTGCTGGGCCTGTTTTCGCATCCGTCAAGGATCATCGAGTATCCCAGTGGCGACGCTGTCCAGAGTATCACAGTGTGTTTCGCCGCTGAGACAAAGAGCTGCTGCCTGCGCTTGAGCTCCGAGTCACGAGATGCAAGGTTCTTCGGCGAGGCTGATCTGGCGTCTGTGCCGATCGTTGCGACGCATCGGATGATTGTGCCGCATCTGTTTCGCCCGGAAACCTGGCCAGTGATCATGTAGGATCACCCGCAAGCGGACGGAGAGGGGACGATGGAGGGGACGATGCGAGTCTGGCTTCACAAGTTGGAGGGGGACGAGTGGGGGTGGACTGCCTGGTCATTCGACTATCTCGGATTCGCCACGTGGGCTCCCTCTCGATCCGAAGTCCTGGACAAAGCTCCCAAGAAGCTGGAGGAGTATTGCCAGTGGCTTGCACGCCATAGGGATGTGGCATGCACCCTCAACACTGGCGCAGCGGCCGGTGCGACGGATCTCGCAGGCGGGTTCGCCGGTGGGACAGGTTTGCCAGTCGGGCCAGGGGCGCTAGAGAAGATTGAGATCGTTGAGGAGATTGCTGGCAATGAGGTGGCCTTTCGGGAGGACCTGACGCCAGCGTCCGCTGACGAGGTCGGTCTTTGCGCAGAGCTATTGGGTTACACCCGCCGCGATTTGCTGCGCACTGTTGAACCTCTGCCTGACGAGGTTCTGGACTGGGATCCTCCCTATCGCCACTTCGCCTCGTATGCGTGGTGGAGGGCTATTCGACAGATACTTTTGCATGTGGCGCTCACGGAGGTAGCGTACTACCTGCCGAACATCGGGTGGAGAGCGCGCTTGGACCTGCAGGCTCTCGAAGCATTAGATTGGCGGGAGCAGCTGCAGCAAACGAGAGATGAGACGCAACGCTTTTTGGGCGAGCTCATGGACTCCTCCGATAGGATTCGCCTCAGAGGGGACGGAAGTGAGGGGGAGACCTGGACCGTCCGGAAGGTTCTGCGTAGGCTTGTTTGGCATGAACGACTTCACCTTAAGAGCATCCACCGAATCGTAGCGGAGTACGGGCAGACGCGCTAGGAGACCGACAACAGCTCGGGCCCTAGCTCGACGGCCACTCACCGTCGACTGCCGCTCGCCGTCGACTGTTACGCTGCCGTTGACCGCTGAGGCATTGCAACTGTGAATCATCAGTCGGGCGAGTGAGTTCTATGGACGTCGGAGCCATGTGTCTGCCCGATGCTGACACGCATGATCGCCGCGGACGTGCGGCCCGATCAGGTATTGGAGGGGTGCGAAGGCAATGGATGTGCGTTACCCAGAAATCGGTGTCTGCGGGCCTTCGTGCCGCTTGTGTCCACAATACCATTCGGCTGGTGCGAGCCGGTGCGCCGGCTGCAAGAGCGAGGCGCGAATGGCGCTCGGGTGCCCTTTCATAACGTGTGCGGTCAAGCACAGGGGAATCGAGTTCTGCTTCGAGTGCGAAGACTCCGATTCGTGCAAACTATCCCTTCGGAAGTAGATGACGCTGGGGGTCGACTCGTATGATACAGGTTGTCTGGGAGTTTGTGACCAGAGAGATGGCTGAACAGCGCTTCGTGCTTGTGTTCGGCCCCGGCGGTGCTTGGAGCAAGCTCTTCTCTGACGCGCCAGGATTCAGAGGCACAACTCTTCTCTGTGACACGAGCGACTCGCTTAGGTTTCTGGTCTTTGATCTATGGGAATCGGCGCTTGCCCGAGAAGAGTATTTGGAGCAGCACTCGGACGCCTCCAGCCATGTGGAGTGTGTGGTGTTGATGACAAATGTAAAAAATAGATAAGCGTATGAAAAACGGCTTGAATACAGGGTTTCCGGTGATTTGCCGCACGCGGGAAATGTTCTTTCCAGCGGCGGAGGTGCTGGGAAGCCCTGTATTTTTATGTGTGTGATTGTTCGAGGAAACACATCCACAGCCTTTTGGGGCGGCTTCCGGCGGGAGGGGTTGTGTAGACGGAAAAGACGGCAAATGAAACGTTCTTAATAAAACTATTTATGATTTGCTTGTATTTCTGCTTGACAATAAAACCTATTTGACTATAATTACAAATATAGTCATAACAAATGAGAAGGGATATCATGCCGAAGACATTTACAGACAAGGAACGGGAATATATCAAAAAGAGACTGATGGAAGAGGCCCAGGACTGCCTGAGGCTGTATGGGATCCGGAAAACGACGGTGGATGAGCTTGTAAAGCGTGCAAATATACCCAAAGGGACGTTCTATCTTTTTTACGACTCGAAAGAGCTATTGTTTTACGACGTCCTGTGCTCGGTTCACGACGAACTGCACGCCGATCTGAGACGTCGGCTTGAGGCTCTCGACGAGCCTGCAGCGGCGGATCAGGTGACCGAATTGGTACTTGGTTTATACAAAAAGGTCGAAGCGTCATTTTTGTATAAGTTTATCACAGGCGGCGACCTGGAGCTGCTCATGCGCAGGCTCCCGCCGGAGGTGGCCCGTGCGCACGCGGAGAAGGACGATTTCAGCATGGAACAGCTCATTGCCATGGCTCCCGGCATAAAAGGAGACAGCATAAAAAAGTACAGCGCCGCCATGAGGGCGATCTTCCTGTCCATGCTGCATAAGCATGAAATCGGGGAGGAAGTGTTTGAAGACGCGCTGAGGCTGATGATCCGCGGCGTTGTAATGCAGATGTTTGAGGAGGGCGCAGAATGATAAGCGTTAAAAATTTGAAATTCAGCTATACTAACCGGCCTTTTATCGAAGGCATGAGCTTTGAAGTCGGGGACGGCGAGATATTCGGCTTTCTGGGGCCTTCGGGCGCGGGCAAGAGCACGCTGCAGAAGATACTTACTGGGCTTCTGACGGATTACAGGGGGAGCGTAATAGTGAATGGCGTCGAGGTGAAAAACCGCGACGGAAGTCTTTATGAAAACATCGGCGTTGATTTTGAGTTTCCGAGCCTGTATGAGAAGCTGACGGCAAGGGAGAACCTGCGCTTTTTCGCATCCCTTTACAAAAGAAGCCTGGATGCCGACGAGCTGCTTAAAAGCGTGGGGCTGCTGAATGATGCCGACAAACGCGTATCGGATTTCTCAAAAGGGATGAAATCCCGTTTGAATTTCATCAAGGCCCTGATCCACGATCCCAAGCTGCTGTTCCTTGACGAGCCGACGTCCGGCCTTGATCCGTCCAACGCGCGGCAAATGAAGGATATCATCCTTAGGCAGAAAGCAATGGGGAAAACTATACTGCTTACCACCCACAACATGTACGACGCCACCGAGCTGTGCGACCGGGTGGCCTTCATCGTAGACGGCAGCCTGCGGGCGCTGGATACGCCTCGCGGGCTGATTATGGCAAAGGGCGCTTCCATGATCCGGTACACCTATTTCCAGGACGGTAAGGAAAGACAGCGGGAAGTGGAATTAAGCCGCACCGGGGAGGATGAGCTCCTGCAAAGGCTGCTGAAAGAGAATCGGCTGCTGTCCATTCACAGCAGCGAACCCACGCTGAACGATGTTTTTGTGGAGATTACGGGGAGGCGGCTGCAATGAGAATATGGTCTTTGCTGCGGGGCGATATCAGATCTCAGTACAAATACGGGTTTTATCTTCTTTATTTGGTTTTTTCAATCCTGTATATCAGCCTGATCTTTTCACTCCCTCAGGCATGGAGGGAAAAGGCGGCCATACTGATGATCTTTACGGATCCGGCGGCGATGGGGCTTTACTTTATGGGAGCGATCGTGCTTTTTGAAAAAAGCGAGCGGGTGCTGGGCAGCATCGCCGTTTCGCCTGTAAAAACATACGAGTATATGTTGTCAAAGCTGTTATCTATCGGCGTGATTTCCGTAATCGTCGGATTTTCCATAGGCTTTTTCAGCCATGCGGTCAATATGACCGCCCGCTTTCTTGTGGGCATATTCTTGTGCTCCTGCCTGTTTTCCGCCGTAGGCCTGATGGTTGCGGCAAAAAGCATCAGTCTGAACGGCTTTATCATTTCCACCATACCGGCCGAACTGCTTATAAACATTCCCGCCATCGCCTGGCTGTTCGGCTGGAGGCCGGGCTGGCTGCTGCTTCACCCGGGCGTCTGCCTGATGGAGCTTTGCGAAAACGGAAAGTATGCGTTTACGGCTTTCATAATTTTAGCATTATGGACCTTATTTTTCGCTTTGATTGCAAACCGATCGGTCAAGGGCATGTTCAGGGAGATAGGGGGGATTAAGCTGTGAAGCCACTTTTGCGTTCATTCGGCATATTCATCCGCCAGATTATCAGGGACGACATGCTCTGGGCGGTATGCCTAGCTCCCCTGCTGGTCGCGCTTCTTTTCCGCTTCGGGATACCATATGCGGAAAGCCTGCTGTGCGCTTTTTTTCAGAAGCGGGCGATACTTGCCGGCTATTACCTCCTGTTCGATCTTGTGCTGTGCTTCATGCCCCCGTACATGTTTTGCTTTGCTTCGGCCATGGTGATGCTGACCGAGCGGGACGACAACATGGCGGGATACATGGCGGTCACCCCCGTGGGCAAAACGGGATATGTGCTCTCAAGACTGGTGCTGCCGGCAGCCATTGCTTTCCCCATTTCAATCCTGCTTATCCATTTTTTCTCGCTTACCGATTGGAATTATCTCGCGCTTTCGGCAGTCTCCCTGCTGATGGGCCTTTCAAGCATAGCCGTTGCGCTTTTTATATTCTCCTTTTCCCGCAACAGGGTGGAGGGAATGGCGATGGTCAAGCTGTCGGGACTTCTGTTTGTCGGGCTGGTTGCACCCTTTTTTGTACTGTCCGGCTCGCAGTATCTTGTCGCTTTCCTTCCCTCTTTTTGGGCGGCAAAGCTTTGTCTGGAGGAAAACAGCCTGCTCATGCTTCCGGCGCTGGCGGTTTCCCTTGTTTGGATATGGGCGCTCGGGCGCAGGCTTGAAAGGAAGCTTTATTGATGCGAACAGGGAAACAATATCCGATGCCATATAGTGGACCCGGTTGTCAAGACACACCTTCTTGAGGTCTAAGCAATTGGAGATATATGGTCAAAGGTCGACCAACCACTCTCTATGCACAGAGCACTTTGGCTGATCCGTAGAAAACCTCAGCTGGCGTCCGATTGCCTAGTGACTGGTGCGGCCGGAAGGTGTTGTACACCTCGATGTACCCTGCAATAGCCTCTCTGGCCTCGCGTGGGGTAGCGTATTCGTTCATGTACACTTCATCTCGTTTGAGTGTGCGCCAGAAGCGCTCGATCACAACGTTGTCGAGAGCTCGGCCTCTTCCATCCATGCTGATTCGGACTCCACGGCCCTTCAGCATGTCGGTGTAGGCGTGACAGGTGTACTGGCATCCCTGGTCGCTGTTCATGATCTCAGGCGACTTCACAGCTAATGCCCTGTCTACGGCCCGTATCACGAAGTCTGTATGCAGTGAATCCGAAAGCTCCCACGATACGATATACCGAGAGTACCAGTCCATTACTGCTCTGAGATACATCCATCCGCGCTTGAGCGGAATGTATGTGATGTCTGTGGAGTACACCTGGCCGACATGATCGATGCTCAGGTCTCTGAGCAGATACGGATACACATGATGCTGCTGGTTCCTCTTGCTCAGATTCGGACCTGGGTACACCACTGTGATCGCCATCTCACGCATGTAACGCTGAATCCTCTTCCGATTGACCCGATACTCCTGACTCTTCAGCAGTGCGGCTATCTTCCGCGATCCCCATGAAGGGTGATCATAGTGCAGCTGATCTATGGCGCGCTTGATCTCTACCTCTTCGTCAGAGGGCCCCACAGGTCTGTAGTAGAGCCCTGTGCGATTGAGTGACAGGAGCTCGGCCTGAACCTTGATAGACACGCTGGGACGATCCCAGTCGACCAGTGCCCGTCTCTCAGTCTTCGTCAGCGAGGTGGCCAGCTTTTTTTTTCAACCAATTCAGCTGAGTCGTTAGCCTGCCGACCTGGGAGTAGAGGTCCTCAACCAGCTTGTCCTGCTTGGCCTTCTCCTTAGCGACCCTTGAGGAGTCCGGGTTTTCGAACATCATCGGTAATCCAGCGATGACCTCGTTTCTCCACTTAACCAGCAAGCATGGGTTAATCCAATTCTCGGTGGCTAACTGTGTGAGTGTCTTCTGCTCCTTCAGCAACTCCAGGACAAGCTTACTCTTGAACTCCCCTGAGTAGCGGTTACGTGTTGACATCCTATGGACCTCCGTTCCCCGGGATACCCGGCTCTAAGCTTCATTCGCCATCTCCATTGCTTAGACCCTCCGAGACCCTGTCAGGTTCTTGGGTCCATCATA
>Ga0134103_1000812_pt1 | contig 34637 bp, 24 predicted proteins | sample 14_taG_2_FD_94445 | JGI IMG/M metagenome (GOLD analysis project Ga0134103, IMG submission 94445) | Switchgrass degrading microbial communities from high solid loading bioreactors in New Hampshire, USA - 14_58_20_212_A1 metaG | ecosystem: Engineered > Bioreactor > Semi-continuous > Anaerobic >...
CTATTAATCATAAGAGAACACCTTCCTTTCTGTTGTTTTTTGTTGTGGTAGACTAATTATAACACAAAGTTGGTGTTCTCTTATTTTTTATTCCTATTTGTCCTACAAAAATTTTACGCTAAGAATAATAAATAACAAGCACCAAAACATAATATCATTTAATATCAAAAAAGGCAGAATTGTACTTATTCATCATAGAAGCACAATCTGCCTTTATACTATTTTCATACTATAATAATATTATTTCCTCATAATTTTACATAAAACACTCGAGATTACTGCTTGCTGAAATACTCCAGTCGCTCTGTAACCTGCCTCATCATATCGGTATATTTCTCAAGCTTAGCCCTTTCCTCAGCTATCTTGCTCTCCGGTGCCTTGTTTACGAAGTTGGGATTGGACAGCATACCGTTTACACGCGCAAGCTCTGCCTCCAGACGCTCCTTTTCCTTCTTAAGGCGCTCGATTTCCTTGTCTATATCAACCAGATCAGCAAAAGGCATGTAAATTACTGCTCCGGGTATTACAGCTGATACAGCATCCTCGCTTATGCCCGCCTTGTCACTCTGTATGTGAACCTCGCTGGCAAAGGCAAGTGTTGCAAAGAACACCTTGCTGTCCTCAAAGATATGTCTAACCTTTTCATTATCGGATACTACGATTACGGTTGCCTTTCTGCTGGGCGGTACATTCATCTCGCTGCGGATATTGCGGATTCCCTTTACAGCCTCTTTTATAAGCTCAACTGCTTCACTTTCGGCCATATAATCATGTTCAGCCTTATACTCAGGCCATGATGCAATCATTATGGACTCTGCTTCCTTAAGGCCTGACAGCTCGGCCAGAGTACAGTATATCTCCTCTGTTACAAACGGCATGTAAGGATGCAATAGCTTCAGTGAATTAACCAGTACATACCTCAGTGTCCAAAGGGCCGCCGACTTGGTCTCGTCCGTATCACTGTAAAGCCTCGGCTTAACCATCTCGATATACCAGTCGCAGAATTCCTCCCAGATAAAGTCATATATCTTCTGAACAGCTATACCCAAATCCAAATCCTCAAGCTTTTCGGTCGCTTCCTTAATCAGCAGGTTCATCCTGGACAGGATCCACTTGTCGGCTATGGTCAGCAGGCTTTCATCTATGCTTTCCGTCAGCTCTGCCTTTTCCAGATTCATCATAATAAATCTGGATGCATTCCATACCTTGTTGGCAAAGTTTCTGCAGGCCTCTACTCTTTCCCAGTAGAAGCGCATGTCATTGCCAGGGGCATTGCCCATTACAAGGCTGAGTCTAAGTGCATCTGCACCATATTTGTCAATTACCTCAAGAGGATCTATTCCGTTGCCCAGCGACTTGCTCATCTTTCTGCCCTGGGAGTCACGAACAAGTCCGTGTATCAATACTGTTGAGAATGGTTTCTTTCCCATTTGCTCATAGCTGGAGAATACCATTCTAAGTACCCAGAAGAAAATAATATCATAGCCGGTAACAAGCACATCAGTCGGGAAGAAATAATCCAGCTCCTGCGTCTGATTTGGCCAGCCAAGTGTGGAAAATGGCCACAAAGCTGATGAAAACCATGTATCCAGCGTATCCTCATCCTGCGTCAGCTGCTTATGACCGCATTTGCAGCAGCTATCAGGCTCCTGCCTGCTTACTGTAATTTCACCGCATTTGTCGCAATACCAGGCAGGTATTCTGTGTCCCCACCATAGCTGTCTGGATATACACCAGTCTCTGATGTTTTCAGCCCAGTTGAAATATATCTTGTCAAAGCGTTCTGGAACAAAGCGGATGTCACCGTTTCTTACGCCCTCAATAGCAGGCTTAATCAGCTCATCCATCCTTACGAACCATTGCTGCTTAATCAGCGGTTCAACTACTGTCTCGCAGCGGTCATGGGTTCCTACATTGTGGGTATGATCCTCCACCTTTACCAGAAGTCCCAGCTCCTTAAGCTCATTTACGATAGCCTTGCGGGCTTCGTAGCGATCCAAGCCTGCGTATTTGCCGCCGTTTTCATTAATGCTGGCATCGTCATTCATTACGTTAATCTCTGGCAGATTATGTCTTTTTCCTACCTCAAAGTCATTCGGGTCATGGGCAGGGGTTATCTTAACTACACCGGTACCGAATTCCATATCTACATAGCTGTCGGCTATAATCGGAATCTCTCGGTTTACCAGAGGGAGCAGTACCTTCTTGCCTATAAGATGCTTATATCTTTCATCCTCAGGGTTTACAGCAACAGCAGTATCTCCCAGCATTGTCTCCGGTCTTGTTGTGGCTATCTCAACAAAGCCGTCCTCGCCTACTATCGGATACTTGATATGCCAGAAATGTCCTGCCTTCTCCTCATATTCAACCTCAGCGTCAGAGATGGATGTCTTACAAACAGGACACCAGTTAATTATCTTTGAACCCTTGTAGATATAGCCTTTTTCATATAATCTTACAAATACCTCATTAACCGCCTCGGAACAGCCCTCATCCATGGTAAAGCGTTCCCTGTCCCAGTCACAGGAGGAACCAAGCTTCTTCAGCTGGGATATAATCCTTCCGCCATATTCCTCCTTCCACTTCCAGGCACGTACCAGAAAGGCTTCTCTTCCGATGTCTTCCTTTCTCTCTATACCTTCCTTGCGCATCTGCTCGATAATTTTAACCTCTGTGGCTATGCTGGCATGATCGGTGCCGGGCTGCCACAGCGCATTATATCCCTGCATCCTCTTAAAACGAATCAGGATATCCTGCAGGGTATTATCCAGAGCATGTCCCATATGAAGCTGCCCTGTGATGTTTGGCGGCGGAATCACGATGGTAAAGGGCTTTTTGCTTCTATCAACTTCAGCATGGAAATATTTCTTCTCTTCCCATTTTTTATACTGCTTTTCTTCAATCTGTTTCGGATCATAGGTTTTAGCCAGTTCCTTATACATTGTCATCATCCTTTCAATTTATAGTCTTTCGCTAACTTTAAAATAATTAAGCACAATGCTTTCGCAATATAACACGTGCTGCCGGCCTGTAATCTAAAGCCCGGGCTTAATGTAAATCAGCTTTTATATTCATTTTTACAGATCAAAAAAGGTTCTTCGCTCAAAGGACGAAGAACCGTGGTACCACCTTTATTTATGACAGCATAATAAAACTGCCACCTCTTTTGTCTGTAACGGGACATGCCGGTACTTCCTACACACCATACAGTCATGGCTTCAGAAATACTGTTCAGGAGCTACCTTCGATAAGTCCGCTTAAGACCACCTTTCAGCCGGTGAGTGATCCTCTCTGCTAAGCATATCCTATCTAATCCTCTCCATCACCACATTTTACGATATACGCAGAATTCTTATTATATAAGCTGTGTAAAATCAAATGAAATAATACAAATATTAGTTCTATAGTATGCAAAGATTTTAAATCTGTCAAGTAGATGTTATCAAATAATACGTTAAATCGACTTATCAGGCTTGCTCAATTTTATATAATTTCCTCTGCAAAGTTCATAAAGTACTATTATAATTGCAGTAGCCCACAATACCAATTGAAGACCTGTGTCCCTGATAAGAATAAATTGCCGCTTTGCTCCCGGACCGTCATCCAATATGTAGTATATCTCTTTTTGGTAGAAGCTTACGCATAAAATTTAGGGGGGGGGTAGCTAATCTACCCCCACCATTCTTACATCTTTATCAGCATAACATAAAATACAAGCTAAAAATTCTTATATATAATGTTTCCCTCACACTCCACATTGCCCTTGATGCTCTTGCAACGGATATCACCACCGCATTCAACATCTCCTTCTATATTTTCGCAATTGAGTGATTGACATTCCACATTGCCTCTTATATCACCACAGCTGACATTTCCGCCGCATTCTACATATTGACCAATGTCTCCGCAGCTGACTCCTCCGCCACATTCTACATATTCGCCTACTGAGCCGCAGGAAACACTTCCTCCGCATTCTACATATTCGCCTACTGCGCCACAGGAAACACTTCCTCCGCATTCTACATATTCGCCTATTGCGCCACAGGAAACACTTCCTCCGCATTCGGCATATCCTTTGATATCACCATGGATTTCTGCACTGCCCCATACTTCAATATTAAACTTCAAATCTGAACTGGCATAAACAGCTTCGGGTATTTGTAATGTTATTTTCTTATCCTTTTCCCACAGATCCGACTTCAGCATCCTATTGCCGCGAAATTGCACTATCCTTAGCTTGTCGTCATCAGGCAAATCATATGTAACCGGTTCAGCATTTTCTTTAATATAAAACAGATAATCAATGGTAACCCCGTAAAACTGAGCTATTCTGGGAAGCTGCATGATATCAGGCAGGGATACCCCTGTCTCCCATTTGGAAATAGCCTGCACACTTATACCTAAAGCTTCTGCCAAAACCTCCTGAGTAATGTTTCTCTCCTTACGCAACCTTATCAGATTATTTCTGAGATTCTCGTTATATTCCATATTGACCTCCATGACATAATAGTAGTTATTAGTAATACAACTCCGGTCTTGTTAAACCTTCCCTGCCGGTATTAAATCAATATTATAAAATCCACAAGAAATAAAATTTGATCCTGTGTTATCCACATCAATAAATTTAAATGCACTAAAATTTTGTATCAGGTATCGCAGCTGCTAAGATAAGTATAAGCCAGCTGCAAAGGGGAAGCAATAACTTGCTTTTCTAATTTATCAACCAGCAGTTGAAAAGTATTTATTATGCCATAAATCAATCATTCTGGATTTTATACTTTTGCAGCAGCTTCTCACCTTCATATGCAATGTCAGGATATTTTTCCATAATGCTTTTTATCTCATTCAAGGCCTCTTCCATCTGCTTCGTGTTCAAATCAATACGCTCACGCAGCTTCTGCCTGCGCTCGTTCAGCCTGTGGCGAACCTCTACCATTTCCTTGCTGTCTATAATTGCCAAAGGCTGGAATATCCAGATTTCAGCATCCGCCACTCCGAATTTCTTCAGCTCCTTAATAAGGGTATTATTGTTGAATTCCAGCAGCTGGGTATTGGTCATGTATTTCCTGCTTTCTTCCTTAATCCTGACGTATTCATCCCATAGCTTCTTCAGCTGATCTCCATTTTCTACATTATACTTGCTGTATTCATATTCAAGATAATTCCGGTTGTTTACCGATTTAATCTTGACCTTGTTCATAAGCATTATCTGGCGGTTAAGCTTGGATTGGACAAGCTTTATTGCCACAACATTCTTTCTGGCCTCCATAAAAATAACCACAGCGGATACAGTTCCCATTAAAACGGTCATCATAAACGGAATGCTGTAATTTGCCTCCATTATTGAGCCGAGCATAATGAACATAATAAACAGCAGGCCCACCACAACGCTTATTACGGTTGCAAGCCCTTTCAGGAACGCCTGCTTGTTTTTTATGTCGTTATATTCCCGGTCCAGCCTTTTTCTTTCCTTTTCCAGCTTGACCATGTCCTGTTCTATTTTTGCCTGATAATCCTCGCTATTTATTATCTTAGCCAAATCCTTCTGGACAACCGGCTCATATTGCTCCAGCAAATGGTACTGGCTGTCCGTTAAAATAGAGCTTCTGTTCTTAAGCTTATTGCGCTCCCGGGTAAGATTGTAAATATTTCTTGCGGCCTCCTCAATGCTTCCCCTCTGGTCAAGAGGAACCATGTCAATCCTTTGAATATCAGTCAGATATGATGTTACCGCCTTATACTCCAGCTTTGCCTCCTCGATTTGCTTACGGTATTCCATTATCTGCTCGCAATTGTCTCTGATATAGGTCAGGCGCTCGGAGCTGCTGCCCAGCCTGTTTATCTTTTTTGCCGGCTTGGCTGTCGGCTGCTGGGCTTCCTCATATTCATATTCTAATTCCATATCTGTTTGTCTTTTTTTTCGTCCAAACAAACTCTTTATTAATCCCATTTTGCTTTCCTTCCCTGTAATATTGGATTAAATCATATGATATTTTTCGAAAAACTTTATCTTTTGCAGTATTGCTCTTTCCATTCGTTTATTATGGCTTTTGCCTTCTTATAAAAGCTTTCGGGATCCGACTGCTCCTTCAGAACGGACAGCTGCATTAATCGCTTGTATTCATCCGTCAGGGTGGCCTCCTCAGCCTTTATCCTTACATATTCAAGCAAGGATTTCTCCAGTTCTTTATTAAGCCCGAACTCCTCGATCTTTTTCCGGAATTGTTCCGTATCACCCATCAGTAATAATGAATACAGGTATTGGCGCAGGCTCTCATCCCTGTTGTTGCGCTCATAAGCCTCCAAAAAGAGGCGACTAGCCTCCTTAACCCCTGTGGTATGAGCCTTGGCCACAGCCAGATTATGATAGATATCACCAAATTCCTCAGGAGTCAAGTCGGCCGCCTCATCAGAATGTATTATCTGCTCGTACTCTCTGGCCGCCTCGGCATAGCTTTCCTTCTTCAACAGATCTGCAGCCTTAAGGCACCTTCTTTTAATTATAGGCATTTTTAAAATATCATCAATCAGTCTTATGACCGTCTTTATTTCTTTTTCTGTATAATAATCGGCGCTGCATAAAATTACAGTAATAATTGTTTTCAAATCCGCCTTCTGCCTGAAAAGCTGCCTTAACCTGTCCGCCCTCTCAGGCAAATTGAGCTCTGTGCCTATCCAGTCAAACAGCTCATCCCCCAGGCCTATCTCATCAATCATGTAAATGTAATTATAAAGATAATAACATAATTCCTCGATCGAATATACTCTTATACAACCTGCTACAAAGTAATACGGTCTCAATGCCCTGATACCGCTGCACAGAATCATTTTCCCAGTAGAAGGAGACGGCTGCTGCCATGCCCTCTCAGCATTCAGCCTTATAGTGTAACAGGCGCTTCTTCCTGTTCCCTTAAAGAACTCACCAAATCCGAGATCTGTCAGATTTATGACTCCGGTTGCCTTATCCGAACAGGTGAAATCTATCTTAAGTCTGCTCGTCCTGTTGGTATTTACAGCCAGCTCATTCAGTACAATTTTATGGTAAATTATTTCCCGGCTCATAAGATTTCTTTGGACAATATCAAGCTGTGCCGGCCCATCAGGTATAAGCTCATAGCTTCTGCCGGTTTTATACCAGAGCTCTCCGGCATCAAGAAGCAAAACCTCGCTGATCTTGCCATCCTTATATACCCTTAAGGCCAGCGAGCTGGTAACCATATCATCATTCAGCAGCAAAACATCCTGCAGCTTTTTATCTCCCGACAGCTCCTTGGCAGCATAGCAGGCGCCCTTGGTATATAGGTTCTGACCATAAAATACCCTTCGGCCTATACACAGGCTTTTCATCGCCCTATCAGCCCAACCACCTTCAAATCCCTTACCGGTAAAATACAGAGTGGTGACTATCTGTTTATATAACACGGAATTGGCCAGATTTTCAAACACATATGCCGCATCAGCATTTTTCTGCTGCAGAAGATCGGCTTCCAGACTGTCTGAAAAATCATGCTTTTCCAAACTTGCTATCATAGGCTTGGACCATCTGTTGATCCGTATCTGATAATAGCTTAAGCCCTCATGTCCATAGTCAAAAAGCCCTACATCGTTCATCCAGAGGGATCTGTCCTGATAAAGGGCATAATAAAGGTAGGCGTCCTCATGTCCTATAATATGCGCCCTGTCCCTTCCTATCCCCAGCAGGGAAAGGGTGTCATATAGCTTTTCCACAAAATAAGGCTTCGTATTGCGCACGGTAATAACCAGCTTGGTTATCGGCTGTGTAGGAAAATAATCCCTTACAAGGGTAAGAGTTCTGCGCAGGAATTTATCCATTATCGCCTGGGCACTGTATTTTACACCCATAATTTCAATTTCCCTGTCATTTTCCAGGTTAGAAAGCAAATTATCCACCAGAATGCCTGAGCCGCTTTTTGCTCCTGTTATGGCATCTTCACCGAAAAGCCACTGCCTGGTGTCTGTCCTGTAGCACATAACCGTAGGGATAAGGCCGTCCTCATTCCCTTCATACGGACTGATAGTTATCGCCTCATTCTTTTTATAGCTGTAACAGCTTATCCTGCTGTAGTCCTCACACAGATCATATCCCACTATCACTTTCCTTGGTGTATCCATTGCAGCATCTCCCGATATACTATATTTGCCTGAAGCAGGCGCCGATCATATATTCTGTTTTCAGATAGTTCTCCATCCTATCAAGAAGCTCTGCATCAAGCTTCTTATCCAGGGCTATTAGCATTTTATTGATTTGGTTATATTTGGTCGGCTCATCTGTGACATCGCAGACATAGCGGAAGCTGCATTCATCGCCTTTTTTAATTCCCTCCGGTGTTTCTTCACTTATATAATACCTTACCTCATCGTTGTAGAACAACACCAGCTCCTTCATATGTATTCCCATAAAAATGTCCGGCATACGCTCGGTTATATACTCCTTTCCATAACCCGTATTATAATGAATATACACCTGATTTCCGGGCCTTGACACGTAAGTGATATAATGCTTGCCTAAAGTTGTGTCCGGCAGGCTGAGCCTGTCCTTATATTCCAGGAAAAACGGCATTATAATACCTTTTCTGACCAGCCGCTCAATATTTATTTCTGCAAACCTCATATCAGTTTCCGACAGCTCATGGTTGGCGGCATTTTTCTTCAGCCATGCCAGCATGCATACCTCATTTTCCTCATAGCTAAGCTCCCGCCGCATAAGGGGAAATATGCCGTCAGCTATTTCATGATTATGAATCAGATATCTGTAGGCATGATAGGTCAAAAATGCCCTTACCAGCAGCCGGTTGCTGACATCCCTGTAATAGTCACAGAATATCGCAAAGCTTTCTTCTATGTGATTTTCAGAAAAAAGCATTTGTGCCAGCAGGCGCTGGGCCAGCCGGTAGCTGTCAAGCTCGAAATCCTTGGCTGCCTGCAACAGTCTCAGCATAGAGCCGGTGGAGCCGCGATAATATTTAACCAGATAAGCCAGTATTATGTCATCATATTTGCTGCCATCAAATATAAAATAGCACAAGCTAAGTATTAATGGATTCTTTTCATCCGTTCCATATGTATGCAACCAGCCGGAGCAGAGCTTAATTAACAGATTCAGGGCCAGCCCGTCCTGCCCGAAGATTTCAATTGCCCTTAGAGCCAGGTCATAATATGACCGCTCTATCATCAGGCTTATATGTCTTACTCTTTCATCAGCGCTCAGGTAGCTCATATTCAGACTGTCAAGGCAAGACATCAGCCGCTCTTCGTTATCGACCTCATCATAGTGCTTTATTAAGGCTATCAGGCACTTTGCCTTAAGTTCGGGGGCAAGTCCATCAATTTCAAGAACCCTCTCTATCAGGTCAACTGTGTCTGCATCCTCCTGCTGCCCCTTTTGATATCTGTCATACATATACAACAGGAGCATCGGATGATGACTTTTATAAATGCAGTGGTCTGCATATTCCTCAGGCTTCAGATAGGGCTTAAGCTCATAGCTTACCGATTGCATGTAACGGTTGCCGAAGCTGTCGGTAAAAAAGATCTCATAATTATCTGAGAATATATTAAGCTGAGCCTTGCCGTTTTCCAGCTGAACCGTTTCCTCCGTATCAAGCTCCTTATACAGTATGGTTGCACTGACCATATTGGGATTGGAACAGTGCAGCTCATTCCTGAAAATCACATGGGGCAAATGCTCCGCCATAGCATCTTCATGCATGATTCTGCCTGCAAACTCATTGTAGAGCACCGCCAGATGCTCATTAATCTGATGCTTTTCAAGCATCTTCCCGGCAAAAACCTCCATGCGTTTGAAATAAGATCTGTATATATGCTCATTATCCTTCTTGTATTTAATTATATTGGAATACAACAGGGCCGCTTTTTGCTCGTTGAGGCTGCTGTTGTAGATATAGTAAAGCATTACCTGCTGATCTATCGCCTCCTGATAATCCTCCCTTATTGAATACATATAATACTCGTATAGGCCGGTGATTTTAAGCTGGGATCTGACACCAAGCCTGAACCATCTGAAATATTTCTCGGTCCGCCTCAGCCCCTTAATCAGCAGACTGCATATGGCAAATAGTATATCCTCAGTCCCGTATTTATCATATAATCTCTCAAGGCAGTGAAAGATCACAGGATTAAATGACTTTTTCCTGCCTGCCAGGTATGTAAACTGACTGACAAGCTCGGAGCTGAGCATGTCACATTTTGTACCGTAATTTATTGCCTGAATTTCAAAGCTGCTTAATTCCCTAAGCAGTGACGGCTCGTCATTGTAGCAGCATATGGCCTCATAATACATAATTGGGCTTCTGCAGCCATCCATATACTGCTCCTTTATCTCCTCCAGCACCAAAGCCCTGTTTCCTTCATATCTTTTATCGATATACAGCAAAAGCCACAGCATGCGCCAGTCATTATAGCCCTTCAGATAATAGCTCCGTATAGTTCCTGCTGCTTCATCTATACTATCTGCTGTCTTTTTATATAGAGCATTAAGGTATAGATAGGCGCAATAGTCCAGCGGCGCTTCTCTCTTCATTTCTGCGGCTTCCTCTGACAACTGATCAATTACCGCCTCCGCCAAATCCGATTTTCCGGCTAAAATTGCCAGATGAAGCCTGGTCAGTTCCTTTAAATATCCGTCATCCGGCCCATTCAGATATTTTAATTCAGCCTGTGCTTTATCCAGATAGTCCCTCAGCTCTATACGGTTTTGCCTGAAATTAAGGTAATTGGACACCAGCTCGGCCTTAGCTTTCTTTTGTATACTGTCAGCCGGTTCTCTGCCGGCATTGTTATTGCAGATAACATTGACGGTCAGGGTCTGAAGAGGTGTTTTGATATAGATATGACCATAGTTATTACCTTTTTTAAGCTGCCCGACATCTATAGTAAAAATTACATGATGGCTGTTGCCTATAAAACGGTCAGACCAAAGGTATTTTTGATCAAGCTGAATAAAGGGGGCATCACAGCTAACACGGATCTCCGCGTAGCCCCACTCATTTTTTGTAAGCACCAGCTTGTCCACTATATCTTCCTTGCCGGCATTGTATTCAAGATTTAATTTTTCAATCTCAAGATAAATGGGATTCTTTTTTTGAATTGATACTAAAAACTCTTCAAGCGCCTGACTTGTTGAAACACTTTTTATCAGATGCCTGTAAATATAGGCTTGCTCCTCATTCAGAAAAATTCTTTCAAAATCCTCTGAGCGGAATATCCTCTTTGCTTCCACCCAGTCCATACGGGCAAGAGAGACAAACTGATCCAATCCGGATATTCTGCCGCCCGGCAGTTGCATCGTTCCCTGTTCAACGGCAATATTATAGTTCAGAGTACATTCTCCGCAATCACTGATTATGGTAAAGCTGCCACTGACTTTAGCCCCTGCTTCAAGATAACTGGCATCAAAACAGTATTTTATCTCATTTTCAGCATCATTAAAGATGGGGTTTACCAGCTTCATATGAATATCGGATGAATACACGCTACCCTTCATTCGCTTATTAACACTGTTTCTGACAAAGAAGCTCCCCTCGGTAATCTTCCCTGCCTCAGCAGTGATGTTTATTTCGTACTCAGAAAGACAAATAGAAGGATTATCATACTCAAAATACCCTTTTGCGTAACGTTCAATCTTCTCCTTCAATTTATCACCCCAGGCAAATTGTTATAGTTGAACAGGCAGATCATCTAAATATGATATAAAACATGGAATATATCATTGCAATTTCAAAAAATTACGTTATAATACTTAATAATTATAATTCAATAATAAAAAAAAATCTACTATTTATCAAATTTCGTCAACAATTTGGTCAAATTTAATAAAATCGGAATATATTTTATTAGGAAAGGAATGTAGTCAATTGATCAGACATTCGGATCATTTTCACGGCAGTGATTTGGAATTAATTGAAAAAATATACGGGATAAAGAAGGAAGATATAGTAAGCTTTTCAGCAAATGTTAATCCTCTGGGAATCTCCCCAAAGCTTAAGCAAACACTGGCGGAACGTATAGATGCTATTATGAGCTATCCCGACAGGGAATACAGCTCCCTGAGAAAAAGGATCGCCGAATATGTAAGAATCGATATGGACAGCATAATTGTGGGGAACGGTTCAACCGAGCTGATATCTCTGTTCATTCAGATTAAGCGCCCCAAAAAGGCCTTGATAATCGGCCCCACCTATTCCGAATACGAGCGGGAGGTGTCCCTGGGAGGAGGACAGGCCAGATATTACAGGCTGAAGGAGGAGAATAAATTTACCCTTGATATAAATGAGCTTGAGGAGGAGCTTACTGAGGATACCGATCTGCTGGTTATCTGCAACCCCAATAATCCCACCTCCACAGCCATCAGCCGCAACGATATGAGGAAAATACTTGATATATGCAAGCAAAAGGGCATTTTTGTCATGGTGGATGAGACCTATGTGGAATTTGCAGAGGATGTCCTTAAGGTAACCTCCATACCTCTTACCGTTTATTACAATAACATTATAATACTTAGGGGTATTTCAAAATTCTTTGCCGCCCCGGGCTTAAGGCTCGGCTATGCCATCTGCGGCAATGCGGATTTGCTTAAGGAGATTAACCAGCGCAAGAATCCCTGGACAATTAATTCTCTGGCAGCCATTGCCGGTGAGATTATGTTTACCGACGAGAATTACATCAAGGAAACAAGAAGCCTGATTGCCAGTGAGAGAAGCCGGGTATGCAGGCTGCTTGACGACATGAAAAATGTACAGTATTATACGCCAACCGCAAACTTTGTGCTGGTAAAAATACTGCGTGAGGATATCAGCTCAATGGATGTATTTGAAGCGGCCATTAAAAAGGGAATGATGATACGGGATTGCTCCACCTTCCCATTCCTGAACAACAAATTCATCCGCTTCTGCTTTATGACCCCGGAGCTGAATGATGCCCTGCTTGAAGTCCTCAGGCAACTGCTGGGCTAAGCTTGCAGGCTGTCAGAGTTGCAGTAAAGGGTTTAATTTATTATAGGCAGACACAGGATTTAGTGCTGTTTTCTCATTCAAAGTTCAATGATAAGCTTGAAACAGAAAAATAAGGTATAAATCAACATGTATTAGCTATTTAGCTGCAGTTATTATCCACTCCAACAAGGCCGGTATAGCTGCAGCTTATTTATGGGCTGAAATATTCCGAATATACTTGAAAGAAAAATACAGAAATTATATATAATTGCCGGTATTAGTATAAGTAGTTATCAGGACTATACGGGAATAATATATGAAATTATATTGACTGTATATCTTGATGTGATATATAATATGAATTTGTTAGGCACCTAATTACTTTTTGGTAATTTCTAATAATATTTTACAAACCCTATTTTAAATGAGGTGATATGCAGAACTATGGATAATGAAATACAACAGCTGGTGGAAAGCTTTCATGAATTTATGAAATCCTTCCATCAAAAATCCTATTGCAAGCTTAAGGATAAGCAAATCTATCCGGGCCAGCCCAAGCTTCTTTCCGTAATCAAGGATAATGAGGGCATCCCCCAAAAGGAACTGACTAAGAAAATGTGCGTTAAACCCGCTACCATTACAGGTATGCTGGCTAAGCTTGAAGCAAATGGTTATGTTTATCGCAAAGTGGATGAAAGCGATAAGCGCATGATGAGAGTATATCTCACGCCTGAAGGCCATAATCTGGCTGACGAGGCCAGGATCTTCATCGACGAATTTACAAGGGAGCTTTTCTCCGATTTTAGTGAGGACGAAGTTTTAACAATGCGGCATTTAATTAATAAAATGGTGAACAACCTGAAAAAATAATCTATTTAGGAAGAATTTTATTTTTATATTTCTTTTTTTTGCATAACCTCCTATATGGTGGCATGCAATCGACAATAAATACTATAACATAGAAAGGAAATCATATGCTAAAGCTTTTTAAATATCTTAAAAAATCAGTTCCGATATTGATTTGCGTCACATTGCTTATGCTTTTGCAGGCTTACTGTGATTTGACTTTGCCCTCCTATACATCAGATATAGTTAATACCGGAATACTAAAAAGCGGAATCGACAACACCATTCCTGATGTGATCCGCAAATCATCCCTGGAAAAGCTGACCCTTTTTGTGGATGAAGCTGATGCAGCTACGGTATATTCACATTTTTCGGCTATGTCAAAAAGTGACTATAGCGACAAGGAATGGTCAGCTTTGCTGGAAAAATATCCACTGCTTGCTTCCGAAGAGCTCTACCGCTGGGACGCTAAAAACGAGGATGAGCTGACAGCCATTTTGTCAGAACCGATGATGCTTGTATTGGGCTTTGACAATAACAGCGAAGAAGCACAGATGATAAAGCAGCAGCTTATGGCTAATGCCCCTAATGCTCAATTTGAGGATGGGCAGGATATATTCGAAATGTTTGCCAGCCTTCCTGCCGAGGCCCGTGCTGCCATAACGGCAGGTATAAGCAAATATATGAGCGCAATGCCTGAGCAGATTAAAACCCAGTCCGCTTCTGCATTTGTAAAGGCAGAATATACAGCTATGGGTGTCAATGTCAATAAAATGCAGATAAATTATACCCTGTTTGCCGGTGCAAAGATGCTGGGGCTTGCACTTGTCGTAATGGCTACCGCCATACTTATTACCCTGCTGTCATCCACAGTATCTGCCAGACTGGGCAGGGATTTACGCAGCGGTGTATACGAAAAGGTGCTTTCCTTTTCACATAAGGAAATGGATAAGTTCTCAACAGCTTCACTTATCACCAGAAGCACCAACGACATCCAGCAGGTGCAGATGCTGGTAGTAACCTTTGTCAGAGTGGCCATATACTCGCCCATACTAGCAATAGGCGGCATCACAAAGGTACTGAACTCGAACTCGTCAATGTCATGGATTCTGGTGGTGGGAGTAGGTTCTGTCATGGCATTGGTAAGCTGCCTGTTTGCCCTGGCAATGCCAAGGTTTAAGCTCATGCCAAGGCTTATAGACAGACTTAATCTGGTCACCAGAGAGATTCTTACAGGCCTTCCGGTAATACGAGCCTTCAGTACCGTAGAGCATGAAGAAAAGCGTTTTGACAAGGCAAATGTCGATCTGACCAAAAATGCTTTATTCGTATCCCGTGTTATGACCTTTATGTCACCTGCGCTGATGCTTATAATGAACCTTATTTCCGTGCTAATCATCTGGGTGGCCGCAAAAGGTATTGATATGGGCACAATGCAGGTTGGAGATATGATCGCCTTCACCCAGTATGCTATGCAGATTATTATGAGCTTTTTGATGCTCACCATGCTCTCCATTATGCTGCCAAGAGCCATTGTGGCAGCAAAGCGTATCAGTGAGGTTTTAAGCACAGATTCCAGTATTAAGGATCCTGACAGGGAAGAGCCCCTTCCTGCTGATGCAAAGGGCCTTCTGGAATTCAGGAATGTGACCTTCAGATATCCCAATGCGGATGCTGATGTACTGTCAGATATAAGCTTTGTTGCCAGGCCGGGAGAAACCACAGCCATTATCGGAAGCACCGGCAGTGGTAAATCAACCCTGATTAATCTGATTCCCCGCTTCTATGATGTGACCAACGGCAATATTCTGCTGGACGGAGTCGATATTAGAAAAATGAAGCAGAATACCCTGAGGGATAAAATAGGCCTTGTACCCCAAAAGGGAGTATTGTTCACCGGTACTATTGAATCCAATATTAAATTCGGAAATATGTCAATAGATGATGAGCAAATGAAAAAGGCTGCAAGGATTGCCCAGGCCGAGGAGTTCATCAACGCAAAAACCGAAGGTTATAATTCGGAAATCTCTGAAGGCGGTACCAACGTATCAGGCGGCCAGAAGCAGCGTTTGTCCATCGCCAGGGCAATAGCCAAGGATCCTTTGATATATATCTTTGACGACAGCTTCTCCGCTCTTGATTACAGGACCGATGCCGCGCTGCGCAAGGCTATCGCCAGCGAATTGGCCGGCAGGACGGTTATTATCGTCGCCCAAAGAATAAGCACTATAATGAATGCCGAACAGATACTGGTACTGGATGAGGGACGCATCGTAGGAAAAGGCACTCATGCAGAGCTACTAAAAAATTGCGAAGTTTATCAGCAGATAGCTTCTTCCCAGTTGTCAAAGGAGGAGTTGTACAATGAATAATGAGAAGAAAAATCAGCAAATGCCTATGCCGCCCAGGCCGGCAGGAGGCAGACGCGGCCCCGGGGGAGGCTTTGGTGGACCGCCTCATTTAATGATGGCAGGACAAAAGGCTAAGGATTTTAAGGGCACCATGAAAAAGCTGCTTAAAATTTTATCACGATATAAGGTCAGCTTCTTTTTCATTTTTATTGCAGCCATAACAGGTACAGTCTTTTCAATTATAGGGCCCCGAATTATGGGTAATGCAACAACCACCATCACTGAAGGCATTATGTCAAAAATTCAGGGTGGGCCCGGAATAGATTTTACCGCACTCGGAAAAATAATTCTGACAATAATTGTGTTATATGCTGTCAGCGCAGCTTTTAACTTCATACAGGGCTGGTTACTCAACGGAATTTCACAGAAGCTGATGTACAAATTCCGTAATGATATCTCGGAGAAGATACACAGACTGCCAATGAATTACTTTGACAAGGTTCCTCATGGTGAAATCCTGTCAAGAATTACAAACGATGTGGACACACTTAACAACAGCTTAAGCCAGGGGCTTACCACACTGGTTACCTCTGTTATAACTGTTATCGGCGTCCTGTTTATGATGCTGAGAATAAGCATTACCATGACCCTGCTGGCACTGCTTATTCTGCCGATATCAGGCTTTGTTGTCAGCAAGGTGATAAAAAAGTCACAGAAATATTTCAGGCAGCAGCAGGAATACCTTGGTCGAGTTAATGCACAGGTTGAAGAGGTATTTGGCGGCCTGACTATTGTAAAGGCATTTAACAAGGAAGCAGAATCCAGCAGGGAGTTTGCCGCCAAGAACGACAAGCTGTATGAATCAGCCTGGAAATCCCAGTTCCTTTCAGGCCTAATGATGCCGGTTATGCAATTTATCGGCAATCTGGGCTATGTAGGTGTGGCTATTCTCGGCGGATACCTTGCTATAATCGGTAAAATAAAGGTCGGCGACATTCAGTCCTTCTTTGTATATATCCGTAACTTTACTCAGCCGATTAATCAGCTGACCCAGGTCGCCAATATGTTCCAGGCAACAGCCGCAGCTGCGGAAAGGGTATTTGAATTTTTGGAGGCTGAGGAAGAGCCTCAGACAGTGGAAAACCCTCTGAAGACAGAAGGAATACAAGGAAATGTGGAATTTAGAAATGTTAAGTTCGGTTACTACCCTGATAAAATCGTTATCAAGAACTTCAATGCCAAAATAGCACAGGGACAAAAGGTAGCCATAGTCGGACCGACAGGAGCCGGCAAGACCACAATAGTAAAGCTGCTGATGCGTTTTTATGATATAAATGATGGTGATATACTAATTGATGGAAAAAATATCAGAGATTTCAACCGCAGTGATCTCAGAAAACTGTTTGGTATGGTACTGCAGGATGCCTGGCTGTTCAACGGAACCATAATGGACAATATCCGCTACAGCAAGCTTGACGCCACGGACGAAGAGGTAATCAGAGCTGCAAAGGCTGCCCATGTGCATCATTTCATTTCCACCCTGCCGGATGGCTACAAGATGGTGCTGAATGAGGATGCAAGCAATGTATCCCAGGGACAGAAGCAGCTGCTGACAATAGCCCGCGCGATCCTGGCAGACCCTAAGATACTGATACTGGACGAAGCCACCAGCTCGGTTGATACCAGAACAGAGCTCCTAATCCAGAAGGCTATGGACAGCCTTATGAAGGGAAGAACCTGCTTTATCATCGCCCACCGGCTGTCAACCATCCGTGATGCGGATCTGATCCTGGTTATGAATGAAGGCGATATTGTGGAGCAGGGCACCCATGAGGAGCTGCTGGCAAAGGGCGGCTTCTATGCCAACCTCTACAATTCACAGTTTGAGCAAAGTGCGTAATATCACATTGCGCCCAACAGGGCGCATTATCATAGCTGCAGCCAGATTATTCAGGCTGCAGCTTTTATTTTCTCTGGACCTATCAGGAGCTGAATATTCCGGACGATCATAAAAAATGCCTCTTTAATACATATCCGTCTGTATTCTTTTCTGAAAAGGACGGAATTTTAATAACCGTACAGACCGATTTGGATGAACAGCTTTGCTATATAACTCATGATGCCGGAGAAAGCCGGTCTGTAACAGCCAAAAGACCGGTGGGATGGGAATCTTTGCTGGACACAGGATGCTAGCGGCAAAATTCTGCTTAAATACAATAATGAGAAAAGCGGACAACCTGAAAGCTGGGCAGCCGTAAACAGCTATTATACCTGGGAAATGTTAAGGTAAAATAGGATGCCATAAGGTAGTAGTTTTACTTTTCTATCGCAATAAATGGGACAAGCATCTCCTTTGTGGTCAGACCGGCATGATTTGCCGGATCCTGCTTTTGATAGATGGAATAAACAATTCCATATTCAGCTGTTGCAATGGCTATAAAGTCACCAATGAAATCCTCAAATTTCGGACGAATATTGCCATATCCGAATATATTGGATTTTTTGATGTCCTCCTTTGACATAAGTAAAAAATCATCACCCATGGCTTTATAAAATTCATCTGCAAAGCGGCTCTGATACTCTTCCTTTACATAGAAGCAGGCAGCCCTGTTTTCAATGGACGGTGGCCGCTTTATCATATTTAAAAGCTCCGGATAGTCGGTCAATATTCTGTACTTTGTGTCTATAAGCCCGTGATCGGATGTAACGATCACAAGAGTATCCTCCAGCTCCCGGCACAGCTTCTCTACCCTGTCGTTAATGTCCTTTATCAGCAGTCCAACACTTTCGTCATAGCAGCCCGCCATATGCATGGTAGCGTCAGGCTCATCCCAGTAGGAATAGATGTATTTTCTCCCCTCCTGCCTGCACAGGCTTATGACCTCATTAAACAGCTCATCAATTGTTGAAATTTTGTTGGTTCCAAAAGGTGACACACTGTAGGCCTTTGCATTGCCGGTCTCATTAATTATGTTTATGATACTATTATAGGGGAGAAGCTTGCCTGCCACATGATAATCTGCTGCCGGCTCCTGAGTAAACTTGACTGTATTTGGAAAAATGTTTACCAGCTTGTCAAGCTCTTTAAAATACAGAGTCCAGCCAATCCAGCCATGCTCAGCCGGAGTTATGCCACTCTCTATTGTAATTGTAGCTGCGGTAGTTGTAGAAGGAAATACCGAGGATATTTCCGTTACAAGATGCTTCCTTAAAAAGCTATCGGCAGTCAGGTGATAGCTCAGGGCATCAACACCCATACCGTCAAACAATAATACAACTACATTTTTATAGTTATCTGATAATAGCCGGTCAAATGCCGGCAGCGTCGGATGCCTGTATACAGCCCCGAAATTCTTCAATATTGAACTCGCAAGATTAACGAGACTGTTTGTATAATCAGGATATTTTATTTCCATAGACATACCCCTTCATTGAATTATTCATTTTTTATAATATATCTGTATCCTTCGCAAATTCAATGCTTTATCATAATTATCCTTTAAAACATATAGCAATCATTTTATTTTGATTATACCAGCAATTCCAATGTACTTATATCATTATAATATAAATCATCCTGTGGGATTACAAGATTTATTAAAATATTTTATACCCTTATACCCTTATACCCTGCATATAATAAAATAATCCCAACTATGGCTTTGTCTATTTCCTGGTCCAAGTCGGGATTATTGTTTCATATTCTTATCTCTTGCTTATCTGCGGATTATATCGTTTCTTCCGGGGCCGTTGGATATAAGTGTTATGGGAACCCCTATTTCCTTCTCAATAAACTCTATATACCTGCGGCAGTTGGCAGGCAGCTCTTCATATTTTCTGATACCCCTGATCTCCGTCTTCCAGCCGGGCAGGTATTCGTATACAGGCTTAGCTTTGGCCAGCTTGACAGTAGTCGGGAAGTCTTTGGTAACCACTCCGTCGATTTCGTAACCTACACATACCGGCAAAGTATCAAGATAGCCAAGAACATCAAGAACCGTCAGCGCCACCTCGGTTGCTCCCTGCATCCTACAGCCATAACGGGTTGCCACAGCATCAAACCAGCCCATACGTCTGGGTCTGCCTGTAGTAGCGCCGTATTCACCGGCATCTCCGCCGCGTCTTCTGAGCTCCTCCGCTTCCTCACCGAAAATCTCGCTGACGAACTCGCCTGCTCCTACAGCGCTTGAATATGCCTTCGCTACGGCAATAATACTGTTTATCTCATATGGCGGTATACCTGCACCTATTGCACCATATGCAGCAAGAGTTGATGATGATGTAACCATCGGGTATATGCCAAAATCCGGGTCCTTTAATGCACCCAGCTGCCCCTCCAGCAGTATGCTCTTGCCCTGCTTTAGTGCCTCATGCAGGAAGGTGGCGGTATCACATACATATGGCTCTATCATATCCCTGTAACCAATAAGGGTATTATACAATTCCTCCGGATCAAGCGGACTCTTGTTATATAAATGCACAAGCATCACATTCTTAAGCTCGCAAACTCGCGCGATCTTTTCCTTCAACAGCCCATCATCAAACAGCTCGGATACCTGAAAGCCTATTTTTGCATATTTGTCCGAATAAAAGGGCGCAATACCTGATTTGGTTGAACCGAAGGACTTACCTCCCAGCCTTTCCTCTTCATACTGATCAAATAAAATATGATAAGGCATCATAATCTGTGCCCTGTCCGACACCAAAATATTAGGCTTTGGTACTCCCCTGTCAAGCAGAGACTGGATTTCCTTTATAAGATATGGAATATTTAAAGCCACTCCATTACCGATAATATTTATTGTATGCTCATAAAACACACCTGACGGAAGCAAGTGAAGTGCAAATTTCCCATAATCATTTATTATAGTGTGTCCTGCATTGCTGCCACCCTGGAATCTTACAATTATATCAGCATCCTGACCCAGCATGTCTGTAATCTTACCCTTACCTTCATCACCCCAATTAGCGCCTACAATTGCTTTAACCATAGCAGTCCTCCTTAGCTCATCTGATGATTGATTTAGTAAAAATTGGCAATAGACGCCATAAAAAAATAACATCAGACATATTTATTTAATTACATAAACAGTATAAAAAAATACGTCTGAAAAGTAAAATTATTATTTTTTATATTCGATATAATTTTAGCTTATGCCTTTGACAAAAGCCATAAGTAAATCATATATGTCATTGAAAAAATCATACCTTCCAAGATATATATGAGTATTTTTATCGAATTATTCAAATGCAAGAAAGGCGCTATTATGTTCATATCCCATAATAACGCCCTTGTTATTTATATTTAACTTCTTACAAAATTAAATTTCTTATATACCGGATTTACCATAAGTATAGATTATAATCCATTTACAGCATCCTCGGCAGCCTGCTGCCTCCGGACAGCCTGCCGGCTATTTCCTTTGCCGCCATATCAATAAAGGCTGTAGTACGTTCAAAGCTGATATATTCAGGCATAATTAATTCATGCCTGTCAATAAAATGATGCCTAATCAGCCACTGTCTGCTATCTTCCAGCTCCTGTCTGCTGATATAATCCTCTACTGCGTAAGCATCTGCCTTTTCAATTGCTGCCCTGATCTCTTTTATCTCCTTGTATCTATCCAAAAGCAGCATATCGTTTCTTCTCATGTCATTTACTATATATTCAAAAAACAGCCTGTTATCCTGCTCAATGTCAAGCTTTTTCATAATTTCGCAGAATTCCTTGCGAACAGTCAGAACAAAGAGCTCGTCAGTTATGATATGCACCACATAGCCTCTGTACAAATCCATCAGTCCGTCCGCCCTGCTGACGCATCTTCTGATGAAATCGGTAAGACGGCTGCAATATAGCTTATAGTTATCAGGCACTTCAAAAGCCCTATCCGGTATATCATCACGAAAATGTGAATGCTTTTTATAGACTCGAATGTAATTCTCTCTGGCATGTACTGCATCCGGAGCAATATTGCCCATAAAGAACAAGCCGGTATCCCTTATTAACCCTTCCGGGATAATCTTGAGAATCTCGTTGGCTATGACCAAATGCGTTATAAGACCTGCCATATATTCCTCCAGTATATCGCTTTCCGGTGCTTTTTCTCTATTGCTTACCGGTGCTTCCGTGCCCACCACGGTTTTTATTGCCCAGCTCCTCCACCTCCACAAATGTGATTTTCGGCTGGTGCTCGGCGATACGGAACTGGCAAATGCGGTCATTGATATTAATCTCAGTATCCCTTAAAGCATATGCGGGAAAAAACCACTCGTCATTATCACCGCAATAGCTTTCATCAACAATACCCATCGAATTAGTCTGTATTATACCGAAATTTTTAAAGGTACTGCTTCTTGGAACAATATGGGCCTCATAGCCTTTGGGCAGCTCAATGGCCACACCAAGCGGTATCAGCCTGAATTCTCCGGCCTTCATCTTTATGTGCTGCGAAGCCCTCAGATCAATCCAATCTGATTTATTATCAATATATGTTAGTTTATCTATTTTGTCACTTAAGTACTTAATTTTTATTGTCGGCATATTGCTTCTCCCTGTCTATCCATTTATTATGTATATCGGACAGATCAAGCATATTCATTAGTTCCTTTGCCGCTTTCGAGATAGGATTGTTTATACCTGAGATAATATTAAAATGTCTCTGCGGAATGGGCTTTGTAAACTTCAATTCAAATAATTTACCTTCGGCTATGGCCTCCTTGGCAAACTCGCTGACAACACATCCAATGCCCAGATTTCTTATGGCAAACTTGACTATAATATCACTTGTTGCCAGCTCAAATTCGGGCTTAAGAACAACACTATTACTGGAAAGGTAGCTGTCTATGAACTTGCGGCTACTGGTATTTTTCTCAAGACAAATAATAGGCAGCTTTTCCAGCTCCTTAAAATCCAGAACCTTTCCTTTCAGATCATTGAATCTGCTCCCGGCTACAAAAATGTCCTGAATCCTTTTTACCCTTACTGCCCTGATATCCTGCTTAATATCAAAGGGCTCGCTGACTATACCGAAATCAATCTTGCCTTCGTACAGATACTTCAGGGTTTCAGGAGTCGGAGCATTGGTAACCTTAACTTTGATTTTAGGAAATTTCTCATGAAATTTCTCAAGATAAGGAAGAAGGTAATATTGAAGCGTCATATCACTCGCTCCAATCCTTATCTCACCGTTCTCCAGATCCAGCATTTTCTTGAATTTATTCTCACCCAGCAGAATGTATTCGTAGCCACGTTGTACATAATTATACAAAACCTCACCTTCCGGTGTAAGCTTTACTCCCTTGGGAACACGTATGAACAATCTGCTACCGAGATTAGTTTCAAGGAGCTTAATTGCCTGGCTGACTGCAGGCTGCGATATACATAATTCTTCGCCTGCCTGCGTAAAGCTCCCTGCCTTTGCCACATGATAAAAGATGCGGTAATATTCCAGATCTATATTCATATAACTTCTCCTTATGGAGTATTATCAATGGTTACAATATAATTATATTTTGTATTTATGCATAAATCAAGTAAAACTATGCGTATATATTAAGTATTTTTAAGTTTTTATTTGGTTTTTTTACAATATTCGATTTTACTCTAGCATTAATTTTATTTATATTTATTTTCAGAAAAGCAATTGACTAATTCAGTCAATTATGTTATAACAAAATTAGGAATTGACCAAAACGGTCAAACAACTCATACGCGCTTTTTAATAAAAAAAGAAAGGATGATTTCCATCAGTTACGAAAGCTTTGAAAATTTAGATGAGAAAAAGAAGCAAAAGATAATTAATGCTGGATTTAGTGTATTTGCAAAATACGGCTATGCCAAGGCAAGTGTAGATGAGATTGTTAAACTGGCAGGCATATCCAAGGGAAGCTTGTTTTATTATTTTCAAAACAAGCAAAACTTTTTCAATTACCTTTATGACTACTCGATGAATATTATGCATAATGCAATAAACAGCCCTGACCTGAATGGAAAACCATCTTATCTGAAATATACCGACTTTTTTGAGCGCCTTAATGCAATTCAGCTTATGAAAATGAAAGCTAACCTGGCTCATCCCCAAATGGGTGCTTTTATTAAAAAGATGATCTTTGATAGCTCGTCTGTTGCGCAGGACGCCATGAAAAATATGATTACAAAATATCAGGATAGCAGTATCAAGGAATTCTTAACAGGACTTGATCTTTCAAAATTCAAGAATGGAATTGATCCGCTCATGGTCATTCAGCTTATTATATGGTGCTCTGAGGGTTGTGTAAATCAGGTTCAAACACAGCATCAGGCCTCCATGGATCTGGATCAAGCCGAAGCTGACTTTGAACAGGTGGTAAGGCTTTATTATCGATATGTAGAGCTCTTCAGGAAGAATTTCTATAAGGATGAATATGTCTGATTACTCATGATGGTAATCAAAATAAGATTACTATTTTTTCCTCGGAAATAATCAGAAGCGAAACTGGGACATAAGTAAGCATAAATAGCAGAATTAAGGAGGATTATCTTATGTCGGTAATTGAAATCAGGGAGTTGACAAAGGATTACGGAAACCATAAGGGGATTTTCAACCTGACCTTCCAGGTTGAGGAGGGTGAGGTTTTTGGCTATCTTGGTCCCAACGGGGCAGGCAAAACCACAACCATCCGCCATTTGATGGGTTTTATTTCACCAGACAAAGGAAGCGCTTCAATACTGGGAATGGATTGCCGCAGGCAGTCTGCAGCCATAATGGCTCATCTTGGTTATCTTCCGGCAGAAATAGCATTTTTTGATGGCATGAGCGGAATAGATTTTCTTAGGTTTATGGCTGAAATGAGGGGAGATAGCCGTACAGATCTGCGGGATAAGCTTATTGATATGTTTGCTCTGGATGTAAGACAAAGGATTCGAAAAATGTCCAAGGGCATGAAGCAAAAGCTGGCTATTGTATCAGCCTTTATGCATGATCCAAAGGTATTACTGCTTGATGAGCCCACCAGCGGTCTGGATCCTTTAATGCAAAAAACCTTTGCAGAGCTTATATTGGAAGAAAAGAAAAAGGGCAAAACCATTCTTATGTCATCCCATAGCTTCGAAGAAATTGAGCGCACCTGTGATCGGGCAGGTATTATAAGACAGGGAAATTTGGTGGCAATAGAAAATATAAAGGATCTGAAGGAAAAACGCAGAAAAACCTATCTGATAACCTTTGACTCAGCTGAAGCTGCCGAGGAATTTAAAAGGAACAATAGCTTTGACGGAATAGAAATAAGCGGTGCCACTGCAAAGGTCAGCGTAACAGGCAATGTAGCCGCTCTGGTTCGCATACTTGGGCGTTATAATGTGCTGGAGCTTGATACGGAAAGCAGCAGTCTTGAGGATGTTTTTATGCAATATTACGGAACAGCTGCCGCCGATACAGATAGCGGAATATGATTGAAATTTGATTAAATTATTAAAAATAGCCAAACAGGATTGATACAGGAGGAAGATGCTATGATAAGCAAACCCTTGATTAAAGCCACCTTTAAACAGAATCTAATCGTCATGCTAATCATAATTGCCGCATTAATGCTTTATCTGCCGATAATTATCAGCATGTATAATCCGAATATGCAGGACAGCTTAAATGAGGTTCTTGAGCTATTTCCACAGCAGTTTTTGGCTGCTTTGGGTTTTACTGCTGCCAGACATGACCTGCTAGGCTTTGTTGCAACTTATTTTTATGGCTTTCTGATTCTTCTGCTGCCAATGATTTTCACCATCACAGCAGCCAACAGGACGATTGCATCACATGTAGACAAAGGTTCCATGGCCTATCTGCTGTCAACTCCCACTAAAAGAAGTAAAATAGCAATAACACAGGCTTTATATCTGCTTGTTAGCATAAGCCTGATAATAGGCTTGGTTACAGTAGTGGGAATATGCGTCAGCCAAATGCTCTATCCGGGTGAGCTTGATATTATGGGCTTTATTATGCTGAACCTTGGAGCCCTGCTGCTCCATTATGCATTAACCGGTCTGAGCTTTTTTGCCTCATGTACATTTAATGACAGCAAAAATTCCTTAATGCTGGGTGCAGGACTACCGGTAGCTTTTCTGCTTCTGCAGATGCTTTCCGACGTCGGTGAGTCCACTGAATTTTTGAAATATTTTACCATATACACATTATTTGACCCTGAAAAAATTACATCAGGTGAAGGATATATCATCTCCTTCCTGATAATGGGTATAATTGCAATATGTCTTTATTTTGCAGGGATTATGGCCTTTAAAAAGAGGGATCTTCCTTTATAAAAATGATAGGTCGGATAAAATAAGCACATAATAAATACAATGCTAAGCGATAAACTAAAAGGTAAAATTCATATCAATTTGCACCTTTATCTTCACTTTCCAAAAGCTTTTTTAGGTCCTTAATAATATCCTTACGGAAATCATTAAGCGCTTCTTTTATTGCATGTTTCACTGCATATGCTATAACGAGATATAGAATTATAACACCAACAAGTATATATGCTGCAAGCTCCATATTTCACTCCATAATAAAGAAAAATTTATTCCATATAATCCAACAGTCTCATCCGGTTTAAATAAATAAAAAGCAGCCGGAAATCAAAAAATATTTATAGGACATATGATCAGCATTAAAAAAACGGCTCAGAGAAGAATATACTATGCTCAGTTTAATCTGCAAAAAATGCTGTCATTAGCTTAGTGGAATATGAATTTATCTTTCCGGTATTTTATTATCTGTTCTTAAGCATTATCATACCCTATATAATCAGATCCTGCAAACGGAAAGGAGAAACAGCTATGGACAAGGTTTCATTCAATGTTAACGGCTTAGTAAACAGCTCTGTTAAAACCCAATTAAAAAACGAACTTAAGGATCTTGACGGAATTCATCAGGTGGAGGTAGATTTTGGCAGGAGCCAGGTTACTGTAGAATACAATCCCCCCGCTACAGAGGATGCAATACGAAACAGTATAGAGCATGTGGGCTGCAGGGTCACAAGCGAATAAGCATAAGTAGCTTTTCTTCTATTTATCCGGTGAAAGCTATCCGGGAAAGCTGTTGCTCTCCCGGATAAATTTTATGCTTATTCAAATTTTGAAAACATTCGCTTATTGCAAATTGGAAGTTATTAAACCTTTATATCTGCCTTCAATCCCAGCATCTCTTGATTTTCATCCAGTATAGGTTTAATTACCTCGGCGATAAACTCCTCCGTCTGCTCCTTGGCCCGGCCTACGAATTTAGCAGGCTCCATACTGCTCTTTAGCTCATCCAGGCTCATATTAAAGGCCGGCTCAGCGGCTATCAGCTCCAGCAGATTGTTATCAAGCCCCTTTTCCTTAACATTTCTGCCGGCCTCCATTGACAGGGTCCTTATCCTTTCATGAAGCTCCTGCCTGTCCCCTCCTGCCTTTACGGCATCCATCATAATATTTTCCGTAGCCATAAATGGCAGCTCCTGCAGCAGGTGCTTTTCTATTACCTTGGGATATACCACAAGCCCGTCCACTACATTCAGATACAAATCCAGGATACCGTCCACCGCAAGGAAGGCCTCCGGTATGCTGATACGCTTGTTAGCCGAATCATCCAGGGTTCTTTCAAACCATTGGGTCGCTGTTGTAATGGCTGGATTAAGGGAATTTACAATCACATAATTGGCAAGAGAAGCAATTCTTTCGCTTCTCATCGGATTTCTCTTATAGGCCATAGCCGATGAGCCTATCTGATTCTTCTCAAAGGGCTCCTCTATCTCCTTAAGATGCTGTAAAAGTCTTATATCATTGGAGAACTTATGGGCGCTGGCGGCTATGCCTGCAAGGACATTTGCCACCCTCATATCAACCTTTCTGGAATAGGTCTGGCCTGATACCGGATAGCAGCCGGCAAATCCCATCTTCTCTGCAATTTTTTGATCCAGCATTTTGACCTTTTTGTGGTCCCCATCAAAGAGCTCCAGAAAGCTTGCCTGGGTTCCTGTGGTTCCCTTAGAGCCCAGTAAGAGCATGCCATCAATAATATAGCATAAATCATCATAGTCCAGCTTCAGCTCCATCAGCCACAATGTGGCCCTCTTGCCAACAGTAGTAGGCTGTGCAGGCTGGAAATGGGTAAAAGCCAGGGTCGGAAGGGCCTTGTACTCCATTGCAAAGTCAGCAAGCTTTGACATAACATTTACCAGCTTCTTTTTTACCAGCTTCAGGGCTTCGGTCATAATTATAATATCCGTATTATCGCCTACATAGCATGAGGTAGCCCCCAGATGAATTATGCCCTTCGCCTTGGGGCATTGCTCTCCATATGCATAAACATGCGACATTACATCATGGCGCACCAGGGCTTCCCTTTCCTTGGCCACTTCGTAATTGATATCCTCTGCATGAGTCTTCAATTCCTCGATCTGCTCATCTGTAATATTCAGTCCCAGCTCCTTTTCGCTTTCAGCCAGAGCAATCCATAATTTCCGCCAGGTCTTAAACTTCATTTCAGGTGAAAAAATATACTGCATTTCCTTGCTGGCATAACGCTCAGAAAACGGACTCAAATATTTATCATAGCTCATCTGTACGGCTCCTCTCATAATTTCAGTATAGCATTATTTATATATTTCGCTTACAAAAAACTGTTTAAGAACAGCTTACAAAAAGCCTGATTACGAACTCAGTTTACTTGTCAAAACCTTGCCGGTTATGCCGGCATATACGCTCCATATTACCAATTCATTATCTCCCGGATCTTTTCCTCAAGCCTGGCTGCCATTTTGCTGTAGGTGACAAGGGAAGGGTGCCAGTGTGTACCTATGCCATCCTTCTCATCCTGCAGATCAAATTGCATATAATATATATCCTTAAGGCCGTCCTCATTCAGCAGCTCTACCTGCCGCTTAATCTCAGGACACAGATCCTGCCCCATCACACCAAGTGTGCAAAGAATTTTGGCGGAAGGATTGGCCTGGTACACCTGTCTGACAAAGGCATTATAGCTTTTGCCAAATACTTCAGCCCGTTCAGGAATATTCTTTACATAGCTGTGATCATTGGTTCCCAAATTTATTACAATCAAATCCGGCACAAAGTGCCTGCTGTCCCAGAGCTCGGGCTTTTTATTGCCAAGAGTCAGATCCATAGCCTTGTCGGTATATTTATATAATGAAGGCATCAGCCATCCGTCATTGGGCCGGTCCTCCTCGGTATAGGATGAAATTATGCCAATTCCGCTCCAGGATACCAGGTTAAAATCTGCTCCCAAGGCTCTGGCTGTTTTGGCGGCATAAGCCTCCCAGGGATTTTCCTCCGCTGTGGTAAAATCCCCCTCTAGCTTGCCCTCCGCACCGTAGCCACAGGTTATCGAATCGCCGATGAATTCTATCTTCCTTTCCTTTGCCGGAGCCGGCTCAGGCATATGTTCGCTGTCTGTAATTATTGCCCTTATACCAAGCTTGGCCGCAGAGGCTTCAGAATACTTCACCAGACTGATTTTAGTTCTCCTTGCCGTATTGCCCTCATAGAGCAGATAGCATCCCTCTCTTTTATCCACTTTTATCCGCTTTGACGGCACCGTTTCATCATCTACAAATACGGCAAGCCAGGCCTTATTGCTTTCATCCATATCGGGACTATTGCTCCAAATCTCAGCCTCCACCCTGCTTCCTTCAAAATAAAATTCTATACCTGAACAGGAATAGCCAAGATATCTTATCCCATCCCTGAACAGGCTTCTGCCTTTGACCTTCACAAAAGCTTCTTCTGCAGTAAATCTCATATTCAATCTCCCATCTTACTATTTTCCGTTCCGGCAGCCTGCCAATAGATCCAAGGAAAAAAGTACAGGGCTGCCATACCACCTAATAATTATACTATATAGCATCCTTGTATGGGATAAAAATTTTTCTATCTTTCATACTCTCCCCGGATATCCTCCTTGGGAGGCTCTATGGGATATTTGCCGGTAAAGCAGGCATCACAGTAGCCTGTATCTCCGCCTATCATTTCGCTTAATCTCCGGGCATCAAGATAGCCCAGAGAATCGGCGCCAATCATATCCCTTATCTGCTCTATGGAATTGTTATGAGCAATCAGCTGATCTCCTGTAGGTACATCGGTGCCAAAATAGCAGGGATATAAAAAGGGAGGTGAGCTTATTCTTACATGCACCTGGATGGCGCCTGCATTTTTAAGCATTCTCACAATTTTTGCAGATGTGGTTCCCCGCACTATCGAGTCATCTATCATAACCACCCGCTTGCCGGATACAACCTCCGGCAATACATTCAGCTTGATTTTTACGCTTGAAGAACGAACAGACTGCTTGGGTTTGATAAAGGTCCTGCCTACATAGCTGTTTTTTACAAAGGCCATGCCAAAGGGTATGCCGGATTCCAGTGAATAGCCCAGGGCGGCGGCATTGCCTGAATCCGGTACCCCCACCACCACATCCGCCTCCACCGGATGGGTCTGGGCAAGGATTCTGCCTGCCATAATTCTGGAATTGTATACACTGACTCCGTCAAATCTGGAATCAGGTCTGGAAAAATAGATATATTCAAATATGCATTTTGCAATATTCCTGCTGCATTGTGAGCTGTCGGAATGAATCCCTTCGCTGTCAATCATGACAACCTCGCCCGGCAGCACATCCCGGACAAAGACAGCATCCACAGCATTAAGCGCAGCTGTCTCCGAGGCAAGTATATATGCGTTGTTCCTCTTGCCAATTACTAAAGGGTGAAAGCCAAAGGGGTCTCTTGCCCCGATTAATTTTCTCGGACTCATTATAACCAGGGAATATGCTCCCGACAGCTTCTTCATAGCCCTGGCTGCAGCTTCCTCAACTGAGCCGGCATTAAGGCGCTCCCTTGCTATATGATAAGCAATAACCTCGGAATCTATAGTGGTTTGGAATATGGCTCCCGTATATTCCAGTTCCCGCTTCAGCTGGGGGGTATTCACCAGATTCCCGTTATGCGCCAGCGCCAGTGTCCCCTTAACATAGTTGAGCACCAGCGGCTGAGTGTTGTTGATATTGCTTTCACCTGCTGTTGAATAGCGTACATGCCCGACTCCGATATTTCCCTTTAAACTGTATAAATTATCCTCATTAAACACCTCGCTTACCAGCCCCATGCCCTTTGTGGCTTTAACCTTGCCCTTTGGCCCGCTAGTGTCACTGACAGCAATACCGCAGCTTTCCTGGCCTCTGTGCTGCAGGGCAAAAAGACCGTAGTATATTATCGAGGCTACATCCCCACCATCCAAATCATATACTCCAAACACACCGCATTCTTCATGCGGCGCTTCATCCATATAGCTATAATCGGCAATGCTCATATAATGATACAACCCCTTTATAAACTCTACTTTTGCAAAAAAGCAAAAGGCTGCCCATACCAACTGAACAGCCCCCTTGCTATCCTTGTATAATTCCTTATATTAATTCATTATACTAATATCTTATATTATTCTTTATGCTAGTTTAAGCCTAAGCGTCTGAACACTTCCTGATATGCATCCTCCACATTTCCCAGATCCCTGCGGAAGCGATCCTTATCAAGCTTATCATGTGTATTTATATCCCAAAGCCTGCAGGTATCGGGTGAAATCTCATCTGCAAGAATAATCTGGTCATGATATCTGCCAAACTCCACCTTGAAGTCTATCAGCTCAATGCCTACTGAGGCAAAGTATTTGCAAAGTACTTCATTTACCTTAAAAACAAGCTCCGTAATCCGGTCTATCTCTTCTCTTGTAGCTATTCCCAAAGCTATGGCATAATAATCGTTTATAAAGGGATCTCCCAGCGCATCATCCTTATATGAAAACTCCAATGTAGGTGCTTTTAGGCGTATTCCTTCCTCTATTCCCAGCTTTTTGGCAAAGCTTCCTGCAGAAACATTTCGTACAATTACCTCCAGCGGAACTATCTCCACCTTCTTTACTGCAGTCTCCCTGTCACTCAACTCTTCAATATAATGGGTCGGTATACCTTCCTTCTCCAGAATGCGGAACAGATGGTTTGACATCCTGTTGTTGACTACGCCCTTGCCGATTATGGTTCCTTTCTTCTGTCCGTTAAAGGCTGTTGCATCATCCTTATACTCTACGATATAAGCATCCTCCTGATCTGTCTTGTATACCTTTTTTGCCTTTCCCTCATACAGCAGATCCATTTTTTTCATAAATTTTGCACCTATCCTTCTACTAAGATTGAGTTTTCCTCTAAAGCCAGCCTCATACTCCAAAGGCTTGTGCGGTAAGCCATTAGCCTTTGCCATCCTGCTCTGTACTTCTTAAAATATATGTAAGCCGGCAAACCGGCTTAAACTATATGTCTTTCAGAGGATGGACATGAAGCTCTCGCTTTACTCTTACATATTATTATGTGATTACATTTTCTGCAAGAAATTTTTCGCCTGATGGCTTCTGTCGAAATAAAATTTGTATACATGCACAAAAGAAAATATTTAACTAAGCTCATTTACCATCAATTTTTTTAGGGCTGATTTTTTATTAATAATTAACATTAAATCTATTTATAAGTATTATTAATAGGTAAGTTTGCACAATTAATTATGATAGCTGCTGCCATATTCTCCCTATTTCACCCATGAACTATCATCATACAATCTTATACATTCATAATACAATCACAAGCATTTATTCAGTCAGCTCCGGGCTACTCAATTCAATACAGCTTTTGCTTTACACCGGCTACAACAATCCTGTAAAAATTCTGTAGTTATCCCGACAAAATAATAATTGCATATTTAACCACTCTGATCTAAAATCATTATGTTTGTGGCATAGCTGCCTTAGTCAGGCAGAGAGCTAGTTACTGTCTCCGTTTTTTTAATTTATACTAAGCTCCTGCATTAGCAAATACTTAGGAAGCAATAACAGGTATATAAATGAATTAATAGAAAAAAAGAAAACACATAAACAAAGCGCTAAAGTATAATCAATCATATAAGCGCAGAAAGGACCATATGAAAAAGCTGTCAGATAGAATACTGCATTTTATAAAAAAAGAAGCTGTTCTGACCATATCAGGAACAGCGGCAATAATAACAATGTTTATTGCTCCTCCGAATAAGGAGTATTTAAGCCATATTGATTTTCGTGTGCTTGCCCTGCTTTTTTGCCTTATGGCTGCCGTAGCAGGCTTTGCCGATAACGGGGTATTTCTAAAACTATCCTATCTGCTGCTGAAAAAGGTAAAGACTATTCGCTCTCTGGGCGTGGTGCTTGTACTGCTGTGCTTTGTCAGCTCCATGTGGATTACCAATGATGTGGCCCTGATAACCTTTGTGCCCTTTGCAATTATGATTCTTAATATTGCAGGTAAATCCAAGGAGATCATAAAGATAGTTGTTTTGCAGACAGTTGCGGCAAATCTGGGCAGCATGCTGACCCCGGTAGGCAACCCCCAAAATCTGCGCCTGTACAGCTATTATAATTTATCAATAACAGATTTTATACTTATTACCCTGCCATATGCAGCCTTTTCTCTTATTCTTATACTTGCGGCAGTCCTTATGACAAAAAAGGAAAGGCTTGATATTAAAATAAATACAGCTGCAGGCACAGAAGCTGCAGCAAAGCCCTATATGATAATAGTCTACAGCCTTTTGTTCCTTTTATCTCTGGCTTGCGTTATAAGGCTTATCGATTACAAAATAACCTTTGTTATAGTTCTTGCTTCTATTTTGATTTTGGACAGGAAAATTCTAATGAGGGTTGACTACAATCTCCTGCTTACCTTTGTATTTTTCTTTATTTTTGTGGGCAATATAGGCAGCCTTCCTGCCATCAGGGATGCCTTTGGACAGCTTCTTTCCGGCAGGGAATTTGCAGTAAGCGTCGTCGCCAGCCAGGTAATCAGCAATGTTCCTGCAGCAGTTTTGCTGTCCGCCTTCAGCTCCAACTACAAGGCCCTGATTATTGGCACCAATATAGGCGGTCTTGGGACTTTGGTGGCCTCTCTGGCAAGCCTGATATCCTATAAGCTATACTGCAGGAGTGAAAATGCCAAGCCTCCAAAATACCTTGCTGTATTTAGCTTATATAATATGATATATTTGACGGCTTTATGTCTGCTTTATATGCTGATGTCGAGATAAACCATAGCTTGCTCTAGCTAATCCTGATAAATTTACAGAGATTCTTAGCCATACTTCCTGCAATTGATTTTGCCTGATCATTTAACAATAGTTTATATAGTAATTTTATTTACCTCAAATAATAATTTTCTTGAAAAGAACTATTACAGTAAATGCTATAAAAAGGTATTTGGTTAACACACCAGCACAAGCGGATTGCCTGCCTTCAGCAACAGGCCGATCGAGTAGGAGGCGGTGACTAACCGCCGTCCTCTCACAGCACCGTACGTACCGTTCGGTATACGGCGCTTTCAATAGTTGACGTGCACTGACTGATATGCCGTGGCTAAATCATAGAAGC
>Ga0134103_1000817_pt1 | contig 34459 bp, 37 predicted proteins | sample 14_taG_2_FD_94445 | JGI IMG/M metagenome (GOLD analysis project Ga0134103, IMG submission 94445) | Switchgrass degrading microbial communities from high solid loading bioreactors in New Hampshire, USA - 14_58_20_212_A1 metaG | ecosystem: Engineered > Bioreactor > Semi-continuous > Anaerobic >...
AGTGGCACTTAAAGTTAAATCACTCATGTAATTACCTCCTTACTTTCTTAACTTTATTATACTACAGAGCATCTTAACTTAGTCAAACCATATACAAATAGAAGGTATTAATACCTTCTATTTATTCCTTAAATTAATTTATATTTATGATTTTTTACTGATGATATTTACATTATCTTTTAAGCTGGCTTTACCACTACTTCCTGTGTTTTAGTTCTATTTGTAAAGTACTCCCATAGGTAGAGGAAGAGACCATGAGCACTTAACACTAAGATTCCTAACACAAACCAGTTAAAGATTGAATCTGGTAAAGCAGGCGTAAATATGTACATCGCATCACTAAAATTCAATTCAGTAATTAAAACTAAACCATAGAATAGATAAAAGTTTAACCCCACTGGAAGTAGGTACCATTTTTTCAAACTTGGTTGTAAGTATTTCGTCATTACCATCACGATAACCGTATAAATAATTATGGTGTGATGAAGGAGACCTGTAATGGTCGGTGGATAAAAGAGGGAATCATCCTGAGGTAAAAAATCAGGATAAATCAAAGTAAGTATTCCTCCCACAAAACCTACGTAACATACACAATGAAATAATTTACTATCGCGCTTAAGTAGTAATAGTCCTATCGATAACGCAAAACTACTTGCGCCACAGTAGGTGCTTGGGAAAAAAGTAAGGATGCTTCTATCTTCGATGCATAAAGAGATCCGATTACTTAAAACCGTTAGAAAAAGGATAATACCTAAGATTTTCATCAGTTTATTTTGTTTGTCCTCTGTGGTTACTTTTTTCTTAATTAGTGGTATAGTTACGGAAAAAATGATAATTGTGACAAGTAAGTATAGTATATGTTCAATACCATAAACTTTAAGCATTATTTTACTCCTTTAATTATTCTATTTTCAAGAATTCGAGTTTTAGTTGATTATTTAGATGTTTAATCTTTTCAATATCAACTTTTATAACTTCTCTGTCATAAGTAATTAAACCATTTACTTCATCTTCCACATCGGAAAGTTGCGTATAGATGATTACGGATAAACCGCGTTTAATTTGTGGTAAGACTTTCTTTAAATATAAAACTTCTAAAGCTTTTTCTAGGTCTATCTTCGTCTTATATACTCTATAACCAAATACTTTATCTTTATTGAAACGATGATTTTCGACTGCTAAACTATATCCACCGAACTCTGTTAACGCATTAATCCGTTTTCGTCCTTTACATTTATAGAAGCGAATCGGAGTAAAGTAGATATGTCGACTATGATAATCTCCACACCCTTGATCGCTCCACCCACTCGCATGGTCAATTAGGCGTGTAGCATCAACGGACTTAATATATGCGCTAATCCGTTTACTATCAAATTGTCCCCAAGCTTCATTAAAAGGTACCCAGGTCGCAATACAAGGTGAATTGTAGAGGTGGTTAAGCATTTCGGTAAGCTCTGTTTCGTACTGTTTTCTCCCCTCTTTGTTCTTTCTACCAAAGAGAGAATATAAACGGTCACTTAAATGAATACCTAGTTGAGCTAACACACTATGGAGGATGATATCCTTTCTACCTCCACCATTAATCATATCTTGAAAGACAATCATTCCTAAGCGGTCACAATGATAGTACCATCTTAAGGGTTCAATCTTAATGTGTTTTCTTAAAAGATTAAAGCCCATTTTCTTCATTAAATTGATATCTTCAATCATCGCTTTATCGCTAGGTGGGGTAAGTAACCCATCGGAGTAATAACCTTGATCTAATACTCCTGTTAATAGATAGGGTTTATGATTTAAATAGAAGCGATATAAACCGTCCTTATCTTGTTTTCTTTCAAAAATGCGCATGCCAAAGTAGCTTTGAATTACATCTTCATCATAAGTAATCTTGACATCATAAAGATTAGGTTTTTCGGGACTCCAAGGATAAAGATTACTTAACTTGATGATGAACTCACTTTCTTTAGTGATTATTTCGCCTTGTTTAACTCCCTTAAAACTCACTTCAACATGAACTTCATCATCACTTGTTTTATCTAAAGTAAACTTAACGCTTTCTTCATCATATAAAGGGGTTATAAAAAGATTCTTAATATAGTTCATTGGCACACTTTCTAACCACACGGTTTGCCAGATACCTGATTGAACGCTGTAAAAGATACCACCTCGATTAAACCGTTGCTTACCAACACTATGATAACTTGTATCACTTACATCTTTAACTTTAACTAAAATATCAAAATACTCGTCCTGCACTTTCTCCGTTATGTCAATGGAAAAAGGAGTAAATCCTCCGATATGAGTAAACACATGTTGTTCATTAATATATACTTCGGCGATTTGATCCACTGCCCCAAAGTGAAGGAGGAGTTTGCCGCGGTGAAAATCAGTTGGTAAACTAACTCTTCTTCGATAATGCAAGGTTTCATTGGGCTTTGTCACATGGTTTACGCCAGAGAGTACCGATTCAGGTGAAAAAGGCACCAAGATTTTACCAACAAATACAGTATTATTAGTATCATCAGTTATCGTTAAATCCCAGTAACCATTTAAATTTAAGTAACTATCCCTCACTAGTTGCGGGCGAGGATATTCTGGTAATACATTATCAGGCTTGATATTACGCCCCCATTTTGTGCGTAAGTCCTCCATACTCATCACCAGCGATTTCTAATTTTTTCCGCAAAGCCAAAGGCATCTTTTAATTCAATTACAGTACCATCATCAAGGACTGCTTTACCGTTAAAGTAGCCAAAAACTTGATGGCCATCCTGACCGAGGATTAGGAGATTAGTTTTTTGAACATTATCAAATACAGGTGTAAAGGTTAACTCCAGTCGATTATCACTACTTGTAAAGTGCCATGGACTCATGAAGTCGTCTTTGCCGTCTTTTTCCGGAATACCGAAATCAACGTGTTCGAGTTTATGACCTTTACCATTATAGAACAGGATGTTTTCTGTAGCGGCACTGGTATCGCCAAAACCATAACCTAGATTAAAGCCAAACATGCTTCCATCTGGTAATCTTGTGGATAAGCTACTCCAATACCAAGTACTATCATAAATCCATACCCCTCGACCCCAATCAAAGACACCTAAATTATCTGTTAAATCATATACCTCATCACCAATCGTAAATTGACCATGTGCGACGAGATTATTGATTTTTTGGTTATAATAAAAGGCTTTTTTATTTTCTTTAAATGGTGTGGCCATGACAATAGTTTCTTCTGGCACATTAGTTAGTTTTACATCCACATGTAGTGCTTTCCCATCTTTAAAGTTAGGTACATCACAAGTGAGATGGTGGATATTATCACTAACTTTAAAACAGAGACTAATCTTCTTACTTTGATATTCCGATACACCTTCGCTACTCTTCGTGGGAAGATTTAGTTTTCCCATGGGGAAAAGTAAAAACTTCGCATAATTGGTCTTATCTTTCTTTTCAAAATCAAAGAAAGTTACTCCCGCAAGCCCCATATAAGAATTATCCGCTAAAGTAAGGGCAATACCGTACTTGGAGTTACCGATAAAATAGTAATCCCATTCTTTAATACGCCATTTTGGTGTTTTAACCATCGATCGGTCATATTTGAGTAATAATTTACGCGCATACCCTGCTTCCGCTAAATGACCATTTTCATCTAATAGATCATGCATACTTGTAATTTCATGTTGACTCATATTATCCCTCCCGTTTTTTCATAAATTTTAAAATATAATATCCCGGAATAAACGCAAGTAATGAAACAATTGTACCACCCAAAAAGATTTCAGGAATGGGTACATATTGGGTTGCACCAAACTCATCTAAAAATACATTTGGATTTGACTGGATGATACTTGATCCAATAAATGGTCCAATAATCATCGGTATCATTACAAAGAAGATCATGCGAATGCCTGTAAATGCGCCGATATAATCTTTAGGAACAATATCGCGACCCAAGGAATTGAAGATAACCATTGACACTAAATAAGCACCCATCATGATGGTCCCAAAGATAGTCGTTAGGATGATAGTCGCAGTCCGATAATCAGGAATCGTTCTTCCTAAAATAAAGAGGACAAACATTCCTAATGAGTAGAAAACTAAGGAAGCGATTAAGAACTTTTGTTTACCATATTTGTCAACAAGGCGACCACCGACGATACTAATCGCTGAAGCTAAGATTAAGACCGCACCAAGAACAAGAGCGTAGTTCTTAATACCTAGATAATATTCCATATAAATAATGAAATAAGGTAAAAAGACTTGTTGTGCAATCCCTAAGATACAAATGATGGTGTAGACGATGTAAAGTTCTTTATTAGCTTTTATGATACTTGGTTTAAAGCCATATATGATGTCCTTTAAGTAATCACTATCTTTTCCTTTTATTTCCCCATCTTTTACTAAGAATAAACCAACTACACCAGCGATAAAGACGATAATTCCCACTATCGCAAAGAAGGTCAGCCACATTTGCTTCTGCGTGAAGATATCAAGGAACCCAAACACTAGTAACATACTGAGTAGGGGCATTGTTGCGAGTACTCCTTCAGCTTTCCCCCGATTAGTAGGATGGGTTACATCAGTCACCCATGCTTGAAAAGCTGCATCATTACTGGTAGAACCAATATAAGTCATGATACAGTCTAGAATAATAATGAGAACAACGGCAGTCGTAATCGCATTAAACATTGGAAAAACTTTGGCAACATTTTCGACAGTGATAAACCCAAAGAGAACAATCGAAATCCCCCATAAGATATAACCATAGGTCATAAATATTTTGCGCTTCCGCAATCGGTCAGATAAAGCGCCCATTAGAAGAGTCGCAACTGTTGCCACGATGGCACTGGCGGCTACCATATAGGCAATCGCATCAGGATCATAAGTTACTGTCTTATATATATAGACGTTAAGATACATGTTTTCAATGGTCCATGCCACTTGTCCGATTAGTCCAAAGAGTATTAACGAGATCCAGACACGTGGTAAGATTCTCACTTGATTATTATTATCCATATTTTTCCCCCTGTACTGTTTATACTTAAACAATATCACATAAAAACGCATTTTTCAATGTATATCTATAAAAGAAAAAAGTATCCTATATTTAACCAAAAGGATACTTTTAATGTTTATGTAAATATTTCCCAAATTGTTCGCGAACTTCTTCCATCGTCATTTTAAGCACACAGGATACTTCTTCGAGGAGCAGACGTTCGGCACGGTCTAAAATGTTTTTATCAGTAATGGGAATGTTTCGTTTTTGTTTAATTCTTTCGGCATTCTTTGTCCTTAATGCTTTAATTATTCGACAAATATCAATACAATTACCACGACGTAAGATATCATAATAGATTTGCGTCCGTTTCTTATTATCATCAATCCACAATGGTTCAATTTCTGATAATCTATTGATTAAGTTCCGAGCCTCATGTTCCGTCATTATCCTGCGCATCACTACCTTATTGTTTCCCACTGGTGTACGAACCACGATTGTCCGATTTAATGGTTTAATCACATAGTATTGCTTGCCTTCCTTTTCAATGATTTCGCATATCCGACTGACGCCAAAAGTTTCATAGACGATGATGTCATCTACTTGAAACAAGGAATCCGTCACCTCCGTAATGCGTATTGACAAAACAAATACTTTACTTAAATTATAGCACAAGATTCACAATTGCGCAAAAAAACCTAACTATAAATCACTAATATTAGTATGTGTAAAAATTTTCCATTTTATTAACTTCTAACTATTTTAATTACATCAAGGGTTTGATACATTTAGTGAAAGTCTAACAAAGAAAAAAAACAATTATCAACATCAATGATAAACGCATATTATACACTGAGGAAGGTGAATAATATGCGTTTTACTGATGTTACTGATTACGGTAAAAATCCTTTTGTGACTAATCTCGAAGATGTCACTGAAGAAAATACCTATTTTCGTAGAGTGCTATGGACGGGAGATAATTTTCAACTAGTGTTAATGAGTATACCAGTTGGAGAAGAAATTGGCTTAGAAATCCATCCCGACATTGACCAATTTTTCATGATTGAAGAAGGTATAGGGAAAATCTATATAGGTGACAATCAAGATAACCTATTTTTCCAACGCATCGTTCATGAAGGAGATGCGATTATAGTTCCTCAAGGCATGTGGCATAATCTCGTAAATATAGGAAATGAACCTTTAAAACTCTTTACAATTTATGCCCCTGTTGAACATCCATTTGGTAAAATTGATGTTCAAAACCCAAATAGATTTTATTATTACTATTAAAATAAACCATCGTTAAACGATGGTTTATTTGTTAGTATTCATATAATTGTTCAATTTTAGGCATTTCAATTAAAGTGAAGTTAGAAGAGTTAATGCGATAAGTATTTGATCCTTTAAACTCAATTTGTTCAGGATTTGTAAAGTATAACTCACTAATACCTTTAACTCTTACACCTAAAAGACTAGTAATATTGATTATCACTTTAATTTTGGTAAAGTAATTATCGTGATGATCTTGCATAAAGGCACTATCTTTGGAAAATACCAAGTTAATAATCACATTATTTCGTTTTGTAAGTTCATTATAAAGAATAAATACTCTACTCTCGTTTTGATTATCAGGTGTTAAAAAGCGAAATTTTATTAAATCCCGCTCAAATGTTAACAGGTCAAAACTAATATGGGATACTAGTTTGCCTTCAACTACACGAAAAGGTATCCGTACTGAAATAAATCGATAATTGTGGGGATTTTTTCTGACATCATCAAAATTGATACCTTCTTCAAACATATGAAAACTAGTATTGCCTGTATTAATTAAGCGTTCCACATAACGTTCTGATTCATTATAAATTAACATGCGATCCATGAATTCAATAATCGAGTAATTACTTGACGCAAATTGGAGTTCACGAAAGAGTTCAGCCCGTTTATTGGTATCGTCATTTATTCGACTAACTGTGCGATTATGATAATAGATTAAGAAACTAAAAGTCATACTGGAGATGAATGACGCATATGCCACAAACAATGTCGCAATCCGAATCCCAATTACATCATAAGTTGCGGCTAAAAAATCTCCAAAAACTAAAGCGAGAAAACTTAAACCAAATACAATAATACCTATGATAATGATAATGAAATAGTTTTTATACTTCACAATCATCTCCCTCTCATTTTTTTAATTATTGATAATATTCACTATGATATCTAGTGCTTCTTGTACTTCTGGGACTGGAAATAAAGGGAAATCATGGGGCATATGCTCATATGCATAGAAGTTTATCTCGATATTTTCTTTTTTAGCTTTTTCTAATAGACCTAATGCATCAGCATAAAGAATATCATAAGTACCAATAAAAATCGTTATTTTACCTAACCCTGTTATCTCTCCATATAAAGGACTAACATAGGGGTCCTTAGCATCATACTCACCACGCCAGTAATCACCACAGACCTTTAAACCATTCGAATTAAGCATTTGGTCATAAGGTTCAATTTCTTGAATAAGTGGATTAGTCATGGAAATATCAAGCCAAGGAGAAATCATGATCAAGTCTCGTGGTTGTTTTAGATTTAGAACTTTAAGTTTTTGGGCTAAACCTAAAACTAAGCCACCCCCGGATGAATCCCCAACAAATATAATATCATTATCAGGATATGTAGATAATAATAACTGATAAAGTTTAATTAAGCGCTCATAGGCTTCTTGGGCAGTAAATAAAGGAATTTTCGGGTAGATGGGTACCCAGATTTCTGCATTCGTCCTTTTTGCGATTCTATCGATGAAGCGCCAGTGAAACAATAAGGGTTGATCTAAATAAGCGCCACCATGAAAATACATAATTTTATGAGGATTAGTAGCTTTATCCTGATTAATAACATAATAGATCATATCATCGAGAACCAATAACTTAATATTCTTAAAAAACTTGACAAAAGGAAGTCTATAAACATACTTCCCTTTTTTCATGATTTTTTCGATCTTCCTTTTATTCACTTTTTCATGGGTGTGCCGCTTTATTACACCAAGGACTTTTAAAGAGCGTTCCACGAGGACGCTTCGAAAACTACGTTTCATATATTACCTCGTTATATTATAATCTTATTATTATAATTATAACTAATATTTTGATTTTAATCTATTGATATTATTTAAGATAATGATTTAGTTACCATTTTTAATTAAGAAGATGTTATCCACAGGTACAGTAAACATAAAACCAATTCCTTGATGATGATCTTTTCTAAGTAATGCTTGAATTTCCGCTACCACATTATTCAAGATATCATCATTATGGATAACGGAAAAGATGGTTTTATTGCGTGGATGTCTTTCACTCAGTAACATTTTCAAAGAACTAAACAACGGTATACTTGATATTTCATTATTGACGATGGCGCTTCCCATCCCTTGACTATCGATGATGGTGGCACCTTTGACTTTATTGTTAGCGAGGATTGTTAAAATATCTTCTAAGTAGTCATCGATATTTAACACAATTACTAAAGCTTTCATGAAAACCTCCTTTAAACGGTCGATGTTTGGAGTTGTAATTCTTGATGCCCTTCTACCTGTTCAACTACTGTTTCGCCTAATCTATCCATGCCATTTATTTCTTTGGCTTTGGAAATCGCAATTTTCGCAAACACGGGTCCAAATGTTTCATAAATAAGGACACTGAACATGATGATGGTGGTTATTTCATTCGCATACTGAGGTAAATATTGCCGAACTAAGATTGACAACCCTATTGATATTCCTCCTTGAGGTAATAAACCTAAACCTAAATATTTCGTTACCGTGCTCTCCGCTTTAACTATTAAAGCGCCAATTGTAGCACCACTCATCTTACCTACACCACGGGCAAAGACATACACAATACCGATTAAACCAATCGATTTTAAGATGCTTAAATTAAGTGATGCCCCCGCTAAGGTAAAGAAGAGAATATAAAATGGCGGGGTAAAATTATTGATAGATTGGAAAGCCCTTTCTGGTTTATTTAGTAAATTAACAATCGTTGTCCCAATCATAATATTAATTAATAATGGTGATAAGTCAAAGAGCTCCGCTACCCCAATACCTGTTCCTACCGCAACTAATGATACTACTAAAACTTCATCAGTAAATTTAAGCTTCTTTAAGACAAGCGTTAGAATAATCCCAATTACTAAACCAGCACTTAATGAACCAAAGATTTCAATTAAGGGGTTAAGAATAATTTGTAAGATGTTAGGCTTAACCGCACTTGTGGTTATTTTGGTTAGTGACATCGCAATCCCAAAAGCCATAATCCCAAAGACATCATCTAAAGCTACCACTGGTAAAATGGTTTTAGTAAGTGGTCCATAAGCTCGATATTGTCTAATAACTAATAAAGTAGCCGCAGGAGCAGTGGCTGCTGACATCGATGCGATAACGATGCTGAAATTAAAACTTTGATGAAAGATAAAATACATTACCGAGAATACTAAAAATATAGCTCCTATTACTTCTCCTAATGTAATTACTAAGACTTTTTTACCATACTTAATCATGTCACTAATGACGAATTCACTACCAATACTAAAAGCGATGAAGGCTAGAGCTATTTCACTTAAGATTTCTAAAGATTTTACATCACTTGCCGTAACGAAGTTTAATAGTGAAGTTCCCATGAATAACCCTACGATTAAGTATCCTGATACATTTGGCAGTTTGACTAGTGTGGCAAGTTTACCACCAATAAGACCAAGAGCGAGAATAATACTAATTTTTAAGACGATATCCATTACTTTTCCTCCTACTATTTTTTTGGGTTAATCAACAAAAAAAACGTATGAAAAAAAATCATACGCAATATGCTTGGAAACTCCTATGAGGTTAGCTGACGGGTTAGGGTTCCAAGTAACCCTTCTTTAATTAATGATAATTAAAGATTCACCCCAAGAACTGGGTCCCCCACTATGTGAATATTCGGAGATTACATTGTTATTATATCATATGGTAATAACTAGTAAAGGGGGAGTTTCTCATAATGAAAATTTTCACACTTAAAAGCACTTTCATAAATGAAAATAATTTTCATTATCACCAATGAGAGAATTTAACATTTTCCTAGATTATGTTATAATAAGGTGTGTTTAAAAATAAGGTGGTGATGAATATGGATTCGTACCTGTCGCATGAATTGAATAACTTAATTATTAAACTAAATATAAACGAGAACCATATTCATCATATGGTGTGGTTCTCCTGAAGAAGGAGGTTTTTATATGAAAGAACAATTACTTGAACTCTTAGAAAATAAGGAGTATATTAAACTACGCGATTTACTCATCGAAATGAACCACGTTAATATCGCAGAAATATTAGAAGAACTTGATACTAATAATCAATTAGTTATCTTTCGGATTCTCCCCAAAGATACTGCTGTACTAGTATTCTCCTATCTATCCACGGATACGCAAGAAGCAATCATCCACGCCATCACCGATAAGGAAGTTAAAACGCTAATTGATGAACTCTACTTTGACGATATGATTGACCTACTCGAAGAAATGCCCGCGAACATCGTTAAGAAGATTTTACGAAATGTTTCAGAAGAAGAACGATCCTTAGTCAATCAATTCTTAAAGTACCCGGAAAACTCTGCGGGTAGCTTAATGACCATCGAGTATGTCGACTTAAAAAGAGATATTACTGTAAAAGATGCTCTTCAAAAGATTAAACGCATTGGTTTAGAAAAAGAAACTGTTTATACCTGTTACGTTATTGACCAAAACCGTAAACTTGAAGGTATTGTGTCATTAAGAGAACTAGTAGTTAGTCCCGATGATACATTGATATCTGATCTTATGACCACAGACGTAATCTATGTTCATACCAATGATGACCAAGAAGAAGTTGCGAAAGTCTTCAAAAAGTACGGTTTCTTAGCTTTACCAGTAGTTGATACGGAAAAACGTCTAGTTGGAATTATCACCTTCGATGATATCATGAAAGTCATCGAAGAAGAAAGCACGGAAGATATTTATAAAATGGCCGCTATCGTGCCTAGTGAAGAAACTTATATGTCATCAAGTATTTTTCATCTAGCGCGTAACCGCATCACCTGGTTACTTTTCCTTATGATATCCGCAACCTTTACAGGATATATTATTCGTAACTATGAAGCGACCTTATCTTCTCAAGTAATCCTCGCTTCCTTTATACCGATGCTAATGGACACTGCTGGAAATGCAGGTAGCCAAACTTCTACCTTAATTATTCGGGGTTTATCATTAGGCGAAGTAAAAATTAAAGACATCTTCAAAATTATCTTTAAGGAATTTCGCATCAGTTTAATTGTTGGTTTAATTTTGTCTTCGATTAATTTAATTAGAATCTTAATCGTTGATAAAACAAGCTTTAGTATCGCTTTAACTGTATCCTTATCTCTTTATCTCACAATCGTCTTTGCGAAGGTTTTTGGGGGAATGCTTCCGATTATCGCAAGTAAACTAAAGCTAGACCCAGCGATAATGGCCAGTCCAATAATAACTACTATCGTTGATGCAATTTCATTATTAATTTACTTCCAACTTGCATCGCTTATATTAGGTATATAAAAGAAAAGAGTCTATTAATTAGACTCTTTTATTTTTACATAATAGCCTTTATCTTACTTGCTAATAACTCAGCCATCTTTTCATGGGTCTTTTTACTAGGATGATAATCAACGCCATAACCATCAGCGTAAGTATGATGGGGATATTCAAGATAAAATACTTGGTTATTATTAAAGTGATTGACTACTGCTTGGACATATTCACGTAAAATTGTTAGGGATTTACCAGCGACACAAGGACCAACGCTACAAATGAACTTAGCTTGTCTATAATATTCCTTTAAGCGTTCAATAAGATTAATATATGCACTGACAAACTTACCTTTATCAGGGATGTAATTAACACTAAAATCATTAGTACCTAAATTAATTACCACAATATCTGGTATCCATTTGCGGAAATCCCAGCTTTTCGTGGTTAATGGGGTAATCTTATCGATCATTTCTGGCATGAGTGGTGTATCCATACCATTATAATTTCTTATTAAGCCATAACCACTACAAGCGATGATATGATACTCCGCTTTTAACGCTTCAGCAGTTAAATAGCAGTAAGTAAGTGCGGCATTATCGTACTTGGGGTCATAGTTTAGTTTCAATACCGCTTCCGTAGAAAGCTCGCTGGTATCTACTCCATAACCAGCACTAATGGAATCACCAATAAATTCTATTTTTAAATCATACTTAGGTATCTCTGGCTCAATGATTCTGCCATCATAGATAATAAAATCAATAATTTCAGTACAACCGATATTGTATTCAGTGCGCTTAATGATTTCGATCGTATGGTTATCTAATGCTAGGTCTTTAATTAAGTCAATTTCTGCATAATCTCTTATGTTTAGTCTATCATTAATAATCATGCCATCGACTTTCACGATAAAGTAATCATTTCCCGTAGATTTGAAAACACCTCTAACCCCTGTCCCATAAAACCTGTATAGTATCGTACATCCACTCCAGGCCAGTTTAATGTTATCACTTAAATCAAATCTGCCATTTGTGTAAACAATAAAGGGATTCATTATTATCGATCCTTTCCTTATAGACAACTTTACTGTATTTTATCATAATTAATGTCGAAGTTTAAGATGTATTTTGTGAATATAAAAAAGAATAACTATCTTCATGATAGTTATTCATAATTCTTTGTGTTTAGAAAATTTTTTTAATTTGATACCATGTTTCTTTTTCATTTTCGGTAATTGTTAATTTAAAGTCATACTTGATATAACTAAAGATAAAATCTCCATCTATGTCTCTACCATTACAGAACTTCCGATACCATTCTAATACTTCATCTTTATCATAAGCATCGGACTTAATGATAACTTTATCTTCTTCAAAGAGAAATTTTGTTTTAGTTTCCTTTTCATAATCGAATGGGAATGTAAAGAAATATTTAAAATTACCTTTTATATCCGCATATTGACTATTGACGAGGAAAAGTTGGAAGTAACGTGCATCTACGAGATATTTAACGACAACGCCTTCATTGGTATTGAAAGTTATAACTTTACCTTCTCTCTTACTTTCATACTCGGAAATAATATTATAATGGTCTTTGATGTATTTAAGGATTTCTTCATCGCGGTCAGAATCTTTAATATATTTCATCGGCCAGATTTCTTTTTTCTCGCCTACACCATAAGCAGGATAGATTACTGTAAATTCCTTATCTGAACTAAAAATTAAGAAGGTTACATCTTCTTCATCGTACTCCCCATAATTAACTACATAGGATAGTTTTAATTCATTCGTTTTATATTCGATGGGCTTACGAAAACAACTACTTAACATTAAACTTGCACAAATGATTATTAATAAACCGCATATTTTCTTTAACATTTTTCTACTCCTTACTAAATGTTCTTTATTATTATAACTGATAAATTTCCCTATTACTACTGATACAACTATAAGTTGAGAAAAAATCAACTAAAAGTAGTGAAATTTTTGCGATTTCAACTACTAGTCGCTAGTGTTTTTTACTTTATTCCCATATAATGATAACCAAAGGAGGTTAAATAATGAAAAACTTTGGTTCAAAATTAAGTGGACTGCGCAAACGTAAAGGTTATACTCAAGAAGAACTCGCTGAGATCTTAGGGGTTAGTCCGCAAGCGGTGTCAAAATGGGAAAATGGTTTATCCTACCCTGATATTACTTTATTACCTGAAATCGCTCATTTATTTTATGTGAGTATCGATGAACTATTAAATGATAAAGCACCAGAAATAGAATTAGTCCCAGAACAAGAAAAGAAAGACTTAAATCAAATGATCCTACGCATCGTCGTCAATAGTAATGATGGTGATAAGGTAAAAGTAAATCTACCAATGAGCTTAGTAAAACTCGGGTTAGAAATCGGAATGCAAATGCCACAAGTATCTAATAATGACGCTCTAAAGAGTATCGATTTTAGACAAATCTTAAATCTCGTTGAAAGCGGTGTAATTGGTAAAATCGTCGAAGTAGAAAGTGCAGACGGAGATCATATTGAGATTATTGTTGAATAACTATGAAGTTAACCATCAAACCCGACAATAAACCCCGTTTCACACTCTACATTCCGATGTTTCTAATCGCGAACTCTTTGGTTTATAAGCTCATTAATAAATACGTAAAAGTCGAAGGTTTAGACAATAATTATATTATAATTTTATTAAAAGCATTAAAAAAGATACGGAAAACTCATAAGGGGTTAGAAATTATTAGGGTTGAAGAGAATAATAAATTAAAAGTATCGATAAAATTATAAGAGCTCTTAGTAGAGCTCTTTTTATATACATGTTACTATTAAAGATTTTTTCATAATAATTGTACTTTATATTCTTAAAATCGGATTTATTAATGTGCATCATTTAAATTTACGGTCTTTTAAATACTCACGAAGTTTTCTTGGAAGGATATCATTAAGACGTTTTACGTCCCCTTCTTCTAAACTAATTAAGTTCAATTGGTTTTCTTTATAAAGCTTTAATTTTTTCTCTTTGCGTTCTAGATAGTTTTGATCATCATTTAGACCCCAAAATTCTATATATACATCACCTTCAGGGATATAAAAATCCGCAAGGACAATGGCATCAGGTTGAGTATTCATAAGTACACTTTTTTCATAAGCATGAACGATACCATTATGATATAACCAATTATCAATCAACATTTCTGAATATGATCTCACATAATGACCATCATCACACAGGTGTTCAGCAGGCCATTGTTTGCGATAATCTACATCATCAAATGTATTAGTTTTTTTAGTTTGATCCTGTTCTTCTTTCCTAGCATTTACGTATTTTATAATATCGTCTATATCCTTCATTAGACGATCTTTTAAATAATTATCGTTGTGATATAATGATAACTCTTCGCTAATCGCAATAAGACGTATTATTCCCCGTTTAATATACTCAGGGTTTTTAATTTTATAGAGAATACTGCGTTGACTAAAGTAATGATCTTTAATCTCATGAACATTGCGATCTCCTTTGAGTTCTTTTTTGTAACTTTCTTTTTCCTTGTAACAGTCAAGGCATAATGGTCCATATTTGGTTTCCGCTTCACATACAACACATGTCTTATGATCAATGCTTTTTTCGCAACAACCTTTTTCCGTTAAATACCATTTTCCACACTTTTCACATTTTTGAACCAAACCTTTTTCCTTTAACTCGTTACATTCTAAGCAAATAGGATATTTACCTGATGGTTTACCACATATTTGACATAACTTCTCAGACATAAAAACCTCCACAACATAATATTTGCAGTTTTTGTTCCATCATTCACTAAGTATATAACCTAGTCAAACTACTCTAACTATATATTAATAACGCAATGTGTGTCAAGTTATTCTCATAAATCTAGTTTAATGTTACGATCCTACCTCCATTGTGGGATCTAATGCTCGATAGATAACATCAATTATAAAATTAACTCCAAATATTAATACACAATAAAAACCACACACAACAATTAGTAATGGAGTGTCTGTAACAAGATAAAAACCGTCAGGACGTTCATCAATTAGGGCTTCAAAAAATAATAAAGCTAGGCCAGGAATATTTGATACACGTTCAATAAACATAGATGAAGTAATCACACCAAAGAATGTTGTTGATAAGGCGGGTAAAATGTTGACTAACACATTCTTAAAACCATGGCGCATAAGAGATTGAAATTTATTCAAACCTTTTAATCTAGCAAGTAACATATAATCAGCATTCATTATTTCGATTACTTCACCCCGCACAAGTTGGCAAATATAACCAATTTGCGGTAATACTAAAGCTAACATTGGTATTACATAGGAGCGTTAATATATTTTATAACCATAAGATTTTGATATATGAAGGGGTGGAAAGATCTTAAATGTGTAACCAAGTACCAAAATTAACAAGAATATTAAAATAAAACTAGGAAGGGAGTTAAATAATAAAGATACATTACTAACTAGATAATCGATGGGACGATTTCTATAAAAAGCGGTAATAATCCCCAGCGTAATACCTATAAGTGTATACACCGCGAAAGCAATGATGTTAATAATAAATGTGAGTTTTACTTTTGGTACAACCGCATACCATACATTACCATAAGCGATACGACTACGCCCCCAGTCCCAATCTGTAATAATACCTCGAACATAGTTTTTATACATATTCCATACAATACTAATGCGGTTAATAAAAGGAGTTTTACGCATTATTTGTGATACAAAAATATACTGCGATAATAAATAAATTATCGACAAGACGATAATTACGTTTAAGACTGCAAAAATTAACCGTTTAATGATATATTTAAGCATTGATTAATAACCCCACAATCTACTATGTAATTATTCATTGTGTTTATTATATCGTAATAAGTTATTTTGTAAAGAATTTTTTCGACAAATGTATAAAAATTATCTTATTTATCATTATTAATTTAAGCGCACTCTCATATAATTTATTGAGTCGATTATTTAGAGGTGCTTTTTAATGAAACCATTGTATCTAAACGAAATTAAAAGGGTTATTGGCTTACCTTTAAGTCCAATTAACCCCTTAATTAAAAATGTTTATAAAAACGTTAGGTTCCTAAACAATGACACTGTAGTCTTTCATCTAAATAAAACCCGAGAAATAAAAAAACATAAACTAAAAAAATATCAAAATTATTATATTATCACGGATCAGCCCATATTAAAAGAATGGAAAGAATATATTGACCATTTTATCTTTGTTCCTAATATCTATCATGCTTATCAGAGATTTATTGACTATTATCGTAGTCTCTTTAATATTCCTGTCATCGCTATCACAGGTACCAATGGTAAATCCACCGTTAAAGAAATGATTACACAAATCCTTATGCATAACTATAATGTCGTCTATAATAAACGTAGTCGTAATAATATCGCTTATAATCACGAACACCTCATGATGATTGATGATACTACTCATTATGCGGTGTTGGAGACCGCAGTGGGTGCACCAGGAGAACTAATTACTTCCTGTACGATGTTTAAACCGACCATTGGCATCATCACCAATATCGGTATTGATCATCTCAGTGGCTGTAAAACACCACAAAATTATCTCCTGGCGAAAGGAGAACTGTTAGCTGGTCTTAATTATCGTGGCATTTTAATCATTAACGGTGATGATGAAAACATTAATAAACTTGATTTATCTGTTTTTAGAGGAAAAATTATAAAATTTGGTTTAGCTAATCATAATGATTACTATGCCAAAAACATCACTTATAAAGAGTATGGGATGAACTTCACCCTTGTCACTAAAAGAAGAAGTTATGAAGTATATGTACCAGGGTTAGGCGAACATAATGTCTTAAATGCGCTTTCGAGTTTAACTGCTATCGACTGTCTTGGTATAAGTCTTTCGGAAGCCCTCAAACATTTAAAATCCTTTAAACATTTACGCAGCCATTTAAGTATCCATAAAGGTATTAATAATTGTCTCTTAATTGATGATACCTGGCATATAAACTTAAAAGGTACAGAAGCTGCACTTAAAGTAATCAAAGCTATTGGCAAAGATAAACAAAAGATTGTGGTTTTTGGTAGGTTTGATGATTATGATGAAAATCTAGACTATTACGATATGGTAACTAATTGGATATTAGATGCAAAGGTTGATTATTTCATTAGTATCGATACAAATATCAGAGAATTAGGGTTAAAATTAGTTAAGAAAGGATTCCCTTCAAGTAATCATATCTATTGTTCCTCTAGGGATAAACTATTAGATACATTGAAAAAGATATGTGATAATAATACAATTGTACTACTAAAAGAAGCGATGTATGATAAGAAACTAAAACAGTTGTTACCACAATTAATAATAAAGAATTAAAAAAGAAATTTATTATATAAATGAAATTTAATTAAATCTTTATATAAAAAAATCAGGGATTACCCTGATTTTGTTTTATATTACTAACTTAATTACATTACCTGAAGGGTCTTGTGTTAAATAATAGTTCTCTTTTTCATCTACATGATATCCTAATAATCGTAAACGATTAACTGTTGCCTGTAACTCATCGTTATTATAAAACTTGATGTTAAAACTGTTTAACCCTACAGTAAACGGTTGATTATTATCTTGTGGTCTACCCCATATATTGGCGCCAATATGATGATGATACCCTCCATAAGAATAGAAACTGGCTTGGGGACCATATTTCATCGTTAAAGTCATTCCTAAACCTTCTACATAGAAGTTATCCGCTGCCTCTAAATTATTAACATGTAGATGAAGATGACCAATAATAGTATCTTCAGGTAGTTTCGTAAATGGTATATCATCGAATAAAGCTTCTAACCCTTCAATATCGAGATAAGTAGTTATGCCTTTGATGCTTCCATCTTCGTTTAATAACCATTCTTCTTGGGGTTTATCCCAATAGACCTCAATACCATTACCATCGGGGTCAGCGAAATAGAGGGCTTCACTAAAACCATGGTCACTACCACCTTGAAGATAAACTTTATTAATAATGAGATGTTGTAAGAAGCGCGCTAAAAGTTTACGCGTTGGAAGTAACACCGCAAAATGATACAAACCAGCGGTATGTCTGGTTTTGGGTTTAACCTCTTTTGGTTGTTCAATGATTAATAGCGGTTCTTTACCATTGACAGTTAATTGAACTTGATTGTTTTCTTGTTTTAAAACAGTAAACCCCATGATTTCTGTATAAAACTTAAGGGATCTATTTAAATCTAATACATTTAAATGGACTAATTTGACATTGGGTATGGGATTTTGATGATACTTTGATTTCATATAAACTTCCTCCTTGATTAGCGATTCATTATATATAAACCTAACTCCTTGATTAACTCAGTGAGTTGATTTAATTTATTTTGATCAAATTCTGAAAATAGGTTACGCATAAATTCTTGATGTCTTGGGACAAAATTTATCCAAAACTTCTTACCTTCTTCGGTTAGTTCAGCATAAAAGACACGTTTATCTTCTTCAGATTGTGAACGTTTAACATATCCCTTCTTTATCAAACTATTAAGCACATGGGTAATCGCTCCACTTGTGATTAAAACGATTGTGCCAATTTGTTGGATGGGAAGTTTCTTATGGGTCCAAAGTGCATCTAGCACCATAAACTCAGTACTTGTTAAATTAAACTGAAGAAAATGCTGGTCTAATTTAGTCTGTAAGATTTTATTCATTTTTCCTAAAACAACCATTAATTTAAATGGTAGAGCCTCATGAATATCGTATTTATCCATATTATCACTACCTTCACAAATTATCTTATTATTAAGACAAATTTATTATATCATATCTATAGATATATAACGATGGATATGCTTATCGGAGAATGTTAAAGTACGATAATATAATTAACTATATACATAATTAACTACTTTAAGATTGTTAGAATGGCGTAGCGATATTTAATAAAACGAGTTGTGTTTTATATAAATATTATCTTATCTATCTGTTTAGTTATTCATCATCATATTAATAAAATAAGCACTTGAGTTTCCTCAAGTGCCTAAATTATTTTAGTGATTCTAAATAACTTCTTATTTTCTTATTAGTAATGATTTTTAGAAGTTCATCGATTTTTTCTGTTTTATTGATTGTTTCATCTTCTAGGATGCTAAAGATAGTAGTTAATATGTAATTATAAGTCGGATAATTTTCGCTATTTTGATAGTTACTGTATTCTACATAGAAGTTTTTCGCTTCACTGTACTCATTATTAATTAAATGATATAAGATTAGCCAATAATATTTAGTTGCTAACAGCCGCTTAGAGTTAATTTTGTTTAAATATGTAAGTAACTCAGGTTTATTATCAAGCATGAAATAAGTAACACCTAAGGATAAATAGATATATTCACCTATTAACCATTTAGGAAAGAAATTAAAATACTTCTTACTTCTTAAAATGACTTCTTCATACTCTTCCTTAATAAAATATTTAATTATTTGCTTATAATACCATAAAGCTAATCGTGTATAGATGAAAAAAATGATAAAAATTGCTGATAAAATAATAATCATAAGATCCCATATAAATGTAGTTTCTACATTTAAACGTATCAATATCAAAACAAAAATGATAAATATAAAGGCAATATTAACTAACTTAAATCTTCTATTCATCATGAATCATCCCTCTATTCTTCTTACTAGACTCCATAACATTAAGATTATATAGAAGAGTCTCTATTGTAAAGGATGCCCCCATCTATATCCTCCTTAAAATACTTTTATAGTACTTTCGGTTCGAATTAATGATATTAAATGTGAACAATAGCGAAGCGAAGAAACAAATGATAGTCGAAATTCTTAATTTGGCTCCTCTTTGATACTGTTCTAAGTGTAGAACTAAAATACTTTCTTGGTGATTATTGTTTTTATATTTAATGTCGATTTCCTCATTTACTTGTAACTCTTTGAAGATATTACTATTTACTCTTGATGAGGACTCAATGATTTCGCCATCTACTTCATATTGATAATATACTGTTAAGTTATCTTCTTCTAACCGTGTGATTACAGCGATTGTACCGGTCACATCTTGACGAAAACTATTAATCCGTAAATAATTAGAAAGCATGTAAGTTAGAATTAGTGTTAAAAGGGACACATATACCACAACAGATATCACTATTTGCGATAATAGAAAACCTTTCACGCGCTCTTTAACATACTCCGCAACACTTAAACCATTTTTATCTTTCATATCAAGACTTAATAGTGTTTTTAAAGTATCTTTCCGTTTTTTCTTACTAGCATAAAACAGTTCATTTACATAGTATCTATTTAAGGTGTTTTTCTCTAACACAAAGCCATGTTCTAATAATATTTTAATAATATCAGTTTTTCCTATTAGTAATGCGATACTCAATGGATTAAGGGCATCATCTATTGGTTTAGCACCATGATCAAGAAGATATTGAACATAATCAATCTCTCCAATTTCACAGGCAAGATAGAGCGGAGTAACTTTTTTATGATTTACAAAGTTCACATCTTCTCCATTTTCAACTAAATATTTGATAATCTCGAAGTTTCGATGCACAATCGCAATCATTAGTGGTGAATACTTCTTTTGACCTTTTATAAAGATGGTGCCACCATACTTATATAATAACTTAACTAATTCTAAGTTCTCTTTTATAATCGCATAATGTAGAGGTGAATAAGTTCCGTAGTTAGGATTAGCCCCTTTTTCTAATAATACCTCCGCAATATCCAGATGTTCACCAAAAATAGCTGCTTGTAACGGAGTATTTTTACCACGTACTATGTTTACTTCATAACCTTCATTAATAAAGAACTCCACTATCGCTTTATTACCATTGTAACATGCTGAAATAAAGTAATCTGCAAAGGTATATTTACTTGGATAATTAATTGAATGCAAATAATGGAAAACTTGATTAGCATTAGAGTTAATCGCTAAGACATAGGGGTCATCAATTATGCCATTTTGCTTACTCATGCCCCGTTTTTCAATGATGTATTTTAAGAGATTCACATCATCATTCATGATGACAACTTCACTAATCGTCACGTTATCTTTATTTATAATAGTTAAATCAGCACCCTTATCAATAAGGTATTTAACCGCATCATTCTTTTCATGTAAATAAGCTACAAACACAGGTGTTAAATCCATATCATTACGACTATTAATGTCTAAGCCTAGTTTTAAAAGAGCATCGATGATTTTTAACGCGTTAGCTCGCGCAGCAGCATGAAGTAGTGTATCATTGTAGTAATTACGCGCATTCAAATCTATCTCATCATTACTGATGAACGCTTGAAACATATGTATATCATCATTCTCAAGTGCATCGATAAATATATGTTGAGGTCCATTGTCATTTTTAAATCGGCGTTCATTGTATAAAAACGTTAATAATGTTCCTAATGATATTTCATAATCAGGATTAACATTGTCATCAATGATAAATTCTTCTCCACTAATAATTGTATTAATCCCGTTTAAGATAAACTTAATTTCATCAATCGTACTATCCTTAGGTAAATATGGTTGAAGGTTAAGTAAATATTCTTTATCTAAGGCATTTAAGTAATCAACTAATTCACTAACAGTTATGGCTTCTTTTTCAAATAAATTATTTACCGCATTTCGTAATGCAAGTTCCATTTGATATGTTGTAATCTCATTATCATCTAAATCCCTTAAGATCTTGAAGATGGTTTTAAGTGGGTTAATATCTTTTTGATAGTAACCCCTTTGTAACTTTTCAATAATCGTTTCATTCATTTTTAATCCTCACTATTCTAATTTTAAATCCATTTCACTTTTTATTTAATTTAATAATTTTGTAGTTAAATCCACCTCTAATAAAGCATTTACTTTATCAGGTAAATCATCTTTAACTTGTAATCCTTGTTCACAGTAAGTTAATGCTTCTTGAAGATTGTTATTGAGGTAATACTGATAATATGCCTTTATACGACAAGCGATAACATCATTATAATTGATTATATCTTTAATATTTTTTAAGATAGTGATGATTAAGCTCAAAGTATTTATGTCGAACACCATTTCTATTTTGTTCATGTGCAAACTCTAACATTAAGTTCATATCTTTTCCTTTAAACTAATGGGACTAACTTTATATATAAAGTACACCAATGACATTATCGCTAATACCAATATCGCTTTAAAGTTTGCAAACCGATATATTACTACTAAAAATAAGTTTTGAAGTAATAGGCCCCAGTTCCAACTAGGAAATGGCGAAGGTTTAGATTAAGTTCCATTTATTATCGATTTCCTTCCAGTATAAGAAAAGAAATCTAACCACATAAAATGTTATCCCAATAATTCTTTAAAATCTGCAATGTAATAACTCTTAAATTACTTAATAGTATGTTATGGATTACTGCTAATAAAAAAGACTTATAGTATAGATGTTGTACGTAAATGTTGATTATCGACTATATGAAAATAGGAAAGAAGAAATGCTGCTGCTACCATAAAAAAGATATCAGCCATATGTATTAAACATTTCTACACATTTTCCCCTCCAATTTTTACAAGAATATGTTTTATTTAATGTGGATAAACAATAACTCTTGTGAAAACACAAGAGTTAATAATGCTTGCTATTTCTTTTGAATAAATGTACTAAAGTTTCATCTAATGTAGTGAAATGGGTGTTTTCATCAATTCATTTGCTCACGCACTTTTTCAACCTATAATCTTAGGCTGAATTTTTTTTCTTTTGCTTTAGCCATTTATTTATCTAAAATAGATTATATCTTATTACTATTTATATAACTAGATAAGATTGTGAATTTCTCAAAATTGATCATTAATGACAATTTGACAAATAACAGTACTAAATATTAAGAAAAAGTTTACATCAATATCACGAGGATATTCATGAAAATAGGTCCAATTCAAAAATGTCTTATTCAATTTACGGATACTTTCATCAATGAACTGGTCTTCTTGGCTACTAATGAATGATTTTAACACTTTTTTGATTAATTCTTTATCATTATTAGGTAATAGTTCATATAACTCAGCTATATTTCTTTCATTATTAAACACTTTTTCATTTTTCAATAGAATATACTTTAACGCTAATTCCACAGCCAACGCAAAGTTTATCATCGCTGTTGTATAATATTTCGCTGCATCTGCATAGTTATCTTCCTTAATCGCATCAGTACTGTATTTGTATAATAGCCCCGCTGCATCAAAGAAGGAAACGACATCTGCTTGTAATAATTTTAAATTTGTCAATAAAATCAACTCCTAAATCATGTTATTCCCATTTACTTAATTTCTTTTTGCGTTTGATAAAACGCTCATTCTGACTTATATACGACCATCTACGACATTTTAAGATTAATTTTCTTCCTTCAGTACTTCTTGTATATACTAAGATAAATTTACCAGCTCGTTTTTCCAAATGGTCTCGAAAAATACTAACAACATTTTTATTAATACCAATGATACTTGGACAAGCATAACTCAAGTAATAACTTAAGCCCCAAGGATACTTCTTTATAATTAGATAACGCGGATTATCGATGGCACTTAACAACTCCCTCATCGCCTCAACGAAGATCCCTTTTTCTCTCGTTGTCGCATTTTCAAGATAAACTTCCACACAGGTATTATCTTTATTCTTTTTCACCCTTACCAAAGCATGGGGTGACTTAATCTCGCCAATATCTTGAAGAGTTAGTAAGATACATCTACCTAGAGTCTTAATGGTGTTTATAGGCGAGATAAAATTTAATAACTTATAGTACGCGAATACACAATAATATATCACTACGCTAATCGTGATAAGGTATAAGGCACCATTTAGGAAAGATACGTTAAGAAGCGGAACATTAATGAATCCCCAGATCAAAGATATCAGGATATTTGATAAGATGAAGGCATTTAAACCATTAATCAATACAAACCGCTTAGGTTGGATTTCTTCCGAAATTTCATCCATTTCGACTAGATTTTGGTTTGATGTTTCCTGTAACACATTAAACCAGGACTTACGCATCTCATCCCGCTTCCTACTTAACTCCAACATTTCCGCATTAATCTTTTTTATTCCTGCTTCATTAAATGGTGGTTTAATCACATCAAGCCTATCAATACCACTTTCAATCACATTTTTCGAATAGCTAGGACCAATAAAGGATGCAAAACGTCTTTGGAGAATCTCATAATCAGTAGATACGATTTGGTTCTTATTATCAAAGATATAGGCAAGAAGTTTACCTTTAATTGTAGGATATATTACATCTGTTGGCTCGATCGTTACCAAATGCCAGATATTAGCTGTCTTATTAGGATTATTTTTATCAACCCGAATAGCCCTCCCCCGCATTTGGTTTGATTGGACGAAACTACCGATGAAACTTGCAAGGATTAAACTATTAATACAAGGAGAGTCCCATCCCTCCCCTAAGAGAGATTTGGTCCCAATTAAGATATTGAGGTGGCCCGCTTCAAATAACTTAGTAATGATCATAACTTTATTTTTATTCTTACCCTTAAAGTCAACTTCACTATAATTGGTATTAGGTATATTTTTTACATTTAATTCAATACCCTCACTTATACTAAGTTGGCTAACTTGTTCGATTAGGTTATTAGGTAAGATTACTAAAGCTCCTGATACTACTCCAATCGGAACATCGGGTAGATTATGAAGTAAGCGATCAAAGATACTTACTATCCCCATCACCTTAGGCATATCTTCAGTACCAATGAATTTAACCATATTCTTCCTAATATAATCAGTTAGGATAACCATTCTTAAATCTTTACCTAAAGAGGTATATTCACTATGGGCAATATCTACAATACTATTTAACTTACCAATAGATGATATTAATAACCTGGTTAATTTTTCATTTGTGACTAATTTAACCTTACCCCGTTCAATTAATCCTTGAGTTTTAAGCTTATCTTTTATTTTTTCACTGAGTTCCTTAGAAAAGACTTGTGAATTATCGATGATAAACTGTAATGCTACTTCCGCATATGTCAATTTGAAATGAGGTAATTTTCCACTAGGAGAGACTAGTTTAATGAGTCTTTGTGGTACATGGATATTATTTGATTTCGCTAAAGTGAATAAAGCGATATATTCTTTCGCATGTTCAATTAGATATTCTTCATTATTACTGTTTATATTTCTAATTAACTTTTGAAACTCCGCACTATTTAAAACTTCTTCAACAGTATTATTGACCGTTTGCTTATATTTTTTTAATTCTTCAATTTCCGATTCAGTAGGATAATTAAAATAAACATAATCTTGATGTGGACATAAGGTTTCCTTGTTAACTAATTCTGTTACCGGAATTTCCTCATCAATTTCGCCACAAAGGGCGATATATTTATTCCACTCTGAGGGATTACTATCATAAGGGGGTGTGGCCGTTAAAGCGATAATCGTCACATCTTTTGCTAGAGCATGGATAAACTTTTCGAGGGATGCTTGCCACTCATTATGTAAATGGTGAGCTTCATCAAGGCAGATAGTTTTAACATTATGATTTCTGATTGCTGTTATTAAATCAAATTTACTATAATCAACTTCTTCAGTAGTACCATCTAACTCATCCTCAATTACCTCTTTTTGCTTATTAATGGCAGCGTGTAAGCTCTGATAAGTAACTGAAGTGATAAGTTTAAGATCCATTAAATTAGTAGAAAGATAATCTAGCACATCTTCATCAGAATTCAGAAACTTCTCTTGAAATCTTTCTAACCATTGTTGGCGGATGGTGATTGTTGGTGAGAAGATGATACAAGGTTGATTTAGTCTTCTAATTAACTCTAAACCAAGAATAGTTTTGCCACTTCCAGGAGGAGCCACAATATGAATCTTATTGTCTTTAGTATGATTCGTGATATTATTTAATATCGCTTGTTGGTAATCACGAAATACACCATGGAACTGAATATTTTGAAAATCTTTCACAACTATCCCCCGAGAAAAAAGTCTACTTGTCCTAATTGTACAAGGTAATAGCTAATTGTTCAATAAATAAACGGAAATTAAATAAGGTTATTATTTGATATTACTAAGTAATAACCACAATTAGAATTATGATTCTGTAATCGTATAAGGATTACCTTTAAAAGGATTAAACTTAGGCTTAGCATAGAGAGTTATATCATTTGTCCCTTTAGGTATGGTATAGCTAGTATTAGAGATTTTTGGTGCTAACTTATCATGAACAATAAAGATAGTTATTTCCTGTTCTGGAATTTCAATGGTGATACTATCACCATTTTTTAACACTCCAACCTCTTTTAGTTTCTTCCCATTTAGGATTAAATCTGTACGGTCATGGGATTCAATATAGAGATATGCTTTTAAGAGCGCAGACACAAGGCTTTTCTTTCTAATCACAGTTAATTTACGCATATTAATACCTCATTTCTTATAAATCGATACATTCTAGTAAAATCTTCTTTCCTTCTTTAAATAAATAAGCATGATAATTGTGATTTGCACGGATGATTTTGTATTCTTGGTTGTCATACACTAAAGCCGTTGTCGCCTCTAATGCTATTCCATCAAGTTCTTGCGTTTTAATCATATCATCAAAACTCATTCGCTCTTCTTCATCATAATGGGGACAAACAATATATGGGACTAAACCTAAACCTTCTACAAAGATGAACTCCGTATTAGCAGGATTTTCAAAAAACAAACTATCGCTATGACCTTTTTTAAACCAACAAATCGCTCCCGCAGAAAGTCCTGATAATACTTTACCTTCTTTATAGGCATCGATTAGATATTTATCCACATGATACTTTTTCCAAGTCTCCATCATGCGTAAAGTGTTTCCACCACCAACATATATGATATCTGCTGTGCTAATCTTCGTTTTAATTTCTTCATCTGTTATAGTTTCTGTATATAGACAAAGAGCATCTACTACACAGCCTAAACTACTATAGACCGATTTGACTGTTTCAATGTATCCTGGTGCATCCATACTTGCGGTAGGAATAAACAATAGGCGTGGTTGTTCTTTTTTTGCACATGAAACAATAAACTCATCAATTTTTCGTGTTTCGCCTGTAGCGATTTCGCCACCACCAATCGCAATAATCATAATGTTTACTCCTTTCTTTATTATCACGCAACGATAAATCTATACACTATTTATTTTAATACTAAATAAGTTAAACACAAGATATATTGAAAACATAAAAAAGAAAGTGTAGCTGAACTACACTTTCATCATATTAAGCAATGCGATGGATGCTCCACGTAATAGGTGTTGTGGTGCCACCAAGGTTCAAACTTACATCTAAACCACTATCAACATAGAATAAACCGATTTGATCTCCTTCTGTAAGTTCTACATCCCCAGCAATCGTTACCGTACCACTACCAAGAATTACTCGAACTGTTAAAAGAACTAAAGAAGTATTGAGGATTGGGAAGAGACCTGATAATAAATCTTGGGAAGTAGATATGTTTCTAACTGTAAAGGCTGGATTGACACCCGCTCCTAATTCAACAGAAACACTGGCAGTTGTTTGATAATTAATCGTCGCAGCGATGTGATATCGTCCTGTACGAGGTATGGTGAAGATACCCGTTGACGGATCAAAGTTCGGATTTCCATAGTAGGGAGGATTAACATTCCAACTGGTTAGTTGCCCTCCCGAGGTTAATACTACCGCATTGGCACTAGCCGCAAAGCCTTCTTCACCAATAGCTGGACCATTAGTTTCATTTTCTCGGGATAGTTGAATGACACGATCAAGTTTACTATCTAAAAGGATTTCTTTTTTAACGGCTAATGATAAAGTGTTTTGTAGACTTTCGTTGACGGCGAGAATGTCTTCTAAAGTGGCTGGCTCTATTAACCCTGGTAATGTCCCTAAAGCATATTGGACTTTTTCTCCTTCAGTATTTAAAATGTGGGCAAGCCCTAAGTCTTCCATCGCAATAGAAGCAAGTAACAAGGTTATCGCATCACTTCTAGTGAGTGTTACTTGCGGGTTAATATCGTTAATCGTCGGTTGGGACATAATAACCTCCTTCATAAAAATTGTTACTAATAATAATATATCAGGCGAGCAAGTTTACATTAATTTAATTAGCCTATAAATTGATAGGTTATTGTTGAATAATGATTCGTTTATGTTGAAAATTAGAGAAATTACGAAAAATTAGGTGAATATACTAACCATACGACAATTTACCTATAAACTAATATAGAAGGGGGTTATTTATCGTGGTACAAATGGAACACCTAAAAGATTTATTACAGAATCATGATGAGAATTTCCTTAAGTTATTAATAAATTCTTTATTAATTGAAGAAAAAAGCATTGCGAATATCTTAGAAGGTGAAGGTAAACTCTTAAATCTCTTTGTCAAAGAACTATATAATAAATGCGATATATCACCACAGGATGTCCTTCAAGTTAATCGTAGTATTATTGATACTTTAAGAACTATTTTAGAAAAAGAAAAACTAATAAATGAAAAATTAATAAAGATTATGCGTATTAATGAAGACAATAAAATTAATCAATCTACCCCTTCTAAGCAAAAAACATAAAGAATGGTTTAGTTATGGGAGGGAGGGTTGTGGAAGAAAAAACAGTTTTTAAAGAAATAGAGTCATTAATGAATAACTCTTGGGATTATTTTATCCGTTATCGTTTTCATTTAACTAGATATATATTGAGTCATAAATATCAGCTAACCAAATCGACATATATAAGTCTTGTGCGGAGTACTAATGATATTATTGATTTATTAAATAAGATTATTTGGATTAAGCGGGAAAATTTACGATTGTTATATAAGTTATTAGATATCAAAACACAAAACTTAGACTTCCTCCCTCTTGTATTATTAGGGATGTTAATCTTGTCTTTAAATAATAATAAATCATGATGAGAAAGGTGAATAAAATGGGAATGCCTAATATTCCAGATATCGATCCCTGCATAAACCTTTCATATTATGACACAATTAAGTTACTTATTACTTCCATTGCGCTTGAAGAGTTAAGTTTAAGTCATATCCTTAACGCTGAGGGTGACAAGTTACAATTAGGTCTAAAAATGGCTAAAAACTTAAATGATTTATTTTCTTTAAATAATCATATAAATAAAACATTACGAAATATCGTAAAAAATCAATTATTACTACATATGAAATTAGAAGATACAATGGGATTATTTAATGATAAATAAAAATAAGAGTCAATAGTCAATACTGATTATTGGCTCTTATTTTCTTCTATGGCAAACTAATAACAAAGTTTATGGTAATACCATCGGTAGAATAAGCGGTAACCTTACCTTTATGTAAATCAACGATAGATTTTACTACCGCTAGTCCAATTCCATGACCACCTGTTCCACGAGCACGGGATGAATCAGGACGATAGAACCGGTCAAATAATTTATCTAAATTTCTTTTTTCTATCCCATTGGTGGTATTACTCATAATAATTTTTTTATGTTTTCCTTCTTGTTTAAGGGATATGCTGATTAAACCGCCATCATTACTATATTTAATCGCATTATCTAGTAGTAATCGTAACATTTTTGTAATACTAGAATTATCTCCGTGTAACGTCACATTTGGGGTAATATCTGTTTCTAAGTACTTACCTTGGGCATCAACAACCGCTTGATATTCATGAATAATATCTTCAAGGACCTCTGTGAGGGAGAAATCCGTCATCAAGATCTTCGATTCCCGTTCATTAATCCGTGCCAGGAAAACTAAACGATCGGTAAGTGTCGCCAGTCGCTCAACCTGATTTTTAATCGCTTTGATTTGTTCATTTTCGCCATATTCCATTTCTAAGATATCGGCATTCGCTCCGATAATTGTCAAAGGTGTTTTTAATTCATGCGAAGCATCTGTAATAAACTGTTTCTGTTTACGATAGTTTTCCGCGATTGGTTCAATCACGAGACCAGAAAATAAATATATCAAAAAAAAGAAAACCAGTAAACCAGCGGAACTAAAAAGAATGCTTACTTGTAAGAAACTATTAAAAACATTGATTTCACGACTACAATCTAGAAATAAGTAAGTTGTATAATTCTCTTCTTCATCAATAAAATAACGGTAATGGGATAGATACCCTCTATCTTTATTTCTATTTGCGACTTTATTAACATAATTTACTGCATCAGATACATTAATCGACGCAATATTCTCGATATTAACTTGAACTACCCGACCATTATTATCAACAATAACAAAGAAAAAGCGGGTTTCAGGATTTAATCCTTTTATTTTGGGAAGATATGGGGGCGATAATGCCAGCATATCATACTTAGCGATTAGTTCTAAATTGTCATCTGCACGACTTGTGATGCTTCTATAGGTCCTAACAATGATAATCCCCATAAAAAAACTGATCACAAGAGTAACAGAAATAATCGCTACCACAATAAATTTCCGACGCAGCTTTTTTATCATTTAGTATCCTCCAACATATAACCGATATTACGAACTGACTTAATATCAACGGTGGATTCTAATATGCGTAACTTCTTGCGTAAATAAGAGATATAAGTCCAGACCACATTACTTTCGACATCACTATCATATCCCCATACTTTTTCCATTATCCGTTCCGATGGAATCATTTGATTCTTATTCATCATGAGCATCTCCATGATTTGAAACTCTTTCGAAGTAAGGAGTACTTTATTCTTTTTTGAGATTAATTCATAAGTAAGACGATCAAGTTCCACATCACCAAATTTTAAGCGATTTTCTAGTATTTCCGAACGTCTTCTAGTAATCGCTCTAATCCGCGCTAATAACTCTTGGGTGCTAAAAGGTTTAGTTAAATAATCGTCCGCTCCTGTATCTAAACCGAGGACTTTATCTTCAACTTCCGATTTGGCCGTTAGTATTAATACAGGAATATTATTACCTTTACTTCTAATTCTTCTTAATACTTCAATACCATCCACTTTAGGCATCATAATATCAAGAATTAATGCATCATAAACTTCTGTTTCAAGATAATAGAGAGCATCCTCACCATTATATACAACATCTACCGCATAATTATGGCGTTTGAGAATGGTGGCTAAAGCGTTCGCTAACTCAGTTTCATCTTCCGCCAATAATAGTCTCACGATACATCACCTTGTGATATTTTATTATTACTACCTAAAATTAACTTAAAATTATCAAAGAATGTATATCTAAATTAAGTATACATCTTAATCACAAATCATACAAACATAAAAATGTTGATGATACAATCAGATTCATATTGTAGAAAATATTAAAATGATATTATAATGATGTTAGGTATATATAAATATTTGGGGTGAAACAATGAAAGTCGCTATTATGTATTTTTCTAGTCAACATAAAAATACAAAGAAATTACTTGATGCTCTAAAAGAGACTTATGATGTTACCTTATTTGATGTAACCGATGTTAAGGATGTAGAGTTGTCTGATTATGATATTATTGGTTTAGCATCAGGTACTTATTTTGGTAATTATAGTAAAAAGTTATTAGAATTTGCGAAAATGCATTTACCACAAAATAAGAAAGTTTTCTTAATTAACACTTATGGCGCTTTACGAGCAATCCAAAAAGATGTTAAGAAAATCATTGCGGATAAGCAATGTGAGTTAATTGGATATTTTGGTTGTCGTGGGTATGATACATATGGAATATTAAAATATGTTGGTGGTATTGCGAAAGGTCATCCAAATCAAAAAGATATTGAAAATGTTAAGAAATTCTTGAAAAATATAATTAATAAATAAAAATAGATGGTCTTAATGACCATCTATTTTTATAACTCCTCAAAGAATTTCAGGGTTTCTTTTTTACATTTTTTAATTTGATAATATTCATTTAAAAAATAATAACCCGTCACAAACAAAAGTGCTAAAAAACCACAAAGCAAGGCAATTAGCGTTTTTCTCGTGGTTAAATATATCGCGATACAGGGTACACCAAAGATAAATAACACATCAAAACCTAACAACAGCACCCATAGAATAATATTCTTTTTATTAGGTTGGGATTTAATTTTAAGATAATCAGTATTATAGATTTTTCCGTTTAATTCGTCATTTTCGACGTTACCTATAAAGATATATGCTGAATCACTTTTCTGATTAGTGTTAAACTCTAAACATACATCACCCTCATCATTTTTTGAAACCCTAACAAAATCATTTGTCACTGTAGCTGTTTCTAACTTATGATGTAGTTCTTCTTTTGAATATTTAAGTTTTAAGGAAATATTTTCAGTAATAATCATATATTACACCTTTCTTTAATTTAATAAGGTTATATTTATTATACTACGTTATACGACATATTTCATCATCATATGCATATATTTATTACAGTATAACTTGCCTTTTAAATCAATAACATATAAAAAGGTTAACTAAATAGATACATTAAGTAAGTTAAAACTATTTATAACTAATGTCAGAATGTAAACTTGTATAAATTCTTTAGTAAAGGAGCTATAAGTAAATAACGGTATATATATTTATTATTATTAGAACAGTTTCTTGTTATTATATCTTACTAAATAATATTTAAAGTACTTTAACCATAAGAAGATTTAAGAAAAGCAATTCTATTCCTAGTATTATCAAGTAAATTAGTTGGCGTAATTATGCGTTGTGCATAAAAGATGAAGACTAATAAAAATAATTACTTAAGTATAGTTAAAGGAGGTCGCCAAGTAACCCTACTTAATTAATTATCAAATGATATGATAACCTAGATGTTTCCAATTGGTTTAAACCCGTAAACTGTATAATGAGCACATATTAAATCTTCACAGATAGTTTCATTATTGTTGACCCGATAAAACGTCAGTTTTAATGGTATATTACTCTTTAGAATGTGGTTTATAGTATGATTTTTAAAAATAAAATCTAACTTAGTATTTGATACATCGCTATTAATCTCATTTTTACCAATTAACACGATGTTATCAACAATATTATTAAAGATTAAAACATCTTGAACAAATGTACATACATATATGAATTTAGATGGTTTAGGCCAATGGGATAGATTAGATATAATATTTGATATTATTGATTCTGTCTTGGTTCCTTGTTCTTTTGATTCTCCTAAAACTATTTCATATTTATCATAGTAAGAGAAAGAGATATTTAATATATTTTCTTTGTTTTTTGTGAGTTTAATTAGGTCATCAATAGTATGAAAAAGTTTTTCATCATAATCAAATCTTATTTCCCAACCAAATAAATTCTTTATAAATTTGCCTTTTTTACTTGATTTCTTATCTTCTTCCGATAATTCAAAACGAAGAATCATTTCATCATTATCTAATTCTAAATTAGCAGCACTTAAACTACCGCAAAAATTTCTTCTAAACCATCATCAGATAAGAAATACACTTTATTATCGGTAAAAGCACAGAATTCATAATTACCACAATACCACCAAGCTACTATTTCTGTATCTGTTTTAATTAGCTTTTTTATTTTGCGGATATGACTGTAGTAAGGTTCTTGTAATTTCCATACTCCTCTATCAACTCTTTCAAAAACATTAGTCCCATTAAAATTAGCAGTTTTTTTCGCATAGTTTTCTAGCACTTTTCTTACTGTACCATGAAAACTGTTTTTATCCCGATAAATTGCATATTTTGTAGTTGAAATTTGTTCAGTGACTATATCATAAATCTCTGTAAGAGTACCTTGTCCGTTATAAGAAACTTATAAAAAGTTATAAATTTTATAACTTTTATGTTCTTTTCCTTATTCATAGAGTCCGCTTTCGAAATCCTACTTGCGTTTGGTATGACTCTCCAAAGGCTTAAATTC
>Ga0134103_1000829_pt1 | contig 34151 bp, 29 predicted proteins | sample 14_taG_2_FD_94445 | JGI IMG/M metagenome (GOLD analysis project Ga0134103, IMG submission 94445) | Switchgrass degrading microbial communities from high solid loading bioreactors in New Hampshire, USA - 14_58_20_212_A1 metaG | ecosystem: Engineered > Bioreactor > Semi-continuous > Anaerobic >...
AGTGGCCAAAGTGGCAAGATCAAAGGTCGGCGCTCCCAGCATATCTCCGGCCAGCACATACATCCAGATAAGACCGGCCAACAGGAAAGCGCTTCCGATCAATAAATAAATGGTCAGCTTCATACCGGCATATTCCTTGCCGATATCTGTTCTGGTTTTGCTGCCGCTGCCCCAGATAATAACCATGAGGTAAATGGGAATGACAACAACCTCATAGAAGAGGAAGAAGATAAAGAGATCCGTCGCCAGGAAAGTGCCCATAACACCGGTGATAAGGATGAGCAAGAGAATGTAAAACTCTTTGGCTCTTTTTTCCTCACTCCAGGAACGGGAATATACAGCGCAAAAACCGATCACATTGGTTAACAGGACTAAAGGAAGGCTAAAGCCGTCAACTCCCAAGCCGTAAGTTACTCCCAAATCGGCTACCCAGGGTATGCTTTCCGTAAAGGCATAGCCGCCCGTCAGCATATAGCGGGTATAATAAAGGTAATAAATGAAGATGGTCAAAATCAAGGAAATAAAAGTTGTTAAACCGGCAATCCCTCTAATTATATTGGACTTCTCTTTAGGTACAAAAATACTGATTATGGCCCCAATAAGCGGCAGGAGAAGAATGGTAGTCAGTATCGGGAAATTCATTATCTAGCACCCCCTATCATGCCAAGGGCCGGGGAATGAACACCGGTAAAACTGAGCAGTACAAACATGAGCATAATTCCCAACAAGAACACCAAAGCATAATGCTGCAATTGTCCTGTCTGTACCTTGCGCATAACCGCACCGCCCCATTGGGCCATTTTCCCAAAACCGTTCACAATGCCGTCCACAACATATATATCGAATTTCCACAACAACCAACCGCATTTATCAATAATTTGATGAATAATCCATAAATAAAATTCATCAATATAATACTTGTGATATGAAATCTTATATAAGATCGGGAACTTCTCGGCAACCGCTTGAGCCGAATAGGTTTGCTTCCAGTAGAACAAGGCAGCAAGGGCTATCCCGCCCAAAGCCAATAAGGTGGAAAGAATAATCAAAAACCAGTTGGCTTCCACAGGATGGAATTCACCCATGCGCACAAAATATCCGAAAGCCTTGCCTTCACCCAGCCCGGGCCAACCGACCCAACCGCTGATTACAGTGAAAATACCCAAAATGATAAGAGGAACCGTCATTACCTTCGGGGCTTCATGAGGCTCGACCTCTTTACTGCGCAGTTCGCCGTGGAAGCAGATAAAGAACATTCTAAACATGTAAAAGGCGGTCAAAAAAGCGGTTAGAACAGCCATTATAAACAAAACGGAATATACCGCCTGGAATGGACCATGAGCATGACCTGAAAAGCTGGAGGCAGCAAAAGTTACTTCCAAGATAAGATCTTTGCTGAAGAAACCCGCAAAGGGGAATATTCCTGCAATAGCCAGGCAGGCGATTAAAAAGGTCCAATAGGTAACCGGCATATATTTTTTCAAACCGCCGTACTTCCAAATACTGGCTTCATTATGCATGGCGTGCAACACACAGCCTGCCCCCAGGAATAACAAGGCTTTGAAGAAGGCATGGGTCATCAGATGGAACATGCTGGCGGTCAAACTGGCTGCACCCAAAGCCAACATCATATACCCGAGCTGGGATATAGTAGAGTAGGCCAAGATTTTTTTCATTTCCGTTTGGGTTATGGCAATAGTAGCGGCAAACAAGGCGGTAAAGGCTCCGATTATTGCTACAAATAAAAGGGCTGACGGAAGAGTGATAAACAGGGTTAGAATTCTGCCCACCAAATAAACCCCGGCTACAACCATGGTGGCGGCATGGATTAAAGCACTGACCGGGGTCGGTCCTTCCATGGCATCCGGCAGCCACACATGGAACGGAAACTGGCCTGATTTGGCCATGGGCCCCAGGAATAAAATTATGGCAATGGCAGTCAGTCCCGCTGCAGTTAAGCCTGTATACTGCGTGAAGTTAGGAATCATGGCGCTTAACTGCTGGAGATCAAGGGTTCCGAAGTTAATCTGGAGCAAAATAATTCCCAACAGCAAGCCAAAGTCTCCTGCCCTGCAGGTAATAAAGGCTTTTTTAGCCGCTGCGGAAGCTGATATTTTCCCGTACCAGAAACCGATCAATAAATAAGAACAGAGGCCAACCAGTTCCCAAAAAACAAACATTATGAGCAGATTGGGCGCAATTACCAGCCCCAGCATAGAAGCGGCAAACAGGGAAACATAGGCGAAAAACCTGGCAAATCCAGGGTCCCCGTGCATGTAGCCCAGGGAATAAATTTGAACCAGAGTGGTGATTAAAGTAACCACCAGGAGCATCATAACCGAAACATTGTCGATCAGAGTGCCAATCTCAATGCTTAAACCCGGCATACTAAACCAGGTAACAACAGCCTTTACAGGATGTTCAAGAAAATTGTCGCCTTGCCCGATGACTCCGATACCAATAATTAATGACATGATCAATGAAAGCACAATAGCGACAATCGAGATAGCGGCGCTGAATTTGATCATCTTCTTGGTAAAAAGAGTGATTACGGCAAAGGCCAAAGCCGGGAAAAAAGGAATCAACCAGGCATGATTAAGAGCAAACGCAAACATTTAGATTTTTACACCTGCCTTTACTACCAAAATCGGACTACCATTTAAGCCAATCATAATCTTGAACATCCGTTGACGTTCTCTGACGGTAAATGGAAATAATAAGCGCCAGCCCTACGGCTACTTCCGCCGCAGCCAAGGCAATTACAAAAATGGCAAAAACATGGCCGGTGAGCGCCGTCCCGGCGGCCGTATACCTGTTAAAAGCAACAAGATTGATGTTTACTGCGGAAAACATAATTTCAATGCCCATTAAAACGGCAATCACATTCTTTTTGGCTAAAACGGCGAACAGCCCGATAAAAAACAGCGTCCCGCTTAAGATGAGGAAATGTTCCAGCCCAATAGTTAAAATTTTATCCATCAAAATATCGATCATGAGGATTTCTTCACCCCTTTTACGATTACAATCGCTCCCACCATAGCCGTTAGCAGAAGAACTGCCGTTACTTCAAAACCTACAACATATTTACTTAGCATTAAATCGGCAATAGCTCTAACCGTCGTTTCCGGTGGATTGAGATTGGACAACGGCCATACCGTTATAACTACCGTTACAGCATTGATTACTATAAATAAAAGGAGCAAAACAGCAGCCGGAATCGCATTCTTGGAAAATGGATTTGTCTTTTTCGGATCACCCTTCATGGTAAACATAATACCGAAGATGATAAAAACGGTAATCGCTCCAGCATAAACCAAAACCTGGACTGCCGCCAAAAAATCGGCATGCAAAAGGATATATACAGCGGCCACACCCACAAATGAAACCAGCATTAACAAGGCACTATGAAAAATATTCTTATTGATGACCATCATTAACGCCGATCCTAATGTTATGAAGGCAATTAAATAAAACATTGCCGCCATCGCCATTTATGCCTCACTCCCCTCTTCCCGGTCTTCCTGGGCAACCGGCTTTTCCGTTTCTACTCCAACTTCGGGAGGTTGATATTGATAAAGCACTTTCTCCAGGTCCTGACGAAAATAAACCGCGTTTTCGAATTCCTGGGTATTATACAAAGCTTCCTGCGGGCAAGCCTCAACACAAAATCCGCAGTAAAGACAGCTTGCCATATTCATGCTATACTTGCCCAATTTGCGCTTGTTATTTTCATCCTTAAAGCTTTCAACCGTTATAATACCGTTGGGGCAAGCGTTGGCACAAAGTCCGCAGGCCGTGCATTTTTCCGGTATCAGATTAAAAGAACCGCGGAAACGTTTGGGCAAAACCGGCCTTTCTTCAGGGTATTGCTGAGTAATCTTCTTGCCAAAGAAATGTCTGATAGTTATCGATAATCCTTTTAAAAGCCCCGTTCCATACATAATTTCACCACCTTACCCTGTAATTGCCTGGAAGACATAATAGCCTACGCCGGTCAAAAGGATATTTAACAGAGAAACCGGTATCAAAACTTTCCAACCAAAATGCATTAAGCTCTCGATCCTGACTCTGGGGAAAGTCCATCTCACCCACATAAAGAGGAAAATCATAAAGTATATTTTAAGCATCATCCAGACAAAGCCAGGAATAAAGGTCAAACCGAACAGAGGGTTCCAACCCCCCAAAAACATAATGGCCGCAATGGCTGAAACAGCCACTAAATGAGTGTATTCAGCCACCATAAACAGCGCATAGCGTATCCCTGAATATTCAAGAAAATATCCGGCCACCAATTCTTGTTCTCCTTCGGATAAGTCCAAGGGGCCCCGGTTAGTCTCGGCTATGGAAGAAATAAAGTAGCATAAAAAAGCAATAATCTGGGGGAATACAAACCAGACGTTTTTCTGGGCCTCATTAATATCCGAGAGATTAAGTGAACCGGCCAACATAATAACTCCCAGCAAAGAGAAAGCCATGGGGATTTCATAACTGATCATCTGGGCGGCGGTTCTCATTCCGCCCAAAAGGGAGTACTTGTTGTTGGAACCAAAACCGGCCATGATAAAAGCGATTGTCCCTGTGGAACCTATGGCAATAAAATAGAAAATACCAATATTTAAATCTTCCAGCACCAAACCTTTGCCCAGCGGAATAACCGCCCAAGCCATAATGGCAGTAATAAAGGAGCAAATACTGGCAATTTTAAAGACCGGTAAATCAACCGCTTCAGGTATAGTATCTTCCTTGCCCCAACATTTTACGATATCTACCGGAAACTGGAAAAAGCCTGCCGGTCCCAAGCGATTGGGTCCAAGGCGCATGGCATAAAAAGCGCTGAACTTTCGTTCCAGCCAAACCAGGACAATCAAATTGCAGAGGACAAAAATTATAACAATCAAAACCAGAATTATTTTAATAAAAATTTCCGCAGCCAAAGTCGGTATTCCTATCCCACCGGTCAGCCAATTTCTGAAAATATCGACCCACACAAGAAAAATATCCATATTTTCCTCCATTATTCCTTGTTTTTGTCCGCTAGCGATCAATTTCACCCAAAATAATGTCCAAAGAGGCAAAAGCGACAACTGCATCCTGCAGGTGCAGTCCTACGGCCATTTCCTCAAATATGGCCACATTGGTAAAACAAGGAGAATAAATTCTTAAGCGATAGGGTTTATTGGAGCCGTCACTGACAATATAGAAACCCAAATTTCCTTTGGAATGTTCTATGCGGTGAAAAACTTCCCCAGCCGGAGGTTTAATCACTTTAGGCACCTTGGCCATCACCGGACCTTCCGGAATATCCCTGTAAGCCTGCTCCAAAATTTTGACACTCTCCGCCATTTCCTCTACCCGTACCATATAGCGGTCAAAAGTGTCACCGTTTTTTCCCAGGGGAACCTTGAATTTAAACCGGTCATATATCCCATAGGGCTCATCCCGGCGCAAATCATAATCAATCCCCGAAGCTCTGGCTATAGGGCCCGTGATCCCATAATCCAAAACCTTTTCCGCCGACAAAGGTGCTATTCCTTTTGTCCGAGATTGAAATATTTCATTGCCGGTCAGAATCCCATGATATTCCTCAATGGCCTTGGGCATAATATCCAAAAATTTACGCAGGGCGGGCATAAATTCTTCGTTTAAATCGGCGGCAACCCCGCCTATTCTCATATAATTGGGCATCATTCTGTTGCCCGCCGCCATCTCGAAGAGATCAAGGATGGTATCTCTGTCTCGGAAACCATAAGTCCAAGGGGTAAATCCGGCCATATCCAAAGCCATGGAAGACCAAAAAACAAGATGGCTGGCAATACGCTGCAGTTCACACATAATAACCCTGATATACTGGGCCCTTTCCGGTATCTGGTCCGAAATGCCCATCAGCTCTTCTACCGCCTGCACATAGGCCGTCTCATTGAGCATACCCGATACATAATCCAAACGCCCGGTATAGGGTATAAACTGGGTATAGGTTCGGGATTCGGCCAGTTTTTCCATCCCGCGGTGCAAATAACCCAAGTGGTTAACACATTTGGTTATATATTCACCGTCCAAAGTAAACACTGCCCTGAACACACCATGGGTGCTGGGATGATGAGGGCCGAAATTGATCTGCATTTCCTGAGTTTTAATTAACTCTTGTTTCAGTGCCATGTCTTACACCTCAAATCCGTTAATCAAAAGGTGTTACTCGTCAGCTTCCATCCGGAAATCCTTGCGCAAGGGATGTCCGACAAAGTCATCCGGCAATAGAATGCGACGCAGATCCGGATGGTCCGTAAAAATAATCCCCATCAAATCATATACTTCCCTTTCCTGAACCTGGGCAGCTTTCCAAATGGAACTTACCGACGGAACCCAACAAGGTTCTTCTTTACCTATCTCCACCTTAACCGTTAAATAATGCCTATACTCCAGGGAAGTCAAATGGTATACCACCGTAAAGTTTTGCGGATAGTCTACCGAAGTAAGATTAATTAAATAATTGAATTTATACTGCTCATTATCCCTTAACTCCCTCATGGTTTCCACCAGATGGGAACGGGGAACCTTAATGGATCGTCCGGTATTATCCTCGAAAACTTGAGCCTCAACCCCGATTTTTTTTTGCAGCAGCTCAACCAGTGCCTGGCGATCAATAGTTTTTCCCATAATTCTCCAACTTCTCCTTATACTGTTCGGCAAAAGCCTTGGGATTAGCCACTTTTTTGCGCAATTGCAACAACCCGTAAAACAGAGCCTCAGGCCGTGGAGGACAACCCGGAACATAAATATCTACGGGCAGAAAAGTATCCGCGCCTTGAACCACACTGTAGGAATCTTTAAAAGGACCGCCACTTATGGCACAACTGCCCATGGCCATCACATATTTAGGTTCAGCCATTTGCTCGTAAAGCCTTAAAACCAAAGGCTGCATTTTTTTGGTCACCGTACCGGCTACAATCATCAGGTCGCACTGACGCGGGGAAGGTCTAAAGACCTCTGAGCCAAAACGGGCAATATCGTAACGAGCATCCCCAGCAGCCATCATTTCAATAGCGCAACAAGCCAAACCAAAAGTCAGCGGCCAAAAAGAACGGGAACGGCACCAATTCAAGACTGTTTCCACGGTACTCATAATAATTCCTTGAGGAACAACAATATCTTTCCCGTCCTTTGGGCCGCTTATGGGCTTACTTTCCTTTAAGCAATCCATTCCAATGCCCCCTCCTTCCAAGCATAGACAAAACCGATAACTAAAATGGCAATAAAAATAAACATTTCAATTATTCCGAACAAACCCAAATTTTTAAACAACACACCCCAGGGGTAAAGAAAAACCGTTTCTACATCAAATACTAGAAATACCAGAGCATACATAAAATAGCTTATTTTAAACCTGATCCAGGTATCTCCTACGGTTTCAAGACCGCATTCGTAAGTTTGTCTTTTAATAACCGTAGGATGATAGGGGCTTATAATTCTCTGTACCAAAAGCAAGATGACCGGAAAAACTATTCCCCAAATCAGGACTATAAATACTCCGGCATAATTTAAAAGCATTGCCTACTTCCCTCCCATAAGAAATTTATGTATATCACTTACAATAAAAAACAACCCTTTTTTAAATAATAGTGCAAGAAACATGCCGATTATAATTAAAATCAAATTAACGGAATTTTACCATTCGAACAAAGGTTTTCATGATTCCAGGGTATAAATTTTGAACAAAGTTTATTTTTTTTGAGACAAAAGTGCAATTTCGATAAAATAATATTGCACAAAAAAACTGTCTTACAATTAAGCACAGTTATAATTTATTATATTATAAAAGATATAAGGAATCAAAGGAAATCAAGAACAGTATAAAGAGGTTGTAACAATGAAATCAGTAAAAACCGATTACCACGTTCACCCAGACTATTCGATTGACGCCTCTCCTGTTCAGATAAGGGACTATTGCCAAAAGGCTTTGGAATTAAGTCTGGCGGAAATTTGTTTCACCACCCATATTGAGTTGGATCCGGTACGAAGAGAAAAAGATAATTTCGTAATTATGAACGGTAAAAAAATATCTGTTCTCCATCCCGCCTGGTTGGACAGCTATTTTGAAGAAATCTCCCGGGTACAAAAAGAATTTAAACATACGAATCTCAAAATAAAAGCCGGTCTGGAAATCGGATACTGTCCGGGCTGCGAAAAGGATATAGAAAAAATCGTCAACAATTATCCATTCGATTTTATTTTGGGCGCCATTCATTGCCTTAACCATATCGCCATCTCTTCCATGAAAGAAAGCCCTTCCTATTTTAAAAACAAAAACTTGACCGCTTTACGCACGGATTATTTTACCATTCTGTATGAAGCGGTCACCACAGGTTTTTTTGATTCCATAGCCCATATTGACCTTTACCGACGCTACGGCCTTAAATATTACGGTCCGGAAATCCTCACTGTACACCGGGGAGCTATAGAACCGATTTTTAGAGAAATGGCCCGCAGAAAAATGGGGCTGGAAGTCAACACTTCCAGCCGCCGCAGAGGATTAAAGGAATTTCATCCTTCCAAGGAAATATTGTCTTTAGCCGCCGAAAGCGGCATTGAAATATATACGGTCGGTTCTGATGCCCATTCTCTGGATGAACTTGGTGAACATATAGAAGAGGCCTTGGCGCTGCTTAAAACCCTTAATCTGCGCAATCATGTTTTTAGCCGCAGGCAAGCTACACCATGCCAGGATTGTTCAATTAAAGCGTCGAACTCTATACAGGCGACACAATGCCTGCAGCTGACTGATAGCCGCCAACAAAATCAAAGCGGCGGGCAATAAATTAAAAATTCCTCCCAACATAACAATGAATAATCGGCCGTCCCTGTTGGCCGGAAGAAAACGCAGGATTCCATCATGTTTTTCGGGCAAAAAGGGTTGGCCAAAAACATTACGAAACTTTTCTTTAAAAAGCATGGAAAGCGGTATTCCGGTAAGAGCGGCCGCACCTACCAATAAAGCCGCAACACGGCCGCTGGCGCAATACCACGCATAAACCATGCCTATCACTATAAAAAAATCTGCATAGCGGTCAAGAATGGAATCAAATATTTCCCCAAAATTACTCCGTAAAAATTTGAGGCGGGCAATTTCCCCGTCTACCCCATCAAGGATGGAAGTGAATTGGGCCAGTAACCCCCCGAGGAGGGGATGGGACAAAGCAAAGGAAACCGCCGCAGCCACCGCGGTTAACAAGGAGAAGAAAGTTATTTGATTGGGAGTAATATTTGTAGGAGCAAGGAATCTTGTAATTCTGACGGAAACTTTGCGGTTAAAAACCCTGGAAATAAAACCGTCTTTAGGAGCTATCAAGGACCGGAGCAGAATTTTTTGTGCTTGCTTATAACTGGGATAATCGTCTACATCAACCCAGCTCTTACTCACAAAATGCAATTTAACCTTGCCCAGTCCGGCCAACTCATTAACGGCATCGGTGAGCGCGTAAGCTCCCCTGCTTATAGAATCGGACAAAGCTTCCAACAGAGACCCTGAGCCCAAAAAAAGGCCGCAATCAACAGCATTAAAATCAGGCAATTCCTTGCCGAGTTTAAGGGCATCATTGCCCTGGGCCTTTACCTTTGTGCACTCCTCAAGATCATAAACATTATCCAACCGGCCGTCTGCAGCAAGCAACACTTCGTCCTGCTTAACGCTTTCCGCCTCGGCTAAAAAATTTTTTACTAAATCCAATTCGTAAACATGGTCCGCCATCATCAAAATAAATTGTTCGCCTTGGCGGTAGTCTTGGTGAAAGGTATGCGCCGATGACCCGTTGCCAAGTTTCCAAGCCGGATTATACAAATATTTAATACTTACTCCAAATTTCTCTCCGTTACCCAAAGAATCCTGAATTTCATTGGCATAACATCCTGTAATAACTATGATTTCACTGATCCCGCATTCCCGCAAAGTTAAAATATTCCGTTCTATTAAGGCAAGTCCCAACAAAGGTACAAGAGGCTTAGGCCTATTAAAGTTAGGCCGTAGCCTCTTTCCTTCTCCAGCAGCCAATATAACAGCCCTCATTATTGTTTTCTCCTACCATCAATAAATTCTTCCACCATCTTTTTAGCTTCAGTATCTGTATATTGAACGGGGGGAGATTTCATGGTATAAGCCGAAATGGAAGTCAAGGTACCGCCTATCTTGCGATCAAGTGCCAATTTCATACACCTGATGGCATCAATCATCACGCCCCCACTGTTTGGCGAATCCTGAACGGAAAGTTTTACTTCCAAGGTTAACGGAACATTTCCGAAACCTCTTCCTTCCATTCGAATAAAGCAAATTTTATTATCATCCAGCCAAGGGATATAGTCACTTGGACCAATGTGAATCATTTTATCGGCTAAAGCCGTCTTTAATTCCGCCTGTACAGACTGGGTTTTCGATTTTTTCTTAGAGGCAAGCCTACTGCGGTTAAGCATATTCAAGAAATCGGTATTTCCGCCGAAGTTCAATTGATAGGTGCGATCAAGTATAACTCCCCGGTTTTCAAACAACTTGGTAAGAGTGCGATGAACTATGGTTGCCCCCAACTGGCTTTTAACATCGTCACCAATTATGGGAATGTTTTTATCACGGAATTTCTTGGCCCAAGTTTCATCGGAAGCAATAAAAACAGGCATGGCATTAATAAAACCTACATTGGCCTCCAAACACGCTTGGGCATAAAACCTGGCTGCTTTCTCCGATCCTACCGGCAAATAATTTATTAGGATTTCTGCTCCGCTTTCCTTTAAAACTTTAACCACATCGCAAGGTTCCTGATCGGCGACCACAAAAGCTTCGTCCTCGTCATAATCCGCCATATGTTCGGAAACTCCGTCCAGAACCGGTCCCATTTGTACCTGAACTGGATAATCAGGTAACTTGTCGTAAAAGATTTGAGCGCAGTTTGGTTTAGCAAATATTGCTTCTCTAAGCCCCTTGCCTACTTTGCGTTTGTCTACGTCAAAAGCGGCGACCACATTGACATCACCAGGGGTGTAACCACCAAGGTTGTAATTCATTAGTCCAATAACATTCTCCGGGTGTTCCTTATACATCTCAATACCCTGTAATAATGCACTTGCACAGTTACCTACACCTGCAATTGCAACGTTAATTTTAGACATAACAAATACCCCCTTGTAATTTATTAAAATATCTTCGTTTTCAAATTGTCCCTAATTAAAACCTGTTGGCTTTGAAATGAACCAATTAGTCTAGGGTTAGAAAACGAATAAATTTTAATAACCCTAATGGTGTCAATAAAAGACTTGGAGATCTAAAACACAAAAATAAAAAGATCTTAATTGGACATAGAAAAACACCCCCTCATTGGAAGTGTTTTTCATATTTTTATCTTTATAAATAGAAAATCACTCCCAATTACCGCAATTTTAACCAAAAGCAATAAATTAGAAGTTTTTTTCTATTATTTATTAACATTTTAATTATTAGCACTCACTATTTAATGCTGCTAATAAAAATTATATTCAATATCGGCCATTATTGCAAGTACAATTTTCCAGAGTACACCAGGGAAAAGTTTATTGAATTTAAGTAAACAAACAAACCAATAATATACTTATAAATAATTCAGTATAGGTGAGAAAACCCGATGGGCAATATATTCTCCAAGCAGCGATCACAAAAATATTTAATCCCCATAATTATTTCCCTGGCATTACTTCTATCAGGATGCGGTTTGGTCGGCAAACTGTTGGGCAATAATCCTGAACAGAATAAACAGGAAGAAAAAAACGAAAAGGTACCCAAACCGTTGGAACAACTTGATCTAACCCTGGAAAACTTATTCAGCACCTTGGGCGGCCCAACAGCGAAAACTTCCTCAGATCAGCAGCAAGCCAATTCCCAAAACCAAGGAAACAAACAAAACCAAAAGCAGCAAGAATCCCAGAATGCTTCGACTCAAACTGTCGACGACAACAAATCACAGCAAAATCAAAATGGCCAGCAAGCAGAGCAAAGCGCCCCGCCTTCTGACCCCTGGCAACAAGTATCCGCCGATATAAGAAAATTGCATTCCGCTTGGAATGATTATATGCCTGAAATCACCAAAAAAGGAGCAAGTAAAGAGCTGCTGGACAAATTCAGCAACGACTTGAACACTTTGACCAAAGCGGCGGAAACAAAAGATAAAGGTCAAACAATGCTGGCCGCCAATAACCTTTACGCTGACGTTGCAGATATTTATGCCCTCTATAAGATAAAATCCGTCCCCGGGCTTAAATTACTGGTGTTCCACACCAGAAATGTAATCCTAAATTCAGCCGATGCCAATTGGACAAAAGCAACGGCCGCCAGGGATCAACTTAAAGAAGCCTGGTCCTTGGTTAAAACCACCCTGGAAGGGCAGAAAGAGGAAGAAATAAAACTTGACTTATCAATTAACGAATTGGACAAGGTTATTGGGGAGAAAAACAATGATTTGGTTGAAATCAAAGGGATATTAATTCTCTCCAATATTGAATCTTTGTTAGAATCCCTCAAAGAAAGTTCGAGTTAAAGAAAAAACTTTAATCCCCATAGGCCGTAATGGTAGCACCGCCCAGAACTATATCCTGGTCATAAAAAACCACAGCCTGTCCCGGAGTTATGGACTTTTGAGGTTCAGCAAATTCAACCTCAACCGTAGAATTATGAACCTCCAGCCTGGCCGGCACTTTGGGAGCATTATAGCGGATTTTGGCCAATACTTGCTTTTGTTCCGGCGGAGATCCGGCTATGAAATTTGGCCTCTCAGCCGTTAATTTCCTATGATACAATTCCTCTTTTGGTCCGACTTGGACCCTATTGTTTTCAGCATCTATTCTAGTTACATAAACCGGGTAACCCAAAGCCAAGCCTAAACCCTTGTGCTGACCCACAGTGTAACGGTGAATACCGCGGTGTACTCCTACTTTTTTTCCTTGGGAATCTACAAAATCCCCGGCAGAAGGAGATAAACCGCTATATTGTTCAACAAAATCCCCATAGTGACCGCTAACAAAACATATTTCCTGGCTTTCGGCTTTGTCCGCCACCAGGAGGCCTTCCTTTCTGGCGATTTCTCTTATCTCAGCTTTATGATAAGCTCCTAAAGGGAATAGAGTATGTTTAAGTTGTTCCTGAGTCATGTTATAAAGAACATAGCTTTGATCCTTGCTTAAATCCGCTCCTGTTTTCAACAGCCATTTACCGGAAACAACATCGTACTCTTTGCGCACATAATGCCCGGTCGCTATAAAATCGGCATTTAAAGCCTGTGCTTTTTTGAGCAAGGATTCAAATTTAATATACTTGTTACAGGAAATACAAGGATTGGGAGTTCTGCCGGTCAAGTACTCACGGCAGAACTCTTTAATCACCTTTTCCTCAAATTCCTGCCTAAAGTTCATAACATAGTGCGGAATTCCCAACTTCCAAGCCACTTTGCGGGCATCATTAATGGCATCCAAACTGCAGCAAGCTTTGGTCTGATCTTCGGCTTGCGGCCAAATCTGCATGGTAACCCCAATAACCTCATAACCTGCCCGTTGGAGAAGCAAAGCCGCCACCGAACTGTCCACTCCGCCGCTCATGGCTACTATAACCTTTTTCTTCATGTTACTCCCAACCGTTACCTTGATTATTTTATATAGATTAATAATTTTAATCCACCTAATTATATACATTGTTTGGCCATATTTCCAGTTTCATTACGATCTCACAATAGGAGTATCCCTTTTCATCCCGAAGAATTCCTCGCCCGCGTCCAGCTTCCAGGCTTCCAAATCCAGAGATATGTCCGCTTCTTTCAGCTCATTGTTTATTTGTTCCGCAGGATTATAAGGTTGATAATATCCCCGGGACAAGGCATAAGCCGTTATTTGACCTTGCAGGTCAATTATTTGGTTCAAATGTTTCTTTAATATCTCCCTGACCGTTGGAGAAGTCGAATCACTTAAAACCGCAGCATAACGGTTTAAAACATTTTTGCTGGTCAGAAGCAGTTCGGCCACTATATCCTTTTCTGTCATAAAGTCCACACCCACCACATCTTGAATAATATTTGCCATTTTTATCTCCTCTTACACTTTATTTTCTTTCCGACAGCCTGATGTCTGAATAAGATCTTTTAATTCTCTTATCTGCTGTTGGGACATTTTCAAATCGGACTCCAGGATCAATCTCAGTTTGGGATCAGCCACGTTTCCGGTTAAACCGGAAGCCTTCAATGCGCAAATATTCTTAAGCTGCAGCAATTCATAAAGACCAAAAGTCTCATGGGGAGCAATAACATTTTCTTGACTCAAATCGGCCATTATTAGTCACCTTCCTAACTGATGAAGCATTTAATTTTTATTATTGCAATTTTTGCGGTATTTATTTGAATTTAAGGTTTTTTATTTAAAATTTAGGGTAAGTTTTTTTTGTTTAAATATTTCGAATAAATATCATGAGAATGGGAGGGATTGTTGCCAACAAAGCCAAAAGGGCCGTACCGCAGGCGGCAAGTTTATTATTATCATCCCGCCAAAGGCTCCGGGCATAAGTAAAAGTATAATAATTAATTGCCAATATTACAAAAATAGTTAATACCAATTTCATAGTCTGTCATTCCCGTCCTTTCTGGCCGGCCGAGGTGGATTGAATGGGCATCGCTTTAAAAAGGAAGCCGCTTCGCCGTATCTTCACATCAACATCCACATTAACTTCGGCCTGGTGATAATGCTGCAGCCAGTTATAACTTTCCATCTCTTGAATAGTCCTAAATTGGGCGGCAGCCTTTTTGCCGAAGAAAAAGATATCGCTATTCCATTCTTGTTGGGTTTTATCTATTGTTCTTTTTATCCCGTCACAAAAATATTTTTCCACTTCGGTTTCCAATTCGGCGATTCGATCCAAATCCTCATAATTTATCCTGCTTTGGGAGGAGACCAACTCCGCTTCCAGTCCGATTTTAAGATCAATAACTGGCACTCCCTCTTCGAAACGAAATTCTACTTCAGGCTTTCTGCTGTTGGTTATTTCGAGTAAAAAAGCGTAGTTCGGGCTCTGCGGATCTTTAAAAGTAAATGTTCCCCATTGAAATTTACCGGTGGCTATAAGGTAAAATCGAGTCTCATTTTGCAGGAGATAACCCACCATTTTATCTCCGTCAAAAACCGCCGTTCCGAAAAACTCACTTTTACTGCCCCCCTTGCGTGGAATTTGACCGGGCTTCATATCTAAATCTGTAACTAATTTAAGCTCACGGTTGGTGGGGACCTCCAGTTGCTTAAAATCATTAACCCCGGCATAGATTGCTGTAGATTGGCCGTAGGGAGAGAGTACAGAAGCATAAAAATCGTGAAAAAAGACATCCGGAAAATAACCTGTGTTTTGAGACTGGTAAAAACTCAGTTCCATCCCTTTGGACATATTCGCCCCTACATAATCACTGCCTTTCTTAATAAATTCCTCGGCAGTCCCTTGGCAGACCACAACTCTCATTGAATCCCGGACTTGCCTGTATCTGGCTAAAGGCTCCACATAACACATTACCCCCTCCCGGGCATAATCCTCGGAAAAGACAAGCATTTTAGTATGAAATAAAGATATTTGCCGGTTGGAAGAAAGATTAAGCATATTAATGGCTTCCAGCAAAGAAGGCGCTTCAACAGTGGCGACTACTGTGCCGTCCACCTCTCCGCTTTCTTCCTCTTTACCGCCTCCGGCGCTTTCGCCGTTCCCACCGCCTCCTGATTTTTGGCCTCCGCCCCCGTCTTTATAAGTCGCGTACTGAATCGTCACCCGGATTATATTGCTGACTCCTTTATCTACACCCACAGCCAGAGCATATACTTCTTCGTCGATTTCAGTGGAGTCATAACAACCGCTTAATGAAAGGCTAAAAAACATAGCAATCAGAAAAGCGAAGAAAAATCTATGGACTTTTTGCATTGGACTTTCCTCCCCGTTTTAGGATAAGTGCCAAAAACAAAACCAGAATAGGTACGGCATAGACTAGCAATAAACTGTACTCCCGAATAGCTATAAAATGTATTTCCAATATTTGAGATAAATTTCGAGGTATGAAGGCAACTGTGCTGGTTAGCAAAAGAAAGGAAAGCAACAAAGGGCGGTGGTTTTCGATTAAAAAAGTACGGCAATAAGCCTGCAAGGAGACATAAAAGCTGAGGGCCACGGTAACAGCCGAAGCAAAGACCCAAATGAACAAAAAAATGGCTTCTATTCTTTGCAGAAAGCGCGAATGATAAATAACCCGAGACAATTGGAACATGCCGGAGAGGTGCTCACTGCTCGATGGGTACTGGAAAGCGGCCAAAATGCAAGCACAACACAAACTCATAACTACCCCTTTTAAGAGCAGGGCATTTACTCCGACCTGACGGAAAGTTTTTAAGCCGTGTATGGAATTAATAATTATTGCTAAAATGATTATTTCACCATAAGCGGATGAACGTAAAAAGCCTTTAATAATAGTATTCTCCAAGCCGTAGCCAAAGATAGGCCTTAAATAATCCCAGTCATATACCGGGTAAGCCAGTACCAGTATAAGAACTAACCCACCGAAGATGGGGAAAGCAAACACATAGGCCACTCTGGCTATCCCTTCCAAACCGACATAAGCCATGGCTGCTGCTATTGCCAATAAAGAGAGGACAATCAAACTGATGGGAGTGAAAGGCAAGCTATAGGCTTTAAGAATAGCCGTAAATTCCCGGACGTTAATAGCCGTGTAATAAAGAAAATAAAAGGAGAATAGAAGGGTTAACCCCCTGCCCACCAGTTTTCCGGTCACTTTCTCGAATATTTGAAAAAGGTCTTGGCCTTGAAATCTCTTCATCAATATATAAAGCAGGCCGAAGAAGGACAAACTGGTAAGACAGGAAATCAAAGTGCCAAGCCAGGCCGAAGTCCCCAATTCCGAAATAATAATCATAGGGCTGGTATAAAAGACTTTGTTAATAAGGGCAATAGCTATCAAACTAAAGGTTTCCAGAAAACCGAAATTCCCTTCTCTCGTCATTCGCTGTTCTCCTTTTTCCCGGAGCTGGAACCCTGGCCGCCCGGTGCTTGTTGGCCGGCATCTCCTGTGCCGCCGGCTTCCTGTTCCGGAACAGGTGCATCTTCCTGGGTCCACTGCCTGGAAATCTCCGGTTGACGTTGTGAGTCAAGGGGATTCAAATAATCGGGTCTATCCTCTTGCAGCCAAATCGGCCAACGGACAACAGCGTCTTTGCTTTTTCTGCTTCTCGGCGCCACAATGGACAGAAAAGGAACACCAAAGGATTTAAGATTAACCAGCATAAGTACAAAGCCAACCAAAGCTAAAGCCAAACCGTAGAATCCCAGGAGACATCCCGCCAGGATAAAATAGAACCTTAACAGCCTTACCCCGAAAGCTACACTGTAATTCGGTATGGCAAAATTACTTAAACCGGTGGCCGCCACAATTATAATCAGCACTGGGCTGACAATATTGGCGGAGACCGCCGCTTCACCCAAAATCAAAGCCCCAATAATACCCAAAGTATTACCGATAATTCCGGGAATGCGGATTCCTGCTTCCCGAATAAGTTCAAACCCTAACTCCATAAAGATTACTTCTACCAAAGTCGGGAAAGGAACATTTTCTTTGGCCTTGGCTATAGCTATTAAAAGATCGGTAGGAATCATTTCCCGGTGAAAAGTGGTCAATGCCAGGTACATTCCCGGCAGTAAAGCGGCAAAAGCAAAGGCAAAAAAACGGATAAACCTTAAGCCGGTTGTATATTGCCATTTCAGTGCGGCATCTTCCGGTGAATGCATTATATCGTTAAGGGTAACCGGTGCAATGATGGCAAAAGGAGCTCCATCCATAAGAATTGCCACTTTACCCTCAACAATATGGGACGCTGTTCTATCCGGTCTCTCCGTGGTCAGGGTCGTGGGAATAATGGAATAGGGACTGTCTTCAATAAACTGTTCCAGCATTCCACTACTAACCAAAAAGTCGGTTTTTATGCTTCTAAGCCTGCGCCTTACCTCAGTCAAGATGGCGGGGTTAATAACGCCTTGTAAATAAATCACAGCACAAGTAGTGTTGCTTCTGTCTCCTATTTCAAAAAACTCCGAAATCAAATCCTTATTTCTGATAATGCGGCGGATTAAAGAAATATTAGTTCTTAAGTTTTCAGTAAAACCTTCTTGCGGGCCTTTAACTATGCCCTCGGTTTTCGGAGATTCTACTCCTCTCTTCTCAAAGCCTATGGATTCGCAAACCAAATAATAATCCAAACCGTCAATGTACAAAGCCGTATTGCCTTTAAGAATTTCAGCAAATACTTTTTGTAAATTGTCGAGCTTGTTGACATCATTGGTTTCAACAACATTCTCCAAGTTTATGTAATTTATTTTGTTGGCTTCCGTTAAATCATCTGCCGACAATTCAAATAACGGTCTGAGGATGAATTCATTAATAATAGTCTTATCTGCCATCCCGTCCAAATAGGCAATAAAACCCCTCCTATTGTTGGCCAGGGTAAATTCTCTAATAATTAAATCCTTATTTTGCGGAACGTTGAAATGTTGTCTTATAACTTCCAAATTGGAGTCAACATCGTTTTTTACTTCGTCCGCCTCAGTTCTCCCTGACCTGACCTGCGAAGGAGATAGGGGTTTACGAATATCCTTTTTTCTTTTTCCTTCTTCGGCTTTAGAGTCCTTATCTTCCCGACAGCGGTCCGGTTCACGGCTTGTCTGCCCTTCATTAGTTTCAGGCAAGACAAAGGTTCGAGGCCTGTTTGTTTTCTTGTAAGTAATGAGAGACAAAAGCTTTAAAAAAAGATTTTTTTGATTCTTCATCTTACCTGATTCTTCTTCCGTTTGTAGTTTTTCATATTTGTCTTTATATCCGATATTTAGTATTTGTTTTTCTCACGTTTATTACTCAAAAGATCATAATCATATAATGCATTCCTGCGGAGGCCTGTTGACAAAGCCTTGAATACTTGGCTGTCTTAATAAGCGGCCTTCAGTCCATTCCGTATACTGCACTTTAACCGTAATCGAGGGTTGCACCCACAAAACATCCTTATAGCTTTGAGGTCTGTTGACAAACGGCTGTTCTTCAATAATTAGCGGCTGCAAAACGTAAATCAAATCCCGCCACTCTTTTTTGCTGAGTTTTCCCGTCCCCACATGGCCTATATACCAGAGATATCCTTGTTCATCGTATAAGCCAAGCAAAAGAGTATTGACCACTCCCCCGTTTAGAGTAAAACCGCCGACCACGGCCACCAAATCCTTATAGTTTTTAACTTTCAACCAAACATCCTTTTTTTCTCCTGGATAATAAAAGGAATCCAGTTGTTTCATTACGATTCCTTCCAGGTCATGGTCTTTTATGACTCTAAAGAGATCAGCCCCGTCCGGGTAAGAAGATACCAATTGAATATCAGGCTGGGGGATAATAATATCTTCCAACAGCTTCAAACGTTCAACCAAAGGAGTATGAAACAGCCAACGATTGTTATAATAAAGCAAATCAAAAATCATATAGGTTATGGGGACATTTTTTCTAACCGCTTCGATTTTGTCCATTTTCCGCAGGTTATCCCGGCGCATAACCTGATGAAAAGAGGGTTTGCCGTCTTCTTCCAAAGCGATTACTTCCCCGTCCAAGACCACGGAACGGCTTTTACAAAAACGGCTAATCTCCGCCAATTCAGGGTAGTGATAAGTTCGCTCGTGTTTTTTTCGGTTAAAGAGCCGCACCAGGTGATCTTCAGAATAGGTAAGTATCCGGACACCATCCCATTTTACTTGGGCAACCCAATCCTTTCCTGAAGGTATTTGCTCACTTAACTTGGGCTCCATGGGCTGAATCGGGTCAATCACTTTATACGCCTCTCTCCTCTTTAATGTGTAAATTCCGTCCCTTTCGAGTTTATTTTTCCACCGGAGCCAAAAGTCATCCAAAAAATTGTTTTGAAGCATAAAAAAACCGCTGTTTCAAACAACGGTTCTTATTTTTATGCCTTATTTATTCAAATTTAGCCCGAGCCCGATATTCGGCAGTATAAATTTTTTTGGTTTAATTTATAATTCTGCTCAATCTTTTCATAGAGCTCCAGCATGTCTATCGGTTTGGATAAATAGTCATCTATACCCATTGCCAATAATCTCTCTTTATCTCCCTGCAAGGCATAGGCCGTAATAGCTATAATCGGAGTATATTTGTCGGTCCCTTTTTCCATCTCCCTAATGCGCTTAACAGCTTCTATGCCATCCATAACCGGCATTTGGATATCCATGAGTATAAGATCATATTCATTTTGCTTATAAAGTTCGAGCACCCTGACACCGTTTTCGGCCAGGTCCACTTTATATCCTTTATTAGCCAGCATTTGGACCAGAACTAAACGATTGGTAAAATAATCTTCGGCCAAAAGTATTGACAGCGGCTTTTGAAGCTCAGCCTGATGGAACTCAACCGGAGGAATAATGTCTTTGTTTGTTTTGCCGCTTTTAAATTTTAAAATAAAACTAAAAGTACTTCCTTTCCCTTTCGTACTTTCTACCCAAATTTTTCCTCCCATTAACTCGATGAGTTGTTTGGATATGGCCAGGCCTAAACCGGTCCCTCCAAATCTTCTCGTTATTGACCCGTCTAATTGGCTGAAGGGTTTAAAAAGCTTCTTTTGTTCCTCGGCAGAAATGCCAATACCGGTATCTTTTATGGCAAAAATCAGTTCTTGGACTTCCGGGTTATCGAAGGGGGTCTTTTTGACTTCCAAAGCCACCTTTCCCCGGTCACAGAATTTTATGGCGTTGTCTATCAAATTGTTAAGCACCTGTCTTATTCTTAAGGGGTCGCCCACCAAGCACTCCGGAATATCCGGGTCCAAATAATAACCAATATCTAGTCCTTTCTTACAGGCCGCAAGTTTATGGATTTTTAGGGTTTGTTCCAGCAATTCTTTAAAATTAAAATTCACCTGCTCAATGGTTAATTTGCCCGCTTCCATTTTGGAGAAATCCAAAATATCGCTGATAATGCTAAGCAGGGAGTCCGCACAGAGTTTGGCTGTTTGCAAGTTGTTTCTTTGCTCAGGGCTTAACTCTGTCTCCAAAGTCAAATCGATCATTCCAATAATGCCATTCAGCGGAGTCCTTATTTCATGGCTCATATTGGCCAAAAACTCACTTTTTGCCCGGTTGGCCGCTTCAGCTTGTTCTTTGGCCCGAATATATTTTTCTTCATTTCTTTTTCTTTCGCTTATATCGCGGATCATAAACAACTCGTAACATTGATTATTCAAAAGAAACCGATGGATATTAATTTCTACCGGAACTGCTCTGCCACTCTTGGTTATATGAATATCTTCAAATTTATAGGTACCGTTGGCGCTCAATTTATTATCTATAAAATCCAAACGGCCCGGATCTTCTCTGTTCTTATCAAAGAAGTAAGGAGTCTTCCCTAATAATTCTTCCCGGCTGTACTCCAACAGTTTACAAGCTTCATCATTGATCTCAACGATTTTTAACCCCTCGTCTTTATTTAAAAGGATAATGCCGTCCTTGGCATTGTTAAAAACACTGCGGAATTTTTCCTCACTGGCCTTTAAAGCCTGTTCCGCCGCTTTACGGTTGGAAATATCACGGGCCAAAATATAGAAACATTTTTTACCGTCAATTACCGCCATATGAGCCTTAACTTCAACCTCTATCTCCCTACCGTCCTTGGCTATCAGAGTACTTTCGGCAAAAAGATTTTCCCCTCGTCCCAAACAAGCTCTTCTTTCTAAAAAGGTCTGTGCATCCTCTTTTAGAATATCAAAAAATGAAAGATTTAAAAGCTCATCTCTTGTATAGCCCAGCTTTTGACATGCCACATCGTTTATTTCAACTATTTTTTCTTTTAATTCTTCCTGGTCATTGTATTCCACGACACAGACTATATCAGTAATATTCTCATATAGGAATTTGTATTTCGCTTCGTTTTGATTAAGTTGATGTTCAACTTTTTTCTGTTCGCTAACATCTCGAACCACATTCAGTAAAAACTGGTCATTATTGATAACAATGCTTTGAATGCTTATTTCTACCGGAAAAATGCTGCCATCTTTTCGGTAATGCTCCGTTTCTAAAACAACCCCATTCTCCAAGGCCTCTTTTATTTCCAGTTCTGAAAATTGCTTATTGCCTACTTCTAAATCGGCAATATTTTTGCTCAACAGTTCTTCACGAGAATAGCAGTAAGATTTAACTGCTGCATTGTTGGCCTCCAGTATTTTGCCTTCGTTCGAACAAAAAAGAAAAATATCGCGTGCGTTCTCAGCCAGTAAACGATAGCGTTTTAATTCCTCTTCGGAATTGGTTATTTCTTTTTTCATAATTTACACCTTGCAACTTGAAGTGTTTAACCCTCTGAAGTAGTTTCAATATTCTCATATTTCTCCATTTTTTCGACAATTCCTTCAGTACATATGAACAAAAATTTTCTATATAACCTTAACTTTTAATAACTCCGGATAATTATAGCTTCGTAACCCTGCGAACTGAGTATCGTGATTAATTTAATGAAAAAGAAGATGTCCTCGAGGCGGTGACGACATCTTCTTCAGGTATTCGGTTGATTATTCTTCCTTTTTAAGCATTTTTCTCAGCATTTTGTTGACCACGCCCGGATTGGCTTGCCCTTTGGTGGCTTTCATAACTTGGCCCACCAAAAAACCGATAGCTTGTTCCTTACCGGATTGAAAATCCGCTACGGACTTGGGATTTTGAGCTATAACTTCCGTAAGGATTTGGGTCAGTTGCCCTTCGTCCGATATCTGAACCATACCTTTTTCTTTTACAATTTGCTCCGGATCCTTCCCCTCTTCAAACATCAGTTCAAAAACTTTTTTGCCCATATTATTGCTGATGGTCCCTTGTTTTATCAGTTCCAAAAGCTTGGCCAGTCCTGCGGGTGTAATTTTTGCCTCGCTCAACTCCACATTACGGGCATTCAAGAGTCGCAATAGTTCGCCCATAATCCAGTTGCTTACTGTTTTAGCATCCGGGTATTTCTCATATACAGCGTCAAAAAACTCAGCCAAAGCCAAAGAACTGGTGATAACCCCGGCATCATAGGCAGGCAGGCCCAACTCTTCCACCAGCCGTTTCTTGCGGGCATCGGGTAATTCCGGCAATGAAGCCCTGACTTTTTCTATCCATTCCGGGGTCAGCTCAATGGCGGAGATTTCATGTTCCACAAAACATCTGTAATCCGGGTGCTCTTTACTGCGCATGGAGACGGTGATCCCCTTGTCTTCCACCCAGCCTCGTGTTTCTTGAATAACCGCTTCTCCATCTTCCAACAATTCAATTTGCCTTTCTATCTCGTACTCTATTGCCCGTTGCACGGCCCGAAAAGAATTCATGTTTTTAATTTCTGTTTTGGTGCCCAAAACAGTTGAGCCAATCGGACGAACGGAAACATTGGCATCGCAACGCAAAGAACCCTGCTCCATCTTGACGTCCGAAACACCGGCGTATTCCAAAATAGCTTTTAGCTTTTCCAGATAAGCCTTTGCTTCCTCTCCAGAACGCAAATCCGGTTCCGAAACGATTTCGATAAGAGGTATACCCGATCTATTATAATCCACAAAAGAGGCGGAAGAAGTGGTTATGGATTCGCCGGCATGGGCGAGCTTGCCGGGGTCTTCTTCCAGATGCGCCCGGGTAATACGGATTCGTTTCTTTTGCCCATTGACTTCGATATCCAGGTATCCATTGTAAGCAATCGGCCGGAAGAATTGGGAGATTTGAAAACCCTTGGGCAAATCGGGATAAAAATAATTTTTCCTGTCAAACCAGGTATAGGTACCGATTTCGCAGTTTAAAGCCAACCCGGCTTTCGTCGCCAGTTCGACGGCTTTTTTATTTAACACGCCGGTACTGCCGGGTAGTCCTAGGCAAACCGGACATACTTGCGTATTGGGTTCTTTTCCGAATTCCGTGGAACAGCCACAAAACAATTTGGTTGCAGTTTTTAACTCCACATGGACTTCCAAGCCAATCACTGCTTCATATTTACTCATTTTGACCCCCTAAATACAATTATTTGTCAGGCTAAGGCCGGTCTCAAACAGGTTTGGTCCGTATTTCGTTCCAAAGTGTAGCCCACTCGCAACAGCGTTTGTTCAGTAAAGTGATTGCCTATCAACTGCAACCCCACAGGCATTCCGTCCACCAGGCCAAAGGGTAATACCAAAGCCGGCAGGCCGGCTAAATTGGCCGGAATAGCACAATAATTAGAAAGATACATGGCCAAGGAATCATTTTCTTTATCACCTATTTTAAAAGCTGTTGTCAAAGTGGCCGGGGTTAACAAACAATCCACTTGGGCCCAAACCCGATCAAAATCCTGTTTATTAAGCACCCGGGCTTTCAAAGCCTGGGTGTAATATTTATCATAACATTCCTTGCTCAAAACCCGGGTACCCAATAAAATTCTTTTTTTGGCTTCGGGACCAAAACCTTGGCCGCGGGTCTTGGCAAACATGCTCGTCACATCTTCCGCTTCAACTCTAAGGCCATAGCGCACTCCGTCGTAACGAGCCAAATTGGAACTGGCTTCGGCACAAGAAATGGTATAATGGGCCATCACAGCATATTCGGTATGGGGCAAAGACACTTCAAGGCAAACGGCACCCAAATCTTCCAATTGCCGGATGGCTTCCTGGATTTTTGCGGCCACCGGGGGTGCTATTTCCGCTTTAAAATATTCTTTCGGCAAGCCAATTTTTAATCCCCGAACATCATTGACTAAACTTCCTTGGAAATCAGGAACTTCAACTGTGGCCGAGGTGGAATCCTTGGAATCATGACCGCAAATGGCGTTTAAAATCAAAGCTAAATCGGTTATATCCCGGGCTAAAGGCCCTATCTGGTCAAGAGAAGAAGCGTAAGATACCAGGCCTGTTCTGGGAACATGACCATATGTAGGTTTAAAGCCAACTACACCGCAAAAAGCGGCCGGCTGGCGAATATCCCCGGCGGTGTCCGAACCCAAGGCAAAAGCGGTTTCTCCCGCTGCTACGGCCGCTGCCGCCCCCCCGTTGGAACCTCCGGGTACAGCTTGTAAAGCAAAAGGATTCTTCGTTTTAAACAGTGCCGAATACTCTGTAGAAGAACCCATTGCGAACTCATCCAAATTGGTTTTGCCTATTAACACAGAACCGGCTTGCTTTAACCTGGCAACCACAGTTGCGTCCGCCGGTGGAAGATAATTATAGAGTATATTGGATGCACAAGTGGTCTTGATTCCCTCGGTACAAATATTGTCGCTCACGGCCATGGGAATACCCGCCAATGGGGACAGTTCTTCCCCTTGCATTCTTTTCTTATCAATTGCCTGGGCCTGGGCCAGAGCTTCTTCTTTGGTAATTGTAATAAAAGCTTGAATTTTTTCCTCGACTTTGCTGATTCGCTCCAAATAAGCATTGGTTAATTCCACACTGCTTATTTCTTTTTGCGCCATCAGTTCACTCAATTGGTGAACAGTTAATGTAGACAGTTGCATGAAATACCTCCTGATCAAACGATACGGGGTACTTTAAAAGACCCTGCTTCTTTCTCCGGAGCATTGGCCAAGGCCAGTGCTTTATCTAGACCGGTCTCAATTGTATCCTCTCTAAATACATTGACTCTCGGCAATACATGAACTGCCGGCTCCACTGCAGCGGTGGCCAACTCATTTAATTTATCTATGTAGTCCAAGCCGGCCTGAAGAAATTTTGTATAGGCTGCCTTTTCTTCCTCCCTAAGCTCCAAGCAGCTCATTAAAGCCAGTTTTTCAACATCTTCCGGGCTGATTCGCATCACTTCACATCCTAATTAAGAAAAGTTTGGCAAAAGCAAATACAATACTAATTATATTAAAAATTACTTACCCTGGCAATTGCATACAAAGCAAAGGAGATGTCTTCCGGGTTGAAGGCATCTCCTTTAGTTTTGAATTTATTTGCTTTTATTTTCGAACTTACCCCAAATTCACAGGGTTATTGGTGTTGTAAAATAGGTGATTTATTATAGACTATTTGAATTTATGGATTATTGGCCGCCAAATTGTTTATTATACTTTTCTGCCAATTCGAAGAACAACTCAAGGTTCTTGGTTCCGTTATAGCCCTTGCTGTCAAGTTCCTTAGCGTAGTTCTTTTGCAGAACGCCGGATGCTCCGATCATCTTGTCAAGGTTGGCTTGATCGAATTCAATAACTTTAAGTCCATTATCTTCAAAGCTCTTGTAAGCCACTTCTGCGTCAGCATCCCGGCCGGCGGCAAGGAACTCGTCAAAAGCTTTCTCCGTAGTCTCGGTAATGGCTTTTTGCTGAGCTTCACTCAGCGAATTCCAAACATCCTGGTTCATAACCATAATATAGGTTCCAAAATAGAAAGGATCTTTTACCACATATTCGGTAACTTCGTAAAGTTTTACGCTGTTGCCGGCATGGGCCAGTCCATAGAAACCTTCAACTATACCTGTTCTCAAAGCTTCATAAACTTCGGAGAAAGCCATAACGGTGGGAGTAGCTCCATAGGCTTTAATAATTGGGGCCTGGGAGTCACCGCAACGAATTTGGCGTCCGGCAAGATCTTCAAACTTCTCAACCGGGAAGGTGGTCATAATGCAACCGTTGCCTTGACCCAAAGCGAAAAGAAGTTTGAGGTCCGCGATTTCTTTGGGTTTAACCTGATTGAACCATTCGTTCACAGTATAGGACGCAGCCTTACCGTTGACAAAATTAACGCCAGGGTACTCGAGCATGAAGCTCTCTACCAGGCTTCCCGGACCATAGGCAACAGGGAAGAAAGTTACGTCGGCAAGACCTTTTCTTACGGCGTCAAGTTCTTCATGTGCGGCACAAAGAGTACCACCGGCATAAAGAGTGAAATCAACTGTTCCTTCAGTGGCTTCTTTAATCATTTCCAGGTAACGGACACAATCTTTGGTGGTAGCATCGAAATCCGGCAGATATATAGCAAATGAAAGATTTACACTGGGTCCCATAGCCTCTCCTTCTGATCCCGATCCGGAACCCCCGGTATCAGCAGGCTTGCTTTGACCTCCACATCCTGCAAACAGAGCAAAGACCAAAACCAAGCAAAACATGATACCAAATAACTTCTTCATCTGCCTTTTTCTCTCCATTCTTTTTTTCTCCCCTTCTTATTTTTTTTATAATTAGGCCCCCATAATAATGAAGGCTAATTATACCGTCTGAAGTAAAAAGGTTCGCCTCAATCTCCCTTTTTTCACAAATAATATATGTACCGGTTTCTGACACCCAATTATATGATTATTTCATCTAATCTATATTTTCTAAATTATCTGTTAAGTAATGTTATTATATCGTATTTTTTTCATTAAGCAATAGTTTTTTCCCGGAAGCCTTATCTTTAGGATATTGGCAAATTGGCTTAAATTGACCCATATTTTAATTAACCTATATTAACTATAAAAAAAAACCCATAGGATTTATGGGTATTTTATATGATGAACGAAGTTAACCTATAAGCCGAGTTCTGTCCCTCTTGCGAGGTGATGGTCATCTATCTAGGACTGACGTCACCGCCAGCCTCAAGCGACCTTACCCGGGAACGAAAGCGGGCCACTTTATTGTTCCCCTATTTGGTCTTGCTCCGGGTGGGGTTTACAGGGCCAGCCAGTTACCTGACTGCCGGTGAGCTCTTACCTCACCATTCCACCCTTACCCGACACTTACTTTAACTGTTCTGCAGATTTTAGGATTTGCCTCTGCTCAAACAATTTAAGCAAATGCCAGGCGGTATCTTTCTGTTGCACTTTCCTTGGGGTCACCCCCACCGGGCGTTACCCGGCACCCTGCCCTATGGAGCTCGGACTTTCCTCAGAGACGACCTTTCGGTACTTGTCCCCGCGACCATCCGGTTAACTTCGTTCATTATCTTATTAATATTATTTTATATTGGTCAAATTAATTAACAGGCTTATATAATTTAACACAACAAAAAATTTTGTCAAGCGACATTTTTTTACAATAGTTCTTAGTATTTGATATTATAATCTAAAAAATTTTATGATCTTGTAATTATTTTAATTCTATGTTATTCACAATTTGTGGATAACATGTGTATATTCTTTATCATATTTTATTATTTTTACAGTTTTTTTGCCAAGGAAACGCGGTTGATTATGTGTATAAAAAATTTGTGTATAACTTAATCACCAATTTAACTATCATTTTGCCATGGATTTCTGGTCTGCTCGCTAATAATTATCTTTATGCCTTTCATCGTTTTATCCTGACTTAAATAAGTAAAGAGCGACTGGATCATCGGAATTTCGCTGAAGAAATGGCCCAGTTCACCGACTGCCATTCCGGCATCCAAGGAATCCAATACACCATGATAATCGATATCTCCGGTAATATAAAGATCCGCCCCGTTAAATATGGCCTTGGATACCAGACCGCTGCCGCTGCCGTTGGCTATGGCCACCTTTCTTATTTTCTTTTTCTTGTCACCGGCCAGCCGGACGGAGGTCAAATCATAGTCGGCCGGGAAGGCTTTAATGCGAGAATTGTGCTTTAAGTTATCAAGAAAAGTTGGCCATAACTCTTCCAGGGAGCAAGGTTCTTTAAGATAGCCTATTGCACCATACCCTCGGATTTTGCCACGATTCCGCAAGGGAATAAGGTCATAGGCCGGCTCTTCATAAGGATGGGATTTATGCAGAGCTTTGACCGCTCTGTCTAAACACCTTTCATCCACAATACTTTCCAGGCGAATTTCCGGAACTCTAGTTAGTTCTCCAATATTCCCTATTGTCGGATCTGCGCCCGGTAGGGCTTTAAACATTCCTTCTCCCTTGCTTTGATAAAAACAGTCACTATAAAAGGCGCTGTGTTCTCCCCGAGTTATTGCCGAACCGACACCCTCGGCAGCCAAAGCCTGCCGAACGGTTTCCACATATTCTTCGGGAACAAAAGTTACGATTTTTATAAGCTTGGATGAGGAAGTAACTTCCAAGAATTCAACATCATTTAAATCCAAAATTTTAGCCAGGGTTAAGCTCGAAGACAATTCTGACTGATCAAGATTGGTATGAGCGGCATATAAAGCTATACCCTGCTGTAAGATAGTCAAGGGAAGTTGGGCCGCTGGATTGTCCATTCTCAAGTTCTTGAGCGGTTTAAAAAGCAACGGATGATGGGTAACGATCAGGTCGGCTTTTTGGGCAACCGCTTCCTCCACTACTTTTTTAGTTGCATCCAGCGAAAGCAGTATGGTATTTACTTTCTGAGCACTGCTTCCTATCAAGAGACCAGGATTATCCCAATCCTCGGCCCAGGACCTGGGAGCAATTTTTTCAATAAGTTGTTCAACCTGTCCTACTGTAACAGCCATTTTTTTATTCCCTCCAGAACATGAATTTCAGCTTGCAGTCCTTTCGCTGCCTGTTCGATTTCTCTTCTCTTTGTCCTGGTCATAGAATTTATTATTCTTTGCTGCTGCTCAATGGTTTTTTCAACAATATCGAGTAAAAGCTTATCCTTTCGCCACAGCAATAAAGGACCCAGCTTCCAGATATATTTTAACAAAATAGAGCTTTCCTCATTAATTGAATCCGCACCGGCCGACTCAATGCCGCCCGCTTTTATTTTGTCGAGGTCAACTTGTTCCCAAAATCCGCAAAACTCCGCCAGATCCGTTGCAAGTTTTTTTATTTTGCTTTCAATATCTTTCAAGCTATAGCCTTCCAGACGGGAAAAACAAAAAACATAATAAATAAAGCCCTCCTCAGCTACCAGGCATTCCGCTTTTAGTTTCCACTCCTTAAGCAACAGTTGAACCCGGACTTGTTCTTCCGCGCCTTGCGGTTGAAGAATCAAGGTGCGGATATCTTCCATAACCGGTGGATTGCTTTGCAAAATCTCAAGGATATTCTTTCCTCCCATCCCGGCTATGACCAGTGTTTCAACTTCTCCTTTTTTAATGGGGACCAGGCCGTTGCCCAGGCGTATTTCTATCATATCGGTTAAGCCATGGGCTCTTACCGTCTCCAGGGCTGATTCATATGGCCCCCGATGATTGTCGACACCAATGGCTTTGGCAATAACTCTTTGTTGAAGCAAATTCACCGGAAGATATGCATGATCGGTACCGATATCGGCCAAATTCGTACCCCTGGGTACAAAAGAAGCTATGGTCTTAAGGCGTGGTCCCAGTTTCATTAGCTTTTTCACCCTGTCATTTTTGACAATAACGACCATTAAGATCTCAATAAATAATAAATAAAATAAAACTTCGGCTCAGCCGAAGTTCTTATTTACAGATATAATTAACTTTCAAGCCTGGTTCTTTATATTTAGGTGAACCTCGAGCTCAAAATTGGTGGGCCCACCTGGGATCGAACCAGGGACCAACCGGTTATGAGCCGGCCGCTCTACCGCTGAGCTATAGGCCCAAGAATGGCTCCCCGAGCTGGATTCGAACCAGCAACCTACCGGTTAACAGCCGGTTGCTCTACCGTTGAGCTATCGAGGAAAGCCCGCGACGTTTATTATACGTAATTATGCTACCATGGTCAAGGATTTTTTTCTTGAATTTAAATGGAAAATTAAAATTCAACAGAAATCAGTTACTCCAGATAATCCTTGAGTTTTTTACTCCGGCTGGGATGGCGAAGTTTACGCAAGGCTTTAGCCTCAATCTGGCGAATTCGTTCTCTGGTTACTCCGAATTCCTGCCCGACTTCCTCCAAAGTTCTTGAACGCCCATCATCCAGGCCGAATCTTAACCTCAGGACTTTTTCCTCCCTTGGTGTCAGAGTTTCCAATACTTCTTCCAGTTGTTCTTTCAGCAGGATGAAAGAAGCCGCTTCCGAAGGAGCCGGAGCATCTTCATCGGGTATAAAATCTCCCAAATGGGAATCTTCTTCTTCCCCAATCGGGGTCTCCAAAGAGACCGGCTCTTGAGCAATTTTTAGGATTTCCCTGACTCTTTCTTCGGGAATTTGCATAACTCTGGCCGTTTCATCGGGAGTGGGATCCCGGCCCAACTCTTGCAAGAGTTGCCTATTGACCCGGATAAGTTTATTTATGGTTTCCACCATATGGACCGGAATACGAATAGTTCTAGCCTGGTCGGCTATGGCTCGGGTGATGGCCTGTCTGATCCACCAAGTCGCATAGGTGCTGAATTTAAAGCCTTTACGATAATCAAATTTTTCCACGGCTTTAATTAATCCAAGATTGCCCTCTTGAATAAGATCAAGAAAAAGCATACCGCGCCCAACATAGCGTTTGGCAATACTGACAACGAGACGCAAATTGGCCTCAGCCAAACGCCGCTTGGCCGTCTCGTCGCCGGCTTCCATTCTTAAGGCCAATTCAATCTCTTCTTCGGCTGTCAAAAGAGGAACTCGGCCGATTTCCTTAAGGTACATCCTTACAGGATCATCAATGCCCACACCTTCAGGTATGGATAGGTCTATATCGGTCTCATTGGCTATTTCTTCGGCAAGTTCCTTAGTTTCCTTATCTATTTCCACCTCAGCATTGTCATCAATGACATCAATACCGAGACCGTTTAGCTGATCATATATTTCTTCAATTTGCTCTTCGGATAGATCAATTTTTTGCAAAGCATTAGCAATCTCATCATAGGTTAGATTGCCTTTACTTTTTCCTAACTCAATCAAGTTGGTGACATTTTCTTTTCTCTCTACATCAACCATCGAATTTCCCCTTTCCAGCGGGCAATTCGCAATCATTTCGCCGGTAGTATTTTTCACGTTTCAACCGCTCTCCTATCTCCTGGAGTATTTTAAGAGCTCCATCCATATCTCCGGATTTCTCCAAATTTATCATTTTGGCCTGCAATTCTTCCAAGCTTTCTTTATTTTGAGAATTTTTAATGGAAGAAATGCAGTCTTCTAGGAGTATTTCGTCCTTATCGGTACCTATGTCAATTTCATAGATCTCGGCAAGACGTTTTTGGACCTCAACATACCAGGATTCATTGCTGTCGACTAGGCCAAGATTTTTCTCCGGATAATTCTCAAAAATATATTTATGTTCTTTCAGTCGCCAAAAATCATTCCCCAAATTTTCTGTTACTATCCTTTTTTTATCCGGATTTTCCAATATTATTCTCAATATTATTTGCTCCGCCTTAAAAACTCCCAAAGGGACAACAGTATTCATTGGATAGACAAGTTCTATCCCTTTATTATTATTTCTGTTTTTTACATAAATATCCTGTATATTTGAATTTTTTTTGGAAATTCCCTTGTCTTTTTGGTCTTTGTTTGCTAAACTATTTATTTCATCTTGCACTGCATCCCAAGTTAGCCCTAATTCTTGACTCAAAAATCTTTCATAACCTTCTTTTTCCACGGCGCTTGATATTTTTAAAATATCCGGCGCCAATCTTCTGATAATCTCAGCCTTATCCTGTATGGTGCGAGGGGGAATATCCTTAACCAGGTTTCTGAATTTGAATTCTAAAAACGGGATGGCATTTTCAACTCTCTTTTGGAATTCCTTTATGGAATATTTACTTAGAAATTCATCGGGGTCTTTGGCCCCGTCCAAATCCAGCACTTCCACTCTAAAACCCTCTTCCAGGAGTATCTCTCCGGCCCTCAATGATGCCTGCACACCGGCATTATCGGAATCATAGCCGATAATAACTTTATTGGCATATCTTTTTAACATTTTAGCCTGGTCCCTGGTAAAAGCCGTTCCGAGAGAAGCTACTGCATTTCTGAGTCCCGCCTTATGAACAGCGATGGTATCCATATAGCCTTCAAGGAGAAGGGCATACCCTGTTTCCCTTATTTCCCCGCTGGCACAATGAATGGCATAAAGGTTGCGACCTTTATGGAAAAAAGCGGTCTCCGGGGAATTAAGATATTTAGGCAATGAATCATCCAATACTCTGCCTCCGAAAGCTATCGGAGAACCGCGCAAATCCTGAATAGTAAAAATAATTCTGCCCCTGAAGCGGTCATAGTAACTTTGTTTTCCGTCATTATTGGTTTTACTGACGGCCAATCCGAATTCTACCAATTCCTCAGGGGAGACGTTTCTTAAGGCCATATATTTCAGCAACCCATCCCATTGAGCGGGAGCATACCCCAAAGCGAAATCATTAATGATCTTTACCCCAATACCTCTTCTCTCCAAATATTCCCTGCCCGGTCGACCTTCCGGACTGTTCAGAAGAACTTCATGAAAATAATTGGCCGCCAATTTATGAATTTCCAAAAAACGTTTACGCTTGAGTTCCTTTTTCTTTTGCCCGGGTGAAAGTTCTTTTTCCGGAAAAGCTATACCCGTTTTCTCCGCAACGACTTTCACCGCGTCGATAAAGGCCAAGTTGTTTATTTTCATTAAAAATGTAAAAACATTGCCCCCTGTATGGCAGCCAAAACAATAAAACATTTGCCGTTCAGGGTTAACGTTGAAACTTGGGGTCTTTTCAGAATGAAACGGACAAAGCCCTTGATAGTTTTTGCCCGTACGTTTTAATACTACATGTTCTGATATAATTTGTACTATGTCCGCTTGTCGGCGCACTTCCTCAATAAAATCTTCAGGAATCCTGTTGTCCACTTTAGCACGCCCTTTTATGGCTTAACAGCCAAGTCAAAAAGATTCGGGAGTTGAAATTGACAAGTCCTTATCTTTTTCGATAAATTTTTTCAATTTCCTTCTATTTATTTTAATTTTTAAGGTTTACATTAAATTTATAAAATTTTAATTCTTTCATTATTTATTCCCTGGGTATAAAGAAGTGTCTGAAGGTGCTAATAGCATAGTTGTCCGTTAAACCTGCAATATAGTCGGTCACTGCTTTGGTAAGATTACCTTCCGCCCAAACCAAATATTCAGAAGGTAGCAATTCCGGATGATGAGTATAATAGTCAAAGAGAATTTCTACGATTAGTTTCCCTTTTTTACGCTCTTCCTTTAAAGTATCGCTGAGGTAAACCCTTTCAAACATAAAATGCCGAAATTCGTCCATGGCCTGGGCAACTTCTTCGGATAAGCGGATATAACTGCTATTCATGGATGAATAAATCATATCGGTTACCATGGTGGAAATCATTTCGCTTGTTG
>Ga0134103_1000858_pt1 | contig 33251 bp, 23 predicted proteins | sample 14_taG_2_FD_94445 | JGI IMG/M metagenome (GOLD analysis project Ga0134103, IMG submission 94445) | Switchgrass degrading microbial communities from high solid loading bioreactors in New Hampshire, USA - 14_58_20_212_A1 metaG | ecosystem: Engineered > Bioreactor > Semi-continuous > Anaerobic >...
GCGTGTGATTGTCTTTCCACGCGCCTGCCTTTAGAGGGACGATAAACTTTTTCAGGAAACGATTTTCCGGGCTTGTGGGTTTGGCGGTATATAAAAGCCCATCGATCAGTTTTTTCCACGCTTCTTGAGGGGATATTTGGAGCTGATTCCCTGAAGGTGGAGTCGCAGGCTGACCCGTTCCTAAATCGCCCATTTCAATCTGCACAGCAGACTTCGTTTCCGGCTTTTCGGATTTTTCGCTTTCATGTGGTGAAGGCGAATCGATTTCGCTTTCATGAGATGAAAGCGAAAGTGCCCACCGTCTTTGGACCTGAATGTGTGTGAAGATTTTGCACGGTGGGTGTGAACTTTTTGCTATGCAGGTGTGAACATTTTGCTATGTAAGTGTGAACTTTTTGCTTGGTGATCAGCAGGTGTGAACCTTTTGCTATGTGAGTGCCTAATTTTTACCACTTGATGACCAACCTGATCGCTGATTGAACGAAGTTTTATGCAACCTGGTGCTGACAATCGTACTGTACTGCCACCGCAGCTGCTGTTTGAGTTGGATGGCATCAACTTCTGGAAAACAGGCCTTAGCCAAGGCCATGCGGATCAGCCGATTTCTTATCTCCCCTCCAAATCGGCCGCTAAACGATTTACGAACAAGCTTTTTCTCAGCTTTATTTTCTCTTAGCTGTTCTTTATATTCCTTATTTACAAGTTTTAAATACAAATCGGTAGAGAAAATATCTTCAATATCTGATTCGGGAAATATTTTAAAATCTGCAAAAGTAAGAACGTTCTGCTAAGATGTGATACTTTCAATATCAGGCCGGTGTACGACTTGATATAAATCGGATCTATTCCGATGGCTCGATGATATGCCACCACCAGTTTTTAGACATGTGACTGAACAGTTCGATGCCATCAAAGTAAGTAAAAAAGGATGGAACAAAAAAAGCAGAAGTTAAGGGAATTTGAGTGAAGTACAGAAGCTTTACTACAATTGTAGCAAAGCTTCTGAATCGCAGCAAGTTTGCACTTTTCAGACACTGCTGGCTGAAACAACGTCTACCCAAATCTGTTATTTCTTCATTTTTCCCTTCTTCTTTCGTGAAAAATATTTTTCTAGATACTCATCTGGGGACATCACGATTAATTCCCATTCTGTGTCGAAAAGATCCCAGTGCAACGCAGAGTTATTACAATCTCTTTGTGCCCCATAGTGACTCACCAGTTGTTTTACAATGTAGACCGTCTCGTTTGTCGCCAATGCTCGTCTCGCCCCGTCCCTTGTTGGTTTATATCTCCTACCTGACTCTGTTTCCAGCCATCGACAGAAATTTTTTGATGGTTTGTGAGCCAATTCCTCATCGCTAGGCAATGTCAGAATATCACCGAGAGTCATCACCCGCCTTTTCAGCCGATAAACTATCTCTAGATTTACCATCTTATCGTAATTACGGGTCGTCTTGGAACTGACACCAATTCTCTCCCCAAGAAACCGCCTCGAATAATTCCCCGGTCGTCTCTTGGGCATTGCTGCATGAACCTCAGCCCTATATAATTTGTTTTCTCGCAGAGCGCGACTCGATATAGGGTCATAATGTCGAATTTTTTGAGCCACCGCCAATTTATTTTCCAGCTCCTCTAGAGTGGGAATGCGATATTTTATTTCCCGTCTGCCCCGTCTGTATTTTTTTGCATGATCTTCCCGTATAACATGCTGAAAAGAATAAAAGGGGGAAAAAATTGCAAAAATTTCTAACCCCATCCCATTGCCTGAGTGACTGTATTTGTTTAGAACCCTATAGACAGTATTCAGGGAAATGTCATAGGGTTTACATTTTTCCCAAACCTGTTGGGCTGTAACGATATCTCCTGGTTTGACACCAGAAAGATATAGAATATCTAATATTCGGGCAGCGGTTGTCGCCCTCTGTTGGAGCAAACACTCACGAATATCTGTTGTCAGGCCCAGTTCAGACAGTTTATCTACCTGGTTATTTAGCGTTGCTTTCTCCAGTGCACCGGTTGCCTTGAGCTTTTTTATCAACTTTTCCCATGTATACCACTCACCCTCCGCGAAACAGTGCAACCCGATCTCAGAATGTAGACTAGCAGATGGATTTTCATCGGAATGAAACGGACAGTGTACCAGGTTTTCACTGTAACCGTCTGGCCTGAAACCCCACACGCCGAGAGCATCCGCTATTAATAGTCGCGTCTGAAATAGAACATCACTATTGCTATTTTCAAAAATTACCCGTGGTTTCGTTTTTTTCTTCGAAATCGGAGTTTTTAACTTCTTCTTAGGTAAACTGAGTAACCATCGCTCAAACGGCCAATTCGTTCGATTGTATTCTGTCCAGGCGCGGCCCAGATCCCCCTTTGCTCCCAGTTCAGCCGGTAAACATATTGCGTCTAGCACGATATTACTACCACGCAGTCGCGATGAGATTTCAGAGGCCCATCGCTCTCCCGTTTCATCCAGATCAGGTGCGATATGCAGTGTGGACACACCCAATTGAGTTAGGAATTCCACCAATCCATCTGGAATTGTCGTTTCACTGTAACCACACGAAACGACATTTTCAATTCCTGCTGAATACATTGCCCAAACGTCTGCCTCACCACTGACCAACCAGCAGTGGCCATAATTAGATTTCACAACCTCGGCCAGGTTAGGGGCGTGGTAATAATTTGCACCTTCCGGTTTACCTGTCGGCCAACAATATTTTGGGGCTTTTGAACTAATGTTCTTCCAGCGCATCGCTCCATTACCATTTGGAACGGGATAAAGCCACCCTGCACCTCGTTTATCCAGCCGAATTTGGAAAGTCGAAACGGTTTTCTGGCTGATACCCCTCGCTGCTAACTGCTGGTCAACAACAAATGTTTCGTTTTGACCATTCTCATTATTCCCATTTATTGTGATATTTTCAAACATACCGACTCCTGAATCGCTTTGAATATAAACCGTCACTATTGGTGTAAATACACCTAAATACATGATAGCAATTCAGTTATATAGGCAGCGATCATGTCCTTTTTATTGACTACTAGGGAACAGAATGAGCACCATATTTCAAACAACCGAAAAAATCATTTTCAACCACAATACTCGAATAATAGATATTATTTTCTCGTTGAAGTTGCTCTCTTTATTGATGAAGAGCTTTTTATTTCAGCGTAATTATCCAGAAGGATTGAGTATATATTCACACATTGATATTTTTAGTGATATTTGAGTATCCTCATTTTCAAGGTCCAGAAAATGAGCGATGGTTTTTTTGCTGCATTAATTATTGATTGACTATTGTTGTGAAAAATCACGTTTTCACAAGGCATTGGATTTAGGATAAATATTAAATTTATTCAAACAAAATGCAAAGAAGTGAGGAAGTGTTTTCTCCCTTTTGTATAACGGAATGACAAACTGTGCCAGTCATTTGCTCGTCATACAAGTTTCGGTGTAGACAGAAACCCTTTTGCTATATTAATCTCGGAAGCAATTCTGGTTTCTTTTACACCGGAAGAATCTTAGTGACCGAAAAACATCTACTGGATGACTGGAATAGTTCGCATTAATGACGGTAATTTGCGGGGAGTTGTTGGACGAGGAATAGTTTTCACGTAACTACAATTAAGTTTTAATCTTTCTTATCAATATTAGCAGAAACCTATTCAAAACAGAACACTTGGGCTATATTTAAGGCTGGTATGCACAACGAAGGTTCCTGAAACCCTGTCAGGATTGATAGACTATACGCTTAAATTAGTGAGCACGAACTACCCATAGAACGGGGTTAATTGATACCATATACGGTAGTAATTTGTTCACCGCCCCTGGTTGCTCTGCAGTCAGGATGATAAGCTACAAGGCCACCCATTTGACACTATATTAGGTACATCAGCGGAGGATCTCCCATGCTCAACCATCTCCCCCCACACAATCCGAAAGCAGTTCGTAACTGCCGGCTGTTTGGCAGATCATTCGTAATCGCTTATCTCAATAGCGAGAACGCTTACATTCCGCTCCAAACCATCTGCGATGCACTGGAGCTGGATTACCAGACCACTGTTGACCGTTATATCCACGCACCAGCACTGTCACTGGCGTGGAGCAATATCCTCCTTCCAGACAGTAACGGCCAGCCCCGTGAGACCGCTTGCGTCCGATTGACTAATCTCCCCATTTTGCTACTCGGGATTAGCCTCGATCCTGCTCAAGCTCCACAACACAATGGTCTGTTGACCGCGCTTTGTCAGGACGCGACAGCCCTGCTCGCGGAGCATTACCATCTCGGCAACAACGCAGAAATCAGAGAATGGCAGCGTTCCCTTTCCATGGATGTGGCAGATTCGATGAGGTTAAACACAGCATTCCCTGATCCGTTCTGATGGTTTGCTTGGCCTAAAAAAGTTAATATTTCTCAATACATTGAGGTTGTCCCCTTCCACAAAATATATCCAACATGACACATCCCGAGTATTATGATCGGGAGATGTTGCCTTAGGGAGATTGAAAAAAAGCAGATAATTAGTGTTATAACAGTACAAATATTCTACCATTACGCCTAAAAGTGAAGGGCATATGGACATTCAAGAAATGTCGACGCTTAAAAAAGAACAGGCCAATGAGCGACGGCCTCTCGCTTATACTGCAGACGGAAGATCGATTAAATGGTATGTTGAAAATCAGGTAGCTACAGGCGCGTGGCGTGAAGAAATCATTCCGGCTGAGGTGGTTGGCCTAAGCAGACCTATCCATGTGTTCAGGACAACTCGCAAAACCAATATGATCACATATGCATGGCATGGAGACCAGACAACTTTTTGTCCACCTATGTGGTGGGATTTAGCAATAGGGTCTGGAGCATGTGGTCTGGGATGTCGAGCGTGTTTTCTAATGCTGACTCACCGTATTAGGCGTGATCCCCTTCGCCATCTCCTTTACGATAACCTCGACGACTTTATTCGGATAACGGAAAAATGGTTAAAAACTCCTGCAAGGCGGAGGCAGCATACGCTCGGGATAGGTATTGACCGTTCAGATTCACTACTGTATGAAGGGGTGGTCCAACATGTAAGAAGTTTAGCCCCAATTTTTAGCGACCCCAAGATAAATCTAAAGGGCAATCGGATGGTATTGCTGACAAAATCAACCAATACGCACTATCTTGAAGAGATAGCGCCTGATCAACGGTCAAATATCATTGTTAGTTTTAGTTTGAACCCGGAGAGTATTGCTGATTTATGGGAGGGGAAGTACCCAGACACAAATGATCGCATTACCCCATCGATCCAACACCGTTTGAATGCCGCCCACTTTGCCCAGGAAATGGGATTTGAAGTGCGCATTCGTGTTGATCCTATACTTACCCCTGTTGATTGGAAGGATGCCTATCGGGCTTTTATCGCAGATGTTAAGAACACTGGCATAAAGTTTCGATATTGGACGCTTGGAACTTACCGCGAAAAGAATCATCAATTAGATGCCTGGCGCGAGCGATGGGGACTGCCACCAATGGAATGGAATCCAGACGAGAATAATCTTCAGAAGGATGGGACTCACTGCCATCTTTCTGAAGAAGAACGAGTTGCTATATATACCAACGTTCGCGATTTAATCTACACAGAATTTCCCGACGCCCGCGTCAGCTTATGTAAAGAAACACATTCGGTTCGAAAAGCCGTCAATTTATGCAACGCCAATTGCAATTGTCTACTGTAGCTAATGAAACACTATCTCTGTCGTGTTAACAAGGTTACCTAAAAAATGCGCCTTCTTCTTTCGACGGAGGAAGCGTATGGCTGAGTCTACCTCCCTGGTAAAGTATTGCTCATCTGCCAGTGCCAGATAAACTTCTCGCAGAACCATCCTTCGCCCCCTCAACAACTCCGAAATATGATCCGCAATCACTTCTTTTGATGGCCGTGCTTCCGGTTGATCAGGAGGTGGCGGTACTGGTATATTGAATAGGCGCAACTGCTCAGGGGCAACCTCTTTTTTCTCTCGAAGTTGCCAACGCAGCTCGTTTTCTGCAAGTTTCGCGTCCCAAAGCAACTGGTTCATCGTCAGCGCCCCTGTAGGGTCATGAGTGGTTAGGAAAAGATAATACATTGTCCTTTCACGCTCAGGAAAACGCATTCGGATCGATTTCACCGCAAGCTCTGGATCGACCCCTATCAATGCATCTCTGTAGAGATCTACTAATTCCTGTTCAAGCTGCAAACTTTTCCGATGATCAGCTTCATCGTCCATATCGGTAGCTAAGGTTCGCCAGTGATTATGGCCAAACATCCTATCACAGTTCTGCAACCTTTGCTCCATTTCAACGGAAAGTTCAGGGCGTTGCGTAAGGCCAGTTTTCCGGTGTAGATCAAGATATGGAAAGTTGATGATAACGTCATGCCTGGGTAAGGAAATAATTTTGTCCACATATCCCCTGAGCGGAATTCCGCTTGCCCCAAAAGGGTCGAGGAAGTAAAAGCTATACTTCTTGCGAGAAGATGTGAACCTGACCAATTTATCGACAAGAGCAGTTGAATCACCATTTATAACGGCTATCTGCTGATTCGCCAGCGAGAGCAAATTTGTAGGATTTATAATAAGGCGGCTGCCATATCCCTTCTTATGAAGGGTCTCAACTAGATCTTGGAAAATTCGTCGCTCTTTTTCTACCAGGATGGCATTGACCCGCAGTCGGATCGAATAGGTCTTATGGGCAAAAGCAACAAGATCATCGAACGCTTCTATGCCGATTATGGGTGAACCGAAAACCATAGTCTGGTTCGTTTGATTAATCTCATCGCTCTGATCTCCTGGATACCAACCACGGAATGCGTTAGCATCTACATACACAAAATGGACATCTCTGACCGTTGAGCGAGAAATACCCCCCAGGATGATCCCGCCCCATGCTCCAATATATACTTTCAAGATCAGATGCTTTACTTCAGTTTGAATTGCCCGGACCTTTTCTGCCTTGCTCATGTCTATATCCTCATTAGAGAGCGTATCAGTGGTGGATGATTACGATCGCCGACGATGTCGTAGCACATAGTGTAACTTTTCAAGCAATAAAACAATTTATGTTATGAGGTAAGGTTTATCGCAATATATAAATGCAGGAAAAACCAAGATGTATGAGCTATCTCAATGACGGTTTGTGATTTAAAGCCGAACTTCCTTCCTATACCATATATTAGTTGTGGTATTTGATGGAATGTATCTTCTATTAGCCTAAGATATTATTCTCAGCAAAAGTTTGATTTTCCTAATGGAAGTATTAAGGATATATCAATGAAATAATATGATAGATCTCTTGCTATATAAACGTAGGTGTGATCAAATTGTTACTTGGCTGCAATAAATATAATATACATCCACTGTTGTTAAAAAACCTACCCTAAAGAACCGAGTTTTTTCATAAACAAATCAGCGATACATACTGACACCTCCCGAATTTAATGTTCGGGAGGTGTTGATTTAGGGGAAGAAAGAAAGAAAACCTTCTGGTATGTTTAATCTGCCACAATCAACATACGATCAGGAGGTCTTCTGATGGAAAAGCATACGCCAAACAGGTCAGAGGTTCGAATCCTCTCCCCGCTACCTGGAATAAACTGACCGCCGGAGCAATGGTCCGGCGGTTTGTGGATAATGGGCGCAGTGGCGGATGGGAGGGGTTACCGGGAAAACGGTCGGGGGAACTCAAATAAGATGGGATAAGAGCTGATTATTGGATATTGAACGACCAGGCTCCGATTAATCCTGGCTATGACAACACAATGTCCATTAACACCGAGATTATTCATTATAGGGACAAAGAAATGACAGGGCGCTTTGCAGAACACCCCGGTTCGGAGTACAATTCAATACGGCGCACGTTGCACACCTTCATTTTTTTGTGTACTTTTTTTGCCCGGAAAAATCCATCATGATACCAGAGGCTGCACGTCAGCTCATCGAATGCCGGTCATTTGAATGCCTGCTGCTGGTTCACCCACAGGTTGATCGCCTCCATGAAATTCGAGCTGAAATTCTTACACTGACCTCCCTGTCAGAGATCAACATCGGTCAGGAGTTAAGTCGATATCTGCTCGACAAACCGCGTGCCGACCGCGGCCGGTTGATACAGGATTGGCTCATCCAGCAGCTTAACACGGCATCCGAGAAAGCGGCGCTGTTGAGCAACGTCGCCATACTTTTCGAGCCAGAATTCAACTTAGATCCGCTGGCGTTGTTCCGTCATGCCGGCCGCCGAAAACCTGTGGTTGTCCTGTGGCCCGGTGAATTTTCAAATGGCATTCTGACCTATGCTGTACCAGACCACCGCCACTTCCGGCTCTGGCATTCCCCGGCCGCCGATGTATATACCTGCGGCGGGTGAAATTAAAACCTGCTGCCTCAAGGTGTCCTTGAATTTCTGACCAAAATATCCAATCTAATCAGGAATCAGTAATAATCCCGGTATCCTGGCGTTAATCCTTTAAAGGAGCTGCTATGTTGTATCGCGACCTGATCCAATTCGACCCCATTGAAAGCGTTATCCAACTGCGCGAAGCCGACCAGGAAACGGCTGCGAAAAATCTGGTCCGGACATTCGTCATCTCCGACGCCATGGCAAGCAAACTCGTCGATGTGGTATTTCGCCAGGTGCAGATCACTCAGCCGCTGGACAATAAAGGGGTCCTCGTGGTCGGTAATTATGGCACAGGCAAGAGCCACCTGATGTCGGTGATTTCAGCAGTGGCCGAATATCCGGATGCCGTCCCGCTGCTCACCAATCCAACCGTCCAGCAAGCGGCGGCTGCACTGGCCGGGCAGTTCAAAGTGGTGCGGGTGGAGATCGGCAGCGTACGGCGCAGCCTGCGGGATATCCTGATGGACGAGTTGGCCGCCGCCCTGGCCCGCTGGGGTGTGGAAGTCACCTTCCCCCCGGACGATCAGATCACGAACAACAAAGACCTGATCATTCAAGCAGTCAGCCAGTTCCAGCAGAAGTACCCGGATAAAGGCATCCTCATGGTGGTCGATGAGCTGCTGGACTACCTGGGCAGCCGGCCGCAGCGAGCCCTGATCCTGGATCTTGGTTTCCTGCGCGAACTGGGCGAGGTCGCTCGGCTGTGCGCATTCCGCTTCATTGGCGGTCTGCAGGAAACGCTCTTTGGTAACCCGCGCTTTGCCTTTGCCGCCCAGCAGCTCAATCGGGTGCGCGACCGTTTTGAACAGGTCAATATTGCCCGGCAGGATATTGCTTACGTGGTATCTCACCGCCTGCTGCGCAAAACGGATAAACAAAAAGCCTGGATCGCTGATTACCTGCGCCGCTTCGCCCCGCTCTACAACCATATGGCGGAGCGGTTCGACGAGTTCGTCGAACTATTCCCCATCCATCCAGCCTATATTGAGACATTCGAAGCCCTGACGATCGCGGAAAAGCGCGAGGTGCTGAAAACCCTGAGCGCAGCCAGCCAGGAGATCCTGGATACGTCCGTGCCGGAAGATCGCCCGGGGCTGATCTCTTACGATCACTACTGGAAGGTGATCAAAGAGCGGCCCTCCCTGCGCAGCATCGAAGCCATCGCCTTGGTCATCGAGAAATCCAATATCCTGGAGGGCCTGATCCGCAATTCCTACACGCGCCCGGACCTGCAGCCGATGGCGCTGCGCATCATTCACGCCCTGAGCGTCCACCGCCTGACCACATCCGATGTCCACCTCCCGTTAGGAATCACAGCCGAAGGTCTGCGCGACAGCCTGTGCCTCTACCGGGAGCTCCCCGCCGCCCGCCGGGATTCCAGCCTTCTTCTGGATCAGGTGACCATGGCGCTTAAGGAGATTATCCGCACTGTTCAGGGCCAGTTCATTTCCTACAACCCGGATAACGGCCAGTATTATCTGGATCTGAAAAAGTCCGTCGATTTCGACGAGAAAATCCGTAAACGCGCTGAGACGATCGACCGTGAAGATCTGAACGACTATTTCTTCGATGCGCTGCGCCAGGCGTTGAACCTCTCGGACACGACCTATCTGACTGGACACAGCCTGTGGTTTTACGAGCTGCCCTGGACCGATCATAAGGTGATGCGACCGGGCTACCTGTTTTTCGGTCCGCCGGATGAACGAACGACCGCCCAGCCGCCGCGCGACTTCTACATTTACTTCATCCCGCCGTTCGTGGAGCGGGACTGGACGGACAGCGAGCTTCCGGATGAGGTGATTTTCTCTCTTACCGGTGTGGGCGCGGATTTCGAACAACAGGTGCGCCTGTACGCCGGGGCGCGAGCCATGTCGCTCGAATCCACCGAACACCGCCAGGAATATGCCGATAAAGCCGCAGCACATCTGCGCTCCTTACTGACCTGGCTTCGGGAACACCTGACCGAGCACCTGCACGTTCGCTACCAGGGGGTGGATGAGCCGGTCCAGTCTGTCCTGCCCCGCGTACCGAGTACAGCCAGCCAGACGATCGAAGAACTGCTGCGCCTGGTGGCATCCAGCCTGCTTTCACCAGAATTTGCTGAGAAATACCCCCATTACCCGCGCTTCAGCCGTGCCGGCCAGCCGATCAGCGACGCAGCTCGCGCCAACAGCGCCATGGAGGCTATCCGCTCGATTGCCGGCCGGGGGCGCTCTCACCTGGCCACTGCCGTTCTGGAGGGCCTTGAACTGCTGGATAACCAGGGAAACCTGCGTCCCTATAATTCGCGCTACGCCGGGCAATTGCTCCAGGTTCTCAACGACAAAGCCGAGAACCAGGTCGTTAACCGGGGAGAGGTCATCGAGGTGGTCGCCGGGGGGATCGAGCGACCGGTTGAAAAGGATCTGTGGTTTGGCCTCGAGCCAGAATGGGTGGTTGTCGTCCTGCTGGCTCTGGTGTTCAACGGCGATATCGTCCTGAGCCTGGATGATCGCGAGGAAATTGACGCCGGCAGCCTCGAGCGGGTGTTATCCTGCTCAATGGAAACCCTGATCGATTTCCGCTATTACAAACGGCCGCGCTCGCTGCCTCTGGCGCTCTGGACGCTGATCTTCGAAGGGTTGGGCTTGCAGAGCGGGCTGATCCGTGACGAGAACACCCGCGAAAGCGCGGTCATCGAACTGCAGCGGGTGGTGGAAGCCGAGCTGCAGAGCCTAGTCCGTGTGCAGGACCGCCTGCAGTCGGGCGTGCAGCTCTGGAACAGGCCGGTCTTCACCGACCGCCTGACCTTCGTGGTGGAGGCCGGGACGGTGGTCGACTCCGATGTCCCCGCCGTCACGCTGTCATCCGCCGAACTGCTGCCGGGCGTGCGCGGCTACAAGAAGTTTCTTGAGGAGCTGCGACGCTTCAACACCGTGGGCAAGCTGCGCAACCTGAGAAAGACGCCCCAGGAGATCGCCGATGCGATGCAGGATCGCCGCACCGTGCGGCGCGCCCAACAACTGCTGGAGATCGTCGATCAGGTGCAGCCCCTCACCACCTACCTGGCCGCCGCCCAGGCCAACATCCCTGAGGATCACCCCTGGTCGCAGCGCGCGGCGCAGGTGGAAGAAAAGACCCTGGAACGGGTGCGCCGCCTCGGCAAAGGCGAGCAGGAGAACGGGGATGGGCGGGCGACGCTGCCGGAACTGCTGCGCGAGTTGAACGCCCTGAAAAGCGAGTACATTGCTGCATACACCGAGCTGCACCGGCGCGCCGTGCTGTCGCCCCAGGCCGACGACCGGCGGCAGCGGCTCTACAACGACCGCCGCCTGGCCAGCCTGAACGAGCTGGCGCGCATCGAACTGCTGACCCGCACCGGCGAACTGGAAGCCTGGCGGCAGGCGATCACCAACCTGCCGGCCTGCCGGGAATTCCACGAAGGTTTACTCGAAAACTCTCCCACCTGCCGCTGCGGCCTGCGTCCCGCGCAGACATCCATAGGTTCAGCCAATGCCGATGTTCAACTTCAGAACCTGGACCGCCGCTTGAGCGACATCCTGCGCAACTGGCGGCAGGCCCTGCGCGCGAACCTGGTCAGCGAGAACGCCAGCCAGAGCCTGGAGGCGATGACCCAGGATGAACGCCGCCCGATCGAAGCCTTCCTGGCGCAAAGCAACGACGAAGAGACACTGCCGGCCGGGTTCGTGCAGGCGGCCATTCAGGCCCTGAGTGGCATCCAGGCTGTGACCCTCCCCCTGGATGAGCTGGTGGTCGCGCTGAAAGCCGGCGGCCTGCCCTGTACTCGCGAGGAAATTCAGAGACGCTTCCAGAAATTCATCGACGACCATATGCGCGGACATGACCCACGGAATACCCGGCTGACCTTAGATCATTAGGGTCCGGGTGCGTTTCCGCTATCATCATCGCCAATAATTGCCAAGCATCGAGGAATCAAACGGTGCGATTCGTTATTGCGCTCGGTTGATGATAACCACCTGTCCGGTGTACGCTAGGATGCCCCGGACAACTGTGGTGTAACCGATCCGAGCTTACCGCAGCGACCCGCGGTCCTGCGCCATCGTGGGTCAGATGACGGTGGACAGGAGAATGGAAAAGAGAATGATGACGAGTAAAAGCCCGAAGCAATTCGAATTCGAGGGGATGGCCGTTAGCAAAGTCCAGACTGACCCGGCCATGGACGTCCGCCGCGAGAAAGCGCGCGAGCGCCTGGCACAGGCGCTGCAGGACCCTGCTTTTCGGTCCATCGAGGGTTTCCCGATCGGCACGGACGAGGCCATCCTGGCCCTCTCCGACCCACCCTACTACACCGCCTGCCCCAACCCCTTCCTGCCGGAGATCATCGCCGAATGGCAGGAGGAGCGCGCCCGGCTGCGGGAGGAGTTGGGCCTGCAGGACGAGACCTACCGGCGCGACCCCTTCGCCGCCGACGTGTCGGAGGGCAAGAACGACCCGATCTATAACGCCCATTCCTATCACACCAAAGTGCCGCACAAGGCCATCATGCGCTACATCCTGCACTACACCGACCCGGGCGACATTGTGTTCGACGGCTTTTGCGGGTCGGGTATGACCGGGGTGGCGGCCCAGTTGTGCGGCGACCGCCGGGCGGTGGAGGCGCTGGGCTACCGGGTGGACGCGGATGGTGTGATCTGGGATGGCAACAAGGCGATCTCCCGTCTTGGGAGGCGCAAAGCCGTGCTGAACGACCTCTCCCCTGCCGCCACCTTCATCGCCTACAACTACAACACACCGGTGGACGCCGCCGCCTTCGAGCGCGAGGCCCGCCGCATCCTGGACGAGGTGGAGCAGGAGTGCGGCTGGATGTATGAGACCTGGCACCCGCACTGCGACGATCCCAACCGGGTGAAGGGGCGGATCAACTATACGGTTTGGAGCGAAGTCTTTTTATGCCCGCAGTGCAGTGAAGAACTGGTGTATTTCGATATCGCTGTTGATAAAGAGAGTTTTTCTGTGCTAAATAACTTTTCTTGCCCGTATTGCAAAGCGCAACTTCAGAAAAAAAACCTTGAACGAATCTATGAAACATTCATAGATGAGGCGACTGGGGAGTTGCACCGGTTGGTGAAATACAAGCCAGTGCTGATAAACTATCAAGTGGGAAAACAGCGCAAGGAGAAAACTCCCGATCAAGAAGATTTTGCTTTACTTGCCAAAATTGAAACCACTCCTGTGAACAGATGGTATCCATCAGATGAGATGCCGGAAGGGGAACGAAAAGGGAAAGACGGATATTTATTGAAGGGCATTACTCATCATCACCATTTCTATTTCCGTAGGGCGCTGATCGCATATGCTCATTTATGGGATGCTATCCAACATAAAAGAGGCCGCGAATACGCATTCGTAAAATTCTTTGTTCAGGGTAGCTGCCTTGGTTTTACCAAAATGAATCGATACTCAGCTAACCATTTCTCCCAAGTAAACCGTTTCTTCTCAGGAACGCTCTTTGTTGGTTCGCTAATTTCGGAGGTTTCTCCAACTTATGCGATGGACAATAAACTTCGACGTTTGGCGAAACTCCAGATGCCTGGCGGTTATGGATGGTCCATTATTACTTGCCAATCGAGCACAAGCTTGCCCCAAATACCTGATAACACCTTCGACTATGTTTTTCTTGATCCCCCATTTGGTAATAACCTGCACTACTCTGAACTGAATTTCTTTTGGGAATCATGGCTGAAGGTTTTGACAAACCGGACTTCAGAAGCGGTAATGGACAAAGAACGGGATCGTACTTTACCCGATTACCAGGAATTGATGTATCGCTGTTTCAAAGAAATCTATCGGGTACTCAAGACTGGTCATTGGATAACAGTTGAATTTCATAATTCCCAAAATGCGGTTTGGAACGCGATCCAGCTTGCCTTGCAGGAAGCAGGATTTGTTGTTGCAGACGCTCGAACACTGGATAAACAGCAGGAAACATACAAACAGTCTATTCAGAAGTTGGTTAAGCAGGATCTGGTTATCTCTGCCTATAAACCGAACGACAATTTAGAAGAAAACTTCATGCTCAAAGCCGGCACAGAAGAAGGGGTTTGGGAGTTTGTCCGTTACCATCTGGGCAAGGTTCCCCGAGTTAACTGGCGAGGAGAGGACTTAGTCGTAAATCCCGAAAGACAACCCTATCTCCTTTTTGACCGGATGGTTGCCTTCCACATCAAGCATGGGGTCAGTCTACCGATCTCTGCATCTCAGTTCTTCGCCGGACTGGAGCAACGCTTCATCCCCCGTGACGGCATGTACTTCCTGCCCGAACAGGTGGCCGAGTACGACCGGGCAAAACTCGAGGCCGAAGGGGTGGTGCAATACCCCATGCTGATCACGGACGAAAAGACCGCTATTGCCTGGCTGCGCCAGCAGCTCGACCCCCAGGTGGGCGGGCCGCAAACCGCCGCCGAGTTGAACCCGAAGTTCAAGCTGGCCCTGCACCAGGCGAAACACGAGCTTGCCCCCGAGTTAATCGACCTGCTCCAGCAAAACTTCCTGCAAGACGAAGAAGGCCGCTGGTATATCCCCGATCCGAATAAGGCCGAAGACCTGGAAAAGGTGCGCCAGCGCGCTCTGCTGCGGGAGTTCAGCGAGTATGTGAAAGGGACTGGCCGGCTGCGCCAGTTCAGGACGGAGGCCGTGCGCGCCGGTTTCCTCGACTGCCTGAACCGCCAGGATTACGCCACCCTGCTCAAGGTCGCCAGGCGCTTGCCGGAAGAAGTGCTGCGCTCCGACCCGGACCTGCTGATGTACTACGACAGCGCAGTGTTGAGGAGCGAGAATGATTGACGAAAGCGGAGATGCCGCCTCTTCTCCCGCCAGCGAGCTCCAATTGTTGCAAGCCCTGGTGGTGGACAACCCGGAGTTGGAAGAGCTGGAGAGCCTGCTGGAGGAGTTCAACATCTTCGAGGCGTTGGGCGCGGTGCGCCAGGAAGCGCGCCACTCCGACTTCCTGGCCTTCCTGCTCAACCCGCGCCAGAACCACGGGCTGGGCGACGCCTTCGCCAGGCGGCTGCTCCAAAAAGCCATCGCTAGGCGGAGCGTTCCACCCCCATCACCCCCATCGACCTGGATCTGTGGGACTTGAGCGAGCTGAATGTGCGCCGGGAATGGCGCAATATCGACCTGCTGCTGGTGGACGACCCCAACCGGCTGGTGGTCATCATCGAGAACAAGGTTCACAGCGGCGAACATTCGGACCAACTGCGGCGGTATGCGGAGGATGTCGAAGCCCATTACCCGGGCTGGAATATCCTGAAGCTGTTTCTAACCCCCGAAGGAGGGCCGCCCTCCGAAGCCGATTACATTCCGATCAGCTACGCGCTGATTTGCGAGTTGGTCGAAAGCCTGGCCAAAAGCCGCGCTTCCACCCGAGCCGGGACGTTCAAACGCTGATGCTGCACTACGCCGAAATGTTGAGGAGACACATCATGGCCGATTCGAAAATCCAGCAACTCTGCCAGAGCATCTACCGCAAGCACCAGAAGGCCCTGGACCTGATCTATGAGCACCGTCCCGACCGGCAGGCCGAACTTCGCGATTACTTGTGCGAACTGATCGAAACCAACCCTAACCTGGTGCTCGACCATGCTTCGAAAACTTATATCCATTTCGTCCCTAAAGCCTGGGACATCCCGCGCCTGAGGGAAGGTAAGGGCTGGACGCGTTCGGGTAGAATGCTGGTTTTCGAATTCTTCAATGGTGAGGACCGCTTACGGCTCACTCTGATCATCGGGCCAGGACCGGATGAAACCCGGCAGCGATTGTTCGATATGGCTTTCCGGCATGCCCCTCCGTTCAGGCGCTCTTCCAAAACCCTGACACCGATGTACTCAACAATATTCAACCGCAGCTTCCTTACCCCCACAGCTTACCAGGAGAAGAACATCGACGAACTGAAGGAGGAGCTCGACCGGCAGTGGAAAAATTTCCTCGAGCACGATTTGCCCAAGCTGGATGCGGTGCTGCAGAGAGAGACATGGCTATGGGATAAAAACAATTTGTGACGACAATTTGTCAAATAGTTTGACAAAGCGGCCATCCTATGGTATAAGATTGATACATCCCCCCTGTCCCTTCGGGGGCAGGGTGCGAGGCGGCCGCAAACCGCCTCTGCTTTTTTTAACCCCGAAACGCGGCCGGCAGCGACATGATCCCATCATACGTCTATATCGATGGCTTCAACCTGTATTATGGCTCTCTCAAAGGCACACCGTATAAGTGGTTAAATCCGCTTGAGTTGGTCTGCAAGCTACTACCCAAGAACCGGATTGATAATATCAAATATTTCACTGCCCGTGTTTCCGCTCGCCCTGGCGACCACAACCAGCCTACCCGCCAGCAGATCTATTTTCGGGCTCTGAGAACTATTCCTAACCTGGAGATCATCGAAGGACATTTCCTGTCACATTCCGTCCCAATGGCACTGGCGAATCCAGTCCCTGGGCTGCCGCGCGTGGTCGATGTGATCAAGACCGAGGAAAAGGGTTCTGACGTCAATATCGCCACTCATATGCTTATCGATGCTTTTCGGAATGCCAATCAGGCAGCAATCCTGGTCAGCAACGACTCAGATCTGGTAGAGCCGGTTAAAGTTATAAAAAAAGAATTCGGGAAAACGGTGATCGTATTAAATCCGTGTCGAAACCAGCCTAGCGTTGAGCTGAAGCGTTATGCTGACCTTGTAAAGCCCATCCGGACATGGGTTCTGAAAGCCAGCCAGTTTCCACCTACATTGGCAGACCAGAAGGGGACATTTACCAAACCGGCCGGCTGGTAGGTCGCCGGCCGGGGTGTGTAGAACGCGCCTTCCGCCCATGATCGCCCGTATCCTCGCCCACTTTCCGCCCCATACCCACCCGCTCACCCTCGCCAGCGACCCGGATGAGCTGCTTTCGGGCGAGTCCCTCCTCGTAGAACTGGCCGCCCGGGGTTTCCGCATTCTCAAAGAAAACGATCCGGTGATGCTTCGCTATCAGGTTGAAGCCGCGCGCCCGTTCACCCCGGAAAACCCCCTGCTGGTCATCACCCCCGGCGCGCTGAACGAACTGCCCTATGACCTGTGGCAGCAGGCGCACCACGTGCGGCTGGACCTGCACCAGTTCTTCCCCACCCTGTCCTACCCGGTGCTGAAAACGCTCAACCCCGAGCAGTTGGAACGGCTGGCCGCCCGGCATCCGCATCCCGAAAGGTCCGCCGAGCGCCAGGGGCGGTTAGCGACGCTGGATGCGCTGCTCCGCACCGTGTTCGAATTCGATCCCCAGACTTCCGCTCAACCGCATCACCTGATCGCCTGGCTGATCCGCTTGCACGACCAACTCGGCCCGCTCCCCGAACCATTCGTCGAACGCGTGGCGGATCGTTTGCGCCAACAGCCTCAGTACCGGGATTGGGATTTCCCCGCTCTGCTGCGGGATCGGGAGGCCGTGTCGGCGTTCGTGCAAACCGAATGGCAGGGGTTTCTGCGCGCCCCGGCTCAGGAGGCGGTGCGGGAAACGCGCCTGCCATTCCACGAGGATGAAGGTCTGCAGAACCTGCTGCCCTCCCTGGTCCGTAAGGGGCTGTTGGTTCCGGAATCGGCGGAGCGAGCGGACCTGATTCCGGATTGGGCCAGGGTGGCTGTCGCGGATAAGGAAGATGGGTCTCGGGAACGACTGGTCTTCCTGCTGGCCGCGCTCGCCGAGCTATTCGATGGGTTTTCGACGCCCACCCGCTGGCCGGACTGGCAGGAGGCGGCCGGCTTGTGGGCCGAGATCAACGCCCTCCGCCACGAGCCGGGGCTTGCAGCCGAGGAACGTTTCACGGATCAGATCGCTGCTCTGGCCCAAAAACTGGACCGCGCCTTCGCCGCCTGGCTGAAGGACCACTACGCTCCTCTCGGTACGCAGCGCCTCCCCGTGCCCCGGCATGTGTTCCACCTCCCCCATTACCTGGCCTATTTGAGAGAACAGCAGCAAGCCCGGCGGGTCGCCCTGCTGGTGCTGGACGGGATGTCGCTGTGCGATTGGATGGTGGTCCGTTCCGCCTGGGCAGTTCATCATCACGAGTGGCATTTCACAGAAAATACGGTACTGGCCCAAATCCCTACCATAACTTCGATCTCACGCCGGTCTCTGATCTCTGGACTGCGGCCGGCCGATTTTGCCGCCGACCTGGACCATATGCCCGCCGAAAAGGACTTATGGTCCGGCTTCTGGCTGCGCGCCGGGCTGCCTCGAGAGGCGGTATTTTATTCGACCATTTCATTAGATCGCCAAGCCTATCCGCCGGAAGTAGAAGGCTCACGTTTGACGGCCCTTTGCCTGGTAGATGATACCCTTGACCAGCTTGTCCACCACTCCGTTCTCGGAACAGCCGGGCAGCAGGCGGCACTGCGTCTGTGGCTGGAGCGCGGGCGCGCAGGGAACAGCGAGCCTCTGGAGCGATTAATCAGCTTGCTGCTGGCGCGCGGATTTCTGGTGTTCATCACCAGCGATCACGGTCATGTGGAAGCCGTTGGGATGGGCGCCCCGTCGGAGGGCATCCTGGCTCAGACGCGCGGCCGGCGCGCCCGGTTATACCAGGAACGGCTGACAGCCCAGCGTACGCTGGACCTGTTCCCAGACAGCATTTTATGGAATAATGACGGACTGCTGCCGGATACTCTCAGCGCGCTGATGCCGGCGGGCAGGTCAGCATTCACGACAAAAGGGGAAACCGTGGTAACCCACGGTGGGATTTCTCTGGATGAATTGGTCGTCCCGTTTATCCAGATATCAAAATCTTGATATAGACGGAAGCTGTATGAAAAAAGGAATTGGATTAAGCAGGACGGTTCGTTTAGATTGGCTTGATTTGGCTGCGGGTATGTGTCTCGAAAATGTACCCGCGCAGGAAATTCGACAAAGATTGTTTGAGAAGTTAGAACCAGCCCAAAAAGGAGAGGTAGAGCGGGCACGCATCGTCGATACGTTGATGCGCGCCTGGGTGAGAGCAGATCCGGCGCTCAAACAGGCGGCGTTAGACCTGTACTGTCAGCTCGATAACCGTGAGGACCGCCTGTGGCTGCATTATGGGATGATCCTGGCTCAATACCCATTTTTTCGCTCCTGCGTGGCATCAATCGGTCAAGTGGCCCGCACGGAAGACCAGGTAACACGGGTGGAGATCAAGAAGCGGATCGCCCGTGAGCTGGGCAACCTGGGCGGGAACGAGCGCGCCATCGAACGGTTATTTGTAACGCTCACCGATTGGGGGGTGCTGCTGCCAGACGAAATGAATAAAACTTTTACAATCCAGCGCCGCCGGTTCTCCACAGCGAAAGTCGAATTAGAACGCTGGCTGTTATCATGCGCGCTGCAGGCCTACCCGGCGGCCAACATCCCATTTAATGATCTTCTGGCCCTGCCGGAGTTATTCCCATTCCGTTTCACGGTTCAGGTAAGCGACTTGCGGGCTTCACCGGCCTTCGAAATTGACCAGCAGGGCCTGGATCTGGTTATTGTCCAGGCCGCGCGCACGGGAAGGTGAGTTAGGGGACGGAGACATGGTATAGGAGAATGGCAGGCCGGATTAGTACCCTAACTGCGCGAGAACCGGCCTGCCAGTTGCAGCAAGGGGAGATTGATGAACGAACCATTCACATTAAAAGGCCTTTTTTTTCTGCCAGAATCACCTGAAAATGAAGTTCCAGGCGAACTAAATTATTCGCCAGAAACTGGGGTTGAGCTTATACTACAGGGAAACATCAATGCATCAAATCATTATTCCTTTCACCATCCTAAACCACAAAACGTACCTCTAATTCTGGGAGTAACCAATAAAGGAAAGAGGATCAGTCTCGTTGACTGTATACAAATTAATGCAACGACGAGCATAGATGAGTATATTTATGTCACGACGTCGTACCACGCCCACTTCGCCTATATTGGTATCCATTTCGATGAACCTGAAGCTGTCCAATTTAGAGAAATAGAAGTTCGCTTTACCCATATGGACGAATGGTTTGATAAAAGCCCGTTTGATGTTGAATATCCTGTTATGGATTATGGGAAACCTGATTATGGGGCCGCAACACTGTTCTTTAAAAAGGTGAAAAATCAGTCCGTAAACATTGGCGATTATACGGTCACATTTTCCACTTCTGGACCTTTCATAAAACACCCTTCGGTGAGTGAATACTTGGTCTATCAAAAAACATCAATCAGAATTGTTTCAAACTCAGATCAGAAAAGCATTGGAGAGTTCCTCACTGCTATGCGCCGTATCCAAGATTTTTTAACACTGGGAGCTGGCGAACCGGTTTACCCCATAGAAATGGAAGGATACAGTGAATCCATAAAAGAGAAGTCGAAAATTGGTGAAGAGTATTCCCCGCCTATACAAATCATATATGACCGTCCCTGGCAGCCGAAACCAGGAAGGCAGATCCATGCATACAATATGCTCTTCACCCTGACAAGCATCGAAGATCAGTTGATTACCTATTTGAATAACTGGTTTTCAAAGACTGATTACTTAAAACCTGTTCTGGATATCTACTTTTCAATCCTTTATCGGGAGCAAATCTATACAGAATTTCGGTTTTTGGGCATCGTTCAAGCAATCGAAGCCTTTCATCGCCGGATGTGCGGGGGTAAATATCAACCTGATGATGAGTTTAGAGCCGACTTATATCAAAAGCTGGTGAAAGCAATCCCCCCAGATCTAGATCCAGCCTTCAGAACAGCGCTGATATATGGTAAGTTGTTCTATGCAAACCAGTATTCCCTTCGTAAACGTTTATTAGAACTTGGGCATCACTTGGGAAGCTATTTGCCTTTTTCATTCCTCGCAAACAGCAAGAAATTGCAGGCATTTATTGATGATGTTTGCAAAACCCGAAATCACTTGACCCATAACGATCAGGATTCGACTTACCCAATTGCGAAAACCGGAAAAGAATTATATGCACTATTTATAAAGCTCCGGGTTATGCTTGACGCATTGTTGTTAGAAGTGATCGGTTTTGGTCAGGAGCAAATCGCGGACATATTGAAGAAAAATCGGTTCTACATCAAGCTATTATCTGAACCATAAATCAATACCGTCACTATTCGCATTTTCTCAACATTACTGGTCGAGAATTACATGGATATATTCATACTCGCCAGGGTTACAACTACATGAACAAAGTTCATCGTCCGGAACTCAGATTGCAGTGGGGATTAGCAGGTTATCAGAAGAACGGAGATCACAGGTAAATCACAGGTGAGCGTTTCTTCTCATTCCCAGCCGAAAGCTATAGATTCGGAAAGGAGGACGGCCGGGCTTAAGTAGCTCTGCTTGCCCATAATGGGATCTGCAGCAGGGGCTGAGGGCGCTGTTGCTGCAGGTACAGCACACTCAGAGCTGCTAATAGCGGTTACTGCGCGTTATCACTGGTTTTGGTCAATCCAATTTCGATCTTAATCGAGCCCTCCCGCGATCTCAAACTCGAAAGCAGTTTCTTGGGGATAGCTTCTTCTCCCTTTTTTGGACAATTTTGAGCAGTCATAAGGCCCTGTGTTTGCGCAATATTAAGCCGGAGGGTCTGCGCCGTTACTAAGCCGCTTATTGCCGGAAATATATGGAAACGTTCACCCTCTAACGATTCTTGGTCACACTTGACTTTTATATAAACCTGGACCATGATGCCTTTACCCTGGATCATTGAATTTCATGATGTTATTGCATCTATTCGAGAATAATCTGGATCAGTCGTATTTTAGAAGGCGGGATTATGAAACATTGACATCCGGGTTTGCCGGAACCCGGAATGGATATTACCCGAGCAACCTGATTTCCCTTCTCTGAAGTGACACCACCTCAGTTCCGGGGCTGACAGGTGCACGTCGCACGACCGTAAACCCCATTCATTACCTACAGGGAGAACAGGAGGAATACATTTCGACATCCTTGCGCACCCTGATTTATGCACTGCTCGCCCTCGTCCATACCGGATGCCAGACAGCGTTAGGCGCCGGGATTCTCCCGGAGGATGCTGCGCGACCCTGTACTCCAATTGTTTACTCGCATTCGATGATCACCCGCGACGGTTCTGAATCCCATCTCACTGCTGTCTGCCCGGATGGCTCACAGAAACAGCGCCTGACCAGCGATGCGTTTGATGATTATCAACCGGCCTTGTCTCCCGACAGATCTCAAATCGCTTTCCTTTCTGACCGTTCCTCGGGAACGATGCAGGTCCATCTCATGGACACGGAAAGCGGCTCGATCCGGCAGATCACTGCGGACCTGGAGGGAGCGGATGACCTGGTCTGGCTGCCGGAAGGAGATCGCATTGCTGTGAGGGCAAAAACCGGCGACGAGACCTGGGGCTGGATGGTGGTGGACCTGGATTCCGGAGAGGTTCAGCCAATGCCCGGGTGGGTGCGAGATAGCTCCTTCCAACCGGCAGCCTTTTCTCACGATGGAAAGCGCCTGGTCTACCTGTCCTCTTCGGACCAGGCAGGCCGTACATCCCCCGGAAAAGAGCTTCGCATCCGGAATAGAGATGGATCGGGCGATTCGGCCCTGACACCCGGATTATGGGATTACCGCTCCCCAGTGTGGTCTCTGGATGACCGCCAGATCGCTTTTCTCTCCGATCAGGACAGCCCGGGGGAGCAGTTCGCTGTCTACGTGGTGGATGTGGATGGCGGCAGCCTGCAGCAGGTCACCCACCCGATGTTTGGCCGGGCGATGTCCCTCGCATGGTCTCCGGATGGGCAGCAGCTCGCGGTGAACGACGACCAATCGCTTTATGTTATGGCACTGCACAATGGCGAAATGAAGAAGTTGTTCTCGCTGGAGGCACCGGATTTAATGGGCCGGCTTACCTGGTAGCCGGCAGAGAGAGCATCGGCGAAAATCTCACGACTAAACAGGGAAATTCTGGGGCAGGTTGGCTTCCACCGGTGGGAGCTAACCTGCCCTATATGTATTCAAACAGGTCAGCAACGCAGAGCCGGGTGAGATTGTGTGGGTAATTACGGTGGCGCGCCGCCCGGTAAGATGGGTCAATCTTGAGGGAGTATTGAATTAAGACTTTTCTCCCGGGTGGCTATGGAGGGTTTTCCGCCTGGCAGCCAATGCCCTTTCCTTGTTGAAGACATCTCGAATCGGGAAAGCTGATATATTGTTCATGCCAAGAAAAGGGGGACAAGGCGGCGAGCCGTTCGCCGCCAGTTGGGCACTCCCGCTTCAGCCTGGATAGATTGGCCAGGTCGATACTGCTATATATTCACCGATCAGGGCTGTCTTCCGCATTCCAGTGTCTTCAGGCATCCAGGCGGGATTGTTTAGCCATATGGAAAAGCATACGCACAAACAAGTGCAGACCATCTCTGCCCTGGCTCGGCAAATCCCACCCGGGAAGACGCTTGCCGGTTATGTCGAACGCTGAGACATCTTTTAGGCGGAAAGCGGCGATATCCTGACATTTTGGCGCTTGCCGCTCATTGACACCGGCAGTATCCTACCGCAGCCGCCAAGAGAGAAGTTCGCCATGGTCGGACATTTGGAACTGAATGTGCGGAAGTACAAATTGTTGTACAACTCGACCCGCCGCGGATTTGTAGACCGGGACACACGGGAATCACAGGCGTATTTTGGCAGGTTGATGCGCGACCCGAAACAGATCGCAGAGAACCAATATGATCGTTGGTGGAAGCAGTCCGTCGAGGCGACATGCCAGGTCCTCGTCGAACTTCCACCCGGTTTTATGTTGGAAAAAACGGTCGAAACCGTTGCAGCGCTTGACCCCAAATCTGGTGACGAGATGCTGCTGTTACGTGTCCCCGCATTCCATCCCCGTCATTGACGACCAGAGCACTGGTTTAACCTGGCACAGCATTAGCCAGTAAATACGCTGGCTGCCCGATTCAACCTGCAGATTTGGGAAGCCAGCAAATCTTTTCAACACTTGTCCAGTGGAGTTCCTCGCAGCAAAAAGTAAGCCCGATCCCATTTCTGCTCGATATGGGTATTACTCTGGAGATCCCCCGGTTTAGTGGACAGTCAGGTTGATCGTGAACGGACGGATTCTGATAAGCTAACCCATACTGGTTTCTGCATCGATCTGTCTGCCTGTCGTAATCCACTTAAGCCAGCGTTGGATCTCCTTCTCCGCCGGAAGATGTTTGAATGCAGTTACACCGTCCTCGGCTGATATGAAAATGCCAATTTCTTGAGATATATTTACTAATGTCTATCCCGTTGCTCGACATTTTAGTGGATAGCGACTTCTTCCAGGATGAAGTTAATTCTCTACCAGCACTCGAGTCACTTTTTGCAGCAGGGAGGACCGGCTGTTCTCCCCGATTCTCAGGATATTCTGCGTCAGTGTATTGAAGTGCAGTGCGACAATGGGGTTGCTCAATAGCTCTTGCGTTGTCAAAGGTGACCCCTGATAGGTATTCCCATACAGGTGGTATACCCGGAACGCCCGTTTTACGCGATTATGCACCCCCATTTTGGGCGGGACAAAATACTGGATGAAGGTTTCGTTCTTTGTATCCACGCATATTCGATCCTGGATACTCTTTATGGGGACTGTTTCCGGGTTGTAATACATCACCAGTGGGAGAATACGGCTGCTGCTATCCCCCTTAGTAGTCCGATCAATCCTGACCTTCCCTGTTTCGGTATCCGCGATGAGATCAGGACGGCCAATCAAGATCGGGGTGTACTCTTTTGCTGTGTAGCAGTTGATGAATATTCCAGCCTCTGCATCGGCAAAATACTGCTGATTGTCAAACAGCTTTGATTCCCCACCCCTAGTTTTCCGGGTCGATGTTCGCAGGAAACGGAACTTCTGTTGGATGGTTGGGCGGTCTATCATGATATCCTGAATAAAAATCATCCCGTTCTTAAACAGGAACTTCACAGCCACTGCTTTCGTTTCGCCACGCCGGGGGCTACTCACATAGATCGACCAAAACGCACTTTCCGGGAACTGCTGCGGGGCTATCGGCAGTCCCAGTGTGTGGTCTATCAGTCCTGCTCGAATCCAGCTTTTGATCTTCATCTCACTCAGGATTTTCTGGAATTCTGCGGACACCTTTATTCTATGCTTCTGACAGAACTTACGCCAGGCTTCGGCATCGGTTTGCTGTCGTAATATAGCCAGGATCATGTCCGGTATGTCCAGATAGAGGCCATCCGTGAACAGCCTGGCTTCGGACTGCAGTAAATAGGCATCAATCTTCTCTGGGGAATAACGCATGACTACCGTTTCATTGCCTTTTTCACCAGCAATAGCTGTAAACTGGTTTACATTCACACCCTGCATGCAGAAAAACACACCTGAAGAAACATACGTGTACCGCCGTTTTAGGTCTGAATAGAAATCCACCAGCTTTTTACCATCAATTTCGGAAGATGGTGACCACAAACCATCCTCCTGACGCTGGTATGCCATCGAACTGGCTTCTTCATCATCCAGGATTTTATTAAACACCAGGTAGTTCTCGTCTGGGCGCAGCCGCACGCTGCTCCATGGGATCGCCTCCATAATCTTCCAGCTTGCATCATCATAGCTATCCCCGGTCACCTGCTCGTATTTACTGACCGTCCGCCCTGAAAAACCCATCTTCACATCTGCCACCCCCTGATGGGTAAAGAAATTCTGGAGAAATGCCATATCTTCAGGAGAAAAATCTACCCCCGTATTATTGATGATCGTCATCGAATCAAGAGAACTGGCAATATCCATATCATCCTGGTTAACAAACGGATTTTCAAGATACGCGTCCGTCTGAAATGTGAGAGGCATATAGTTGATCCCGCAATAAGACAGAAAACTTTCCAATTCATCCACCAACTTCTGGTAATAGTAGAGCTGGCTGGTTTTGAATTTTTCAAGCGAATCAAAGCGCATGAAATCGATTGTGTTCTTTTTACGCCCGTCTAGTCTCCGTTTAAAGGAATATCTTTTTCCCCCGCTGCGGGATAAAATCACATTGCCTAACACATCTCCGTCAATCGTATGGAAATGATCATCCAGGAACAACCGGCACTTTCGGGAAAGGTTAATCGAGAGAACCTGATATTTATTTAGATGGACGTAAATTTCATGACCCCACACCCTGAGTTCGCCTCTTTCCTTGCCTTCCAAAATCTTGTGGATGATCAACAGTTCCTCAAACCCGTTGATCGTTTCAAAGGGCAGCATTTGGGAGATTAGATATAGCTTAAATACCAAGTTAAATATTTTTTCAGGGTTCTTCCCGCCGGTTTTGAATAAACCGATCCACCCCGAATGTTTCCTGTCCGGTGTCAGAAAAAACACATAGCTTTCTCCCCCAGCCTCAGCTAGAAAATACTGTATATCCATATTGTCTAACGGCTGACCCACAGCGATCAGGCGTTTTTTCACTTCTTCCCTGATACGGCGGTCGCGGTCTATATAATCCCCATCTGGTGCGTCATTCTGGAGCAAACTCCGGGCTGGAAATACGTCAATGCCCTTTCCTTTTTCGTACAGATACCGGCGCAGCTTTTCGGCAGTCACATCGAGGGTATCCAAGATTTTCAACTGGTTGGTGCGAGACACATCCGATTGTTCATAGATCAGGTTCAACATGTTATGGACCTCTCCGGATAAGAAAATCTTTCAACGTTGTGGACTCAACGGGTTTTTGGTAGGCATCAATGTAAATCAAGTTCCCGGAAGACAAATCGGCAGCCAATTTCTGGTACTTTTCCAGGTGGGCGTGCAGGTTAAGGAGCAATCCGCTGACGCGCGTAAACTCTGGATAGGCAGCTCGAATTTCATCCAGTTTTCGCATTGCTTTGTCGACGGTTTTCTTAGAAAGCCGATAACCAGAAACCTCGCTCCACGCCTTTACATCGATGCAGTACAACGCGCTCCCGCGCACATAAAACAGGTCAAATCGTTCAAAGAGTTTGTGATAGGTTCTGAAATCCGTCAGGGGGCTAATCCGGTATTCGGACTGAATGGATTTCCAACTCTTACCGTCGAAGATGACTTCCCTGATCCAGGTCTCGACAATTTTCTCCGTCAGAGACGGGTATAACACTTCATAGAAAAAGCGCGGGCGGGGAACAAATTCGGAAAATACTGTCGGGTTCGGAATAAACTTCCGGTATATCGCATGAATTTGGGCAGTAGATGGGTCGCCTGAACCGACTATTTCATACCCATCCACGTCGAAGTCCTTCACCCCAATTTTCAGAAAATCAGGATACATACGGGATAGGTAAGGGAATAACTTTTCACCGTGATGGCTGTCGCTAATGATTTGATAGATTCTCCCTTCTTCTTCCTCTCTGGCCAGATAGGGGACAAATTCTAGCAGTTCGACTCCCCTTCGATAGAAGAGCGAGTCAACAAAATCTACCGGGAACAACCCTGATAGGCGCAACTTTTCGAGATAGGTGGCAGGATCTTGGAACACCAGAGGGTCACGCAGCATTTCCCATTGCTCAATGATCCCAGTAGTACCGGCTTCCTCGTGCAGCCGGTCAATTTGTTCCAACATGATCTTGCGATAACTCTGGAACGAAATGGTCGCATCGATCTCGGTAAACACATGGCTGTCGTAATCATGGATGATACGCTTGCGCTCTTCATCCATGACCCGCTCGAATACTTCGTAATTATTCACTGACAGCTTACGAATTTCATCAGGCTCTTTTCTCTGGAGGTGGCGGTAATAATTGACCAGGTTTTTGCGAGACTCTTCATTAATGAAAATTCTGACCGTCTGGTCGGGGTAATCGCGTCTCTCGGTTCGCCCGATCGACTGCAGGATACCTTTACCTAATAATATTTGGTGTTGAAGGTCGCGAAACTCTTCCGCTTCCGGATCGGATAGGTAGCGGTTGAAGTCTTTAATTTCTATCGTAGTATTCCCTCGGCTGACCAAGTTCTTCATAAGCGCGAATTGGCGCAAGGTGGTGGATTTCTCCGAATCTTTCGCCTTCCCCGTCCCCTGACCCATGACAGAGAAATATCTGTCCATCAACAACACGATGGCATCAAAATCCTTTTCCTGGTTGCTGTCCTCACTCACACGAATCGTGGGGTTCAAACCCTTGCTGGCAGATTGATAAGCGGAAATAAAGAAGATTTTCTCGCCGTCACGTTCCACTAGCTCATCCTGGTAGGTTCTTCCCTCAGACAGGTATTGATCATTGAACTGCGACTCGTATAGAATGAGACGGATTCGTACCGGGCCGGTGTATTTACTATGATGCACTTCGACGGTGTAAATGTTTGGATGTTCATCCGTCGCCCGGAAAATGAAATTAATATTGTTGACCCGAACGGCATGGTTGATCAGTTTCCGAATAAAGGTAAGAGTCTGGGTGAAGGCGATGATCTGATTCACGGAGTCATCTTCAAACAGGTAAAAAAGGAAACGAATAAAATTCCGAATTTCCTGGAGCTTGTAAGTACCGAACCAGCGGTCTTTTGGTTGCTCATCAAGGAAAGTTTTCAGTATGGACTTCTCAAACCTTTCAACGGCTTCTCGTGTTTGCTGATTGGGAAAGGACGAAAAATCTTCGTTGAAAAAATCTACGCTAATAATTCTGTTTTTCCGACGGTAAGCCCGAATCTGCTCGCTCAAGGACAGGTCACCCTCCCGCATCGGCTCGAAGTAACTTTGCCCCGTTTCATCATCTCGCAGCTCATCATCCAGATACCTCATGTCGTAACTAGTCGACAGGTCGCTGTATACGCCACCGGTCGCGGAAACCAGGAAAATGACGTTGTGGGTATCCTTCAGGAGAGACAATATGCGGTGTTCCGGGGAAGTCAGGATCGCTGTGCTACCGATGGATACCTCTCGCAGCGGTGAATGTATCAGGTAGTTCTCTGGGTTTTGATAACGAGAGATTTCCATGATATTGATAATGGATTTTTGTCTCTCGTACACATAAACGCGGTCTAAATATTGAGGGACGGTTGACGTTGGAGGCTGACTACTTTCATCAACTTTTTGCAGCCTGGTAATTTGCCTGGACCAGATATCGAGTGAGCGAGATTGCGAATCGTCTGCATCTAGAGCTGCTCCTAATAATTTCTTGACCACCCCGATCTGATGCCGTACAGCCAGGATGGCGTAGATTAACTCAGCCACGGTCACTTCATCTTGCCACTTATCATCCACCTCATTGATCAACACATGCCCGCTGCTATTTCGCTGTATCGTCAGGTTTTTCAGCACATCGATGTTGTAAATGTACAGGTTGTTGTATGAAAAGATATTCATTAGATCTTCGGCGTACCTGGAATAGAGCCTGTGGGGGATCACCAGCGCGCGATTGTTCTCAAATGCCGCCAGAACTTTTGTCAGCCTATCGAAGTCTATCCGTACTTGTTGTTCTTCCCCGAAATTCCCAATGGTATTGTTGATGTTTCGGAATGATGCTTCAATCTCGGCATCAATGGCGGCGATCTGAGTCAGGAAGATGGACGAATTGCCGTCCAAGTATGTGAGCCGGCGGAATGTATCAGCCAGGCTTTGCAGGGGTTCTTCAATTTCCTTCCCTTTTTCGTAATATTCAATCCATTCCCGTAATGCTCCTGGATTTCTCCGAAGATAGCGGAGAAAGGCACGGTTTTCATCGCTCTTGCCCGTAAATAAAACCGCGAATTCGCGAAAAATTGAAGACAGCGCATTGTTAATCGCCAGGGCTTTCGGGGAAATAATGTCGATCTGCTCTTCCAGCATGATCTGGTAGCCATCTTCTTGCTCGTCAAAGGCCATCAAGAAGCGGCAAGTTTCGGACGAATATTCCCTTACATACTTGTCGAAAAGCGATTTCCTCTGTATCCAGCCGTTGCCGACTTTCACAAAATAGGGGATTTCTGTCTCAAACTTCTTATGAGTCATCAACAGTATCCCAGACTTTTCTCGCAACAGGAAAAGGGGGTAGTAGATTTTGACCAGTTCGAGGCACTCTTCCGGCCAGGCGTCCTCATTGGGGATCGCTTTGACCAATATATCCAGGAACTTATCCAGAGAACCGGTGATATCCCGCTGTGCTTGCAGTATTCTGGCTTTGAGCACCTCGTTGTCGGAAGTGCCGAATTGATTGATTACCTCGTAAAACCTCATGGCAGCCGTTGCCTTGCTGAGAACCGCCCTGGCATCCTCAGCTTTGGGTTGCCCAGCACTCTTCTTCAGTTGACCCCACAACTTTTGGTTTCTGAGAATAGCGGGAATCCAGCGGCTATATTTTTTTAGAAATTCATCGGTCGTCTTCCAGTCTTGCGAATACAGGATGTATAGGGGGATGTCAGGATTTTCGTTCTTAATGGACGGAGGAACGCTCAGGTTTTCCCGTAAAGGTGCAATATAAACGCCGACAATTTGAATGTCGGAATTATCTCGAATGGCTTTAAATACTGCCTGGAAGAATTGGTGGGTTTTGCCTGAACCGGTCCCAAAATTGACCAGTTTTATTGCTGAATGAGAGCCCTGGAGACAATCATTGATGGTTTCAATGTATATATCAATGATCTTGTTGCGGGGATTTGCCGTTAGAAAATTCGTGGTGATGTGTTTACTCATTCACATGCCTTTAAACAGTTTCAAATTTTTGGATTACATCCCCATCTTATTTCCATTATAGATGAATACCATTTCTATTGTCAATTTTTCGGGAGATGTTTGAATGCTGGCAACGCCTCACTAATATGAACCTCCTAAACTCTTGAGAAAAATTCAGGGGCAGAGTATAATCATCATAACTTATTCAACCATACACTGCCGGGCTCGTTCCAACTACACACCGTCGGGCCTGGGTAATTGAGTGGTTTTTAGGTCTTAAATTACGGGGACAAGCCTAGAACTCATAACCCGAAGGTCAGAGGTTCGAATCCTCTCCCCGCTACTAAAGTCAAACCAGAGTCCGTCGGGCTCTGGTTTTTCGTTAGCCTGGCGCACAGCGGTAGACATTTTTCCAAAAATGGAGGAATTTCTTATGAACCGCAGTTCGCCGGGTACGTCAAAATCCAAAGTTGCACTTTCCTTAGCCAAAGCCATCGACGGCTTCCTTAAATTCAAAACAGCAGAGGGATTAAGCCAACGCACAATTACCTCCTATGAGTTCACGCTTGGTCATTGGTTGAAATACATCGGAGATCGAGAGGTATCGGAAATTCAATCCTCCGACCTTACCGGATACTTGGCCTGGTTGAGAACCGAATATAAACCGAGACGTTGGAACGGTAGCTCCGAGCCGCTGTCCGCCAAATCCATCCGAAATGTGTGGGTAACATTTCGATCCTTTTTCGGATGGCTGCAGGTGGAGTTTAAGTTCCCTAATCCCGCAAAAGAAATCACTGCCCCGAAGTTCCAAAAACATCCAGTTGAAACATTTTCCAAAGAAGACGTTGAAAAAATCCTCAAGGCGTGCGTCTATTCCCGCGAATCGCAGACTGAGGAAAGGAAGAAGTTTGTAATGCGCCGGCCAAGTTCCAACCGCGACCAGGCGATTGTATTGATGTTGCTGGACACTGGATTGCGAGCAACGGAGTTGTGTTCTCTGATCATCAACGATGTGGATCTCAAGACCGGAAAGGTCACCATTCGTCACGGAGTGGCAGGTGGCGCGAAAGGCGGTAAAGGACGTACGGTTTACCTGGGTAAGGTTGCGCGAAAAGCGGTTTGGCGTTATCTTGCCAGCCGAGAAGATGGGGACGATCCCGACGCCCCCCTCTTCATCAGCCATGCGGATCGACCTTTCAACAAGGACAGCTTGCGTGTCTTGATCAATCGGTTGGGAGACCGGGCAGAAATCAAGAAAGCTTATCCGCATAAATTCAGGCATACCTTTGCCATCACCTACCTGCGCTCTGGAGGAGATGTTTTTACCCTCCAATCGCTTCTGGGTCATGGATCGCTTGATATGGTACGCCACTATGCCCAGATAGCCGAAGTGGATGTGGAGCAAGCGCATCGCAAAGCCAGTCCAGCCGATAACATGCGTCTGTAACCAAAAAATTTTCATTGAGCTAACTTTCCCGCGATAAACATCAATGCCTTTTTCTGGCTTTCTCGATCAAGATTATTAAGGAAGACCTCAAGCTCATCACCCGGCGTGGACGTCGCCTTCCCAGACAGCCCAGCAATACGTTCTTGAACATCAGAAGAAAGCATGGGAGCGTAAGTGCTGTCAGTGATCTCGATACTCTCGTGCATCAGGTTCATGGAAACCGCTTTGTAATCCGCCATGGTCTGAGCATGAAGTAACCCGTAGACGGCGTGTCCATGCCGGAATTTGTGAGGTGATTTGAATTCAAGGTTTGCAATGGAAAACAACAACTCCAGGCGTTTTTGAAGCGCATGAGAACGCGTCTTTCCAGGTTCATCCTGTGAAAGAAACTGATCTCCCCAGGAATGCGCGATCGGCGCATACCAGGGACTTGAGCCTGGAAGTGACTTCCGAACGATAGCATCCCACTGGCGAACCGGCGCGAGAATTTCAGGAATGTTCAATAGAAAAGTAGTCGCCTTCTTTCCATTCTTGGTATGAACGCCCAGTTCTGGCCATTGGCGAAGTCTGAGATTATCAAGATCAACAGCTTCAATTGGTAATGTGGTAAAAGCGCTGGCACGCATGCCAGATAGGAAGAGCATTGCAGCAGCTGCTTTGTCGCGCAATAAGGCCAGGCTCTCTTCGGGAACAGGGGTAGTAAGTAGTTTTTGGACTTCATCCAAAGAAACAAAAACGGATAGTCTCCCTCAATAGTGTTTTTTCGGGTAAGATCAGGGCAAGCAAATCCCGAGGGAGACAACATGGAGAAACTTGCCCAGACCAAAGATTTTTGTCCAAACGCAGCTTGCC
>Ga0134103_1000872_pt1 | contig 32546 bp, 26 predicted proteins | sample 14_taG_2_FD_94445 | JGI IMG/M metagenome (GOLD analysis project Ga0134103, IMG submission 94445) | Switchgrass degrading microbial communities from high solid loading bioreactors in New Hampshire, USA - 14_58_20_212_A1 metaG | ecosystem: Engineered > Bioreactor > Semi-continuous > Anaerobic >...
AGATCGGCGCGGCGGTGTAGTAGCCGGAAACGCTGCCGCTCACCGGCGAGTCGTCCGTGTTGCCGACCCACACGCCAGTTACATACTGCGGCGTGTAGCCGATTGCCCACATATCGTAGACGTAGTCCGATCCGCTGGTGCCGGTCTTGATCGCCGCAGGACGCCCGCCCGACAGCTCCATCGGCTGCCCGCGCCCGAACTCGGCGGCGCGCGCCTCGTTGTCTGACAGGATGTTTGTGATCAGGTAGGCGTATTCCGGGCTGACGACCTGCAGGCCCTGCGGGCTGGTGTTGGCGCGATAGATCTCATTCCCGTCGCTGTCCTCGATGTAGAGGATGCTGTAGGGCTCGACGCGCCGCCCGTTGTTGGCGAGCATGGCGAACGCCGACACCATGTCGAACGGCCGCACCTCAACCGCGCCGAGCGCCGTCGGCAAGCCCGCCTGCCGCTCGACCGGGTCGCCCAGCGGGAAGGTCAGGCCAACACGCTTCGCCAGCGCAGTGAACCGCTCAATCCCGGTCCGCTCCAGCACCTTGACCGCCGGGATGTTCAGCGAGTTACCGAGCGCATAGCGCACGCTGACCGGGCCGTTGAACGTCCCGTCGTAGTTGCGCGGAACATAGCCGTTAAAGTTGGTCGGGATGTCCCAGATGACCGAGGCAGGCGTCAGATAGCGCCCTTCCTCGTCCGGTTCGAAGGCGGACAGGTACACCAGCGGCTTGATCGCAGACCCGGCTTGCTGCGCCGTGAATGCGACGTTCACCTGCCCGTCGATCTCGTCGTTGTAATAGTCCGCGCTGCCGACCATCGCCACGACCGCACCATCCGACGGCCGCATGACGACGACCGAGGCGTTGTTGACGCGCGCGCCGTAGACCTGGTTGACGTATGCCAGATGCTCGGTGACGGCTTGCTCGGCGGCGCTCTGAATCTGCTCGTTAAGCGTCGTGTAGACGCGGAACCCGGCGGAGTAGATTGCCTGCTCCCCGTAGTCTTCCTCAAGCTGCTGCCAGACGTAGTTGACGAAGTGCGGGTGCGTCGCGCGGAACTCGGGGCGCTCGAAGGTCGTGATCTTCACGCGCGCGATGTCGAGCGTCATTTCTTCCGGCTGCGCCATGCCCGGCGCCTGATAGTAGTACACCACGTCGCCCGCGGGCTGCGTCACGGCGGTGACGCATAGCTCGCCCCCGGCGGGGACCTGCCACGGCGAGTTGTCGTCGTGCTGGATGGCGATGCAGCCGGTCCCGTTCGCCTCGGACATCAGGCGGAGCACCTGCTCCATGCGCCTCATCGCCGCCTCGCGGTTGATCACAGGGTCGTACGTCGCGGGCGACTGCGGCAGCCCGGCGATGAACGCCGCTTCCGCCGGGTTGAGATCGCGCGCCGGCTTGTCGAAGTACGTTTGCGCTGCCGCCTCGACGCCGTACGCGAAGTTTCCGTAGAAGAACTCGTTGAGGTAGATCTCGAGTATCTGGTTCTTGTCGTACTTGCGCACGATCTCCGACGCGACAATCACCTCGGTCAGCTTGCGCGTGTTGCTGACCTGCTGCGCGAACTCGGTGTCGAGCACCAGCGCGCGCGCAAGCTGCTGCGTGATCGTGCTTGCGCCGGAAACCGTCTGCCCGGCCTGCAGGTTTTGCACCGCCGCGCGGATGATCGCCATCACGCTGAAGCCGGGGTCGGTGTAAAACGTCTCGTTTTCGGTCGCGATCGTCGCGTGGATCAGCCACGGTGAGATCTCGCTGAGCGGAACCTCGGTCCGCGCGCCCGTTTCGGGGCTGTTGAACTCGGCAAGCAGCGTCCCGTCGGAGTTGTAGATGCGCGTCGTCTCGAAGTCGGACACCAGATCGTCCAACTGGTCCACGCGATCCTCGTACGCGCCGATGACGTAGAAGTAGTAACCGACCATGCCGAGCAGCACGATCAGCGTGAGCGCCATCCCGCCGATGATCGTGACCACCGCCAGGCGGATACCCCACTTCACATACCACGCGCGGTTGTGCTCGACGTCCAGCGCGGCGCTGTAGTCCGGTTGCGGAAACTCTCCGAGGCGCGGCTTTGGCTTGCTGATCGGTTCGGCAGGCGCGCCGCCAACGACACTCGGCACCGTCAGATCGCCCGCGCTCTGCGCGGCGGAAGGCACCGTCATGTCGCCTGTCACGGGCACGGTCTGGATCGTCAGGTCTTCGCTGCCGACCTGCACCGGGCGCGCGGGCTGCGTCACCAGCGGGCTGAGCGGGCTGGCGACCCGTCCGCCGTAGTCGATATCGACCTGCTGGCCCTTCGGGCGCGTCGGCGCGTCGGAGCGGCGGACCGGCTCCAATAGCGGCGAGGCGGGGGAAACCATCGTCGCGCCGAGGTCTTCCTGCGGGACGTGGCGCGGCAGCGGCATGTCGTCTTCGTCCAGCGGAATATCTGGCGCGGGGCTGCCTTCCGTCGCGCCCGGATCGATCACCTGCTGCAAGCTCGTTTCGGTGCGGACGGCGCTGCCGCGCACCACTTTGTCGTAGCCGGGCGGCGTGCCGGGGATCCAGTCGCGCCCGTCGTAGTAGTACCAGCGATTGCTTTCCAGACCGAGCATCCACCAGTGACCCTCGTCGTCGAGGATCATCAGGTTACGCAGCTCTTTTTGCAGCTCCTCACGCGTCAGATAACCCGCCTGATAGCGCTGGCGCAGCACGTTGATCTTGCGCTCCGCCTGCTCGAAGGGGGACGGCTCCGGCTCGGTCGCGGCTTCCGGCGTGACAGCCGCCACCGGCTCGGGCGGAGTGTCGGTGGGCACGGGCGTGTTCTCGGTAGAGCGCGGCGGCTCCTCGATGATGGGGCCGGTGGCGCGCTTCACAGGCCGCGCGGTGCGCGCGTCGAGGATCAGCGTGCCCGCATCCTCAGTGTCGGACGCAGAATCGGCGCGGGTTGCTTCGTCGTCGGCGGGTCGCTCGAACTGGGTATCGTGCGCGGCCTGCGCCTGGGTGGTGTCCGGCGCCGGTTGCTCAGCGGAGCCCTCGGGCGAATCGCCATCCGAAGGCGCGCCCGCTTCCGCAATCGTCTCGTCTACGTCGCCGAGCAGTTCTTCGATCTTCGCGTCGGGCGGGCGATACCATCCGCCGGTTTTGGCAGGGGCAGCGCTGGGCGAGTCTGGCTGGGGCTCGGGGCCGTCGCCATCGGACCCGCTCGCGCTGCCCGCTGGGGGCTCCGCGGCGGCAGGTTCTAGCGGCGAGCCGTCCGGCTTGCGCCATCCGCCGGGGACGATCGGGCGCTGCGACGCCTCGTCCGCCGACGGCTTACGCCACCCTTCGAACGGCGGCTGCTCGTTGCCGTCGGGCTGCTGCGCCGCGTCCTCAGGCTGCGGGTTCTTCGGATCACGTCCCTCTGCCATACCCCACCTCGATCTGCGATCGGCGTCGAGCGTCGAACTTTAAAGGCCAATCGCCGTTCCAATAGACTTCAATCGCTTGCGAAACGAATAAGCGGCTGACATCAGCCCGGCGGGCGTTTGCCCGCTCACAGGCTGCCGCGTGCTTTCATTATACAGTACTCAATACCGCGCTCACGCGACCGTCTCGCGGCTGGCGACCAGGATCGTCCACTCGCCCTTCTGCGTCACGGTGTCGTTCTGGTTCACCACCTGCACGTCGAACGTCACAAACCCGCCCCCGGCGGCTTTCATCTCGCGCTTTTTGGTGACTTTCACGCGGACGCGGATCGTGTCGCCGATGACGATCGGCGCGCGGAACTTCCATTCCAGCCCGGTGAAGGCCAGCACAGTGCCGTCCAGAAAGCCAAGCTGGTATGACAGCCCGCTCGCAATCGCCAGCCCCAGCAGGCCGTGCGCCACCCGCTCCCCGAACTGCGTTTTGGCGGCGTAGGTCGCATCGGTGTGCATCGGGTTGAAGTCGCCCGACAGCCCGGCGAACTGGACGATGTCCGTTTCCGTGACCGTCCGGCCCTGGGTTTCCAGCGCCATGCCTTCTTCAAACTGCTCGAAGTACAGCCCGCGTGGTGTGCGCTCGTCTGCCATCTTCTGCCCCTTGCTGGTCGTAAGGTCGTAAGCGATTCACCGTTAGCGGTTAGCGAAAACTCAAAGCATCTCCGGCGCGGCCGCGCGCCCGCAGCAAACCGCTAACCGCTTTATAACTTGACCGCGATTTTAGCGCAGGCGGCGAAGCATGGAAAATCCAGCGGTTAGCGATTGGCTGTTAGCGGTTAGCAAAGAGTAGATGGTACCTCACCCCTGGGCCGAAAGGGGTTGGGGGGTAAGGGGTGAGGTTACTTAGCCCGGGAGCGCGGTCTTGAAATCGTAAATCCCGTCGCGGATCGCCCAGCGCCCGTCGCCGTTCGCGCAGACAACGCTGTCTCCGTCGTCGTGCAGCGGGCCGCCGCAGTTCAGGCACTTGAACAGCGGCCCGTCGAGCGCCGCGGCGGGGCCGTCGCCTACCGCGCGGTTCAGGGTGAACACGCTCGGCGAATAGGGCGCCCACTCTCCGGTGGGCTGGAGCAGCCGGTCCAGCGCGACCAGCACGCCAGTCGGAACCGCTCGCTTCAATGCGCCAAGCCGGAAGTACGACACCGCGCGCCGCCGCTCTGTGACGAAGCCCGCCTCTTGCAGCCAGCGCGCCATTGCGTCCGGGTGAAAGTCAAAGTTGAGCGCCACGAACTCGACCGGCTCCTCGTCGAACGGGTTCCACGACTGGCGGTGGAGCAGGTAGCGCGCGATCGCCTTGAGGTTGCGCTTGCTGGCAAACTCCAGCACGAACGCCGCGCCGGGCGCGAGAATGCGGCGGATCTGGCGCAGCGCGGCGGGCGCGTCTGCCATGTGGTGAATGACGCGCTCCATCAGCGCCGCGTCGCAGCTTCCGTCCGCCAGCGGCAGGTTGTAGATGTCCGCCGCGACGAAGACGTAACGCGGATCGCGCCCCAGGTACTCCTGCGCTTCGCGCAGCATCGTGCGCGAATAGTCGAGCACGATCACCTGGTCATAGCCGCCCAGTTCGCCGGTCATGCGCCCGAAGCCCGCGCCCAGGTGCGCAATGCGGCGCCCGCGCGGCGGCAACAGCGCGCGCAGCGCGACACGCTCGGCCAGGTCTTCATAGTCTCGCCCCTGACCTTCCCAGAACTCGGTGCGATAGCGCGACCCTTCGTAGTCGCAGACCGGGACGGATGTTTCGTTCAAAGCAGGCTCCTAACGGTCAGTTGGTAGGCTGAAAGTCCGCGCCGTCTTCCGGGCGGACGCCAGTCGTGAACCCCGGCCAGGGATTGGCGCTCTCGACGGTAGGCGTCAGCAGGTTGATTCCCTCGCCCTGGATCACGTCGATCAGAAAGTCGGGCACCTGGCTCCAATTGTCGGGCAGGTTGTCGAGGATGCGGACGTACGGCTCCAGCAGGTTGCGCAGGTTCACAAACGGATCGTGAAGCTGCGTCTCCTTGAGCGGGATTTCCACGTCCACCGGCAGTTCGATCGGGATCTGCGTGTTGACCGGGACGTTCATGCTCAGCTCGACCGGCAGCACAAGGTTCTGCGGCAGGACGATGTCGACGCGGCCGTTAATCAACCCGCCGCCGCCCGGCAGCGTAAACGTCGCGTTGGCTGCGATCGGGACGTTTTCGGTCAGCGTGACGTTGGTGCGCTGGTTGACCGGCAGATCGAAGATCACCGGCACGTTGTCGTTGACTTCGATCGTGCGGATGATCACCGCTTCGTCCAGCCCGACGAAATTGCGGTGCAATCCGTCGACCAGCGGCTCCAGAATGCCGTTCTTAATCTGGAACAACTGCATCAGAAGCAGGATCAGGACGATCAGGAAAACGATATTCGTGATGAACGAGATCCAGATAGCGACGGTTTTAAAGCTGTTCCACCACACGCGGAACTGCTGCATGGCGGGCCTCCTTCTTTTCCGGGGGCCGCAGGGGGTAGGCCGCGGCGTGCGCTGATCATAACACCGGCCTCAAGGCACGGTCAACCATGCGCTTATTCTTACTCCAGCCTGCGCAGGAAGCACAGCGGGGCGAGCTTACACGCCCGCCCCGCATATTTCACCGTCCGGCGAATAGCCGTTAGCTTTGCTCTGGCTAACCGCTAATCGCTAACCGCTGCTTTTTCCTCAAGCCCCGCCGCCGCACGCAGCGCCGCCGCTTTGTCGGTGCGCTCCCACGGCACGTCGAGGTCGTCGCGGCCAAAGTGCCCATACGCGGCCACGTTGCGATAGATCGGGCGGCGCAGGTCCAGGTCGCGGATGATCGCGGCGGGACGCAGGTCGAAGTGCTCGTTGATCAGATCGACAATCACCTCGTCCGGCACGCAGCCGGTGCCGAACGTTTCGATCGCGATCGACAGCGGCCGCGCCACGCCGATTGCGTACGAGACCTGTAGCTCAAAGCGCGTCGCCAGCCCCGCAGCGACCACGTTCTTGGCGATGTAACGGGCCATGTACGCGCCCGAACGGTCCACCTTCGTCGGATCCTTGCCGGAGAACGCGCCGCCGCCATGCCGCGCCACGCCGCCGTAGGTGTCCACGATGATCTTGCGCCCGGTCAGGCCCGCGTCGCCCAGCGGCCCGCCGACCACAAAGCGCCCGGTCGGGTTGACGTAAATCTTGGTGTTTTCGTCAAGGAGCTCAGCCGGGATGATCGGGTTGATCACGTACTCGATCACGGCCTGGCGGATCGCTTCCTGCGTCAGTTCCGGCGCGTGCTGCGTCGAGATCAGGACCGTATCGACGCGCACTGGCTTGCCGTAATGATATTCCACCGTCACCTGGCTCTTGCCATCGGGACGCAGCCACGGCAGCGTGCCATCCTTGCGAACGGTCGCCAGACGCCGCGTAAGCTGGTGCGCAAGCTGGATTGAGAGCGGCATGAGCTGGGGCGTCTCGTCGCACGCAAAGCCGATCATCATGCCTTGGTCGCCCGCGCCGATCGCATCAAGCTGGGCGTCCGTCAGGCGGCCTTCACGCGCCTCAAGCGCGGCGTCTACACCCTGCGCGATGTCGCCCGATTGCTCTTTGAGCGAGACGATCACCCCGCACGTGTCGGCGTCGAAGCCGAACTTGCCACGCGTGTAGCCGATGTCGCGCACGACGTCGCGCACAAGGGTGGGGATGTCCACATACGTCGAGGTCGTGATCTCGCCCATCACCAGGACGAGCCCGGTGGTGACGGCCGTCTCGCACGCGACGCGCGCGTTCGGATCGTCCGCCAGGATCGCGTCGAGCACGGCATCCGAAACCTGATCGCACAGCTTGTCGGGATGGCCCTCGGTCACGCTCTCCGAGGTGAAGAAGAACTTCGGCGACGACATGAAGGTGGTGGTGCTGCGGTTTTGGCTCACGGGAACTCCTTTATTAGGTGTTGTTACCCGGAAGACAGCAAAGTGCCCCCTGGAAGCACACTCTCAGGGGGCGACATCACTACAGGCAGAGCGTCTCAGGCAGACGCCGCTGAGGATGCACCGCTCTCATCTTCCAGAAAACCTGACGGAATTGGCACCGTTCTTCGCTGGTAAATGGTACCTGAACCGAACGAAGAGGTTGCCGCGGCTTCACGGGGCCGGTCCCTCTGCCGCTCTGGATAAGAGAGTGTATCCGGGTAATTTCGGTTGATTGGGCGGGATGATAACACTGGCCTAGTACAGTGTCAATAGCACCCCGCCCGCTATGGCGTCTGGCGCTTACTCCGCGCTGACCCGGTAGGCTGTCCCGTCCCACACGAACAGCACCTGCTCGCCCAGCGCCAGGAACTCGCCCACCGCCGGATCGAGCGCCAGCAGGTCGAAGTACTCGTCGCTGAGGAACGCGACCTCGACCGGCGTCATGGTGTCCGCGTCGTAGAGCGTGTCGATCCACATACCGTCGCGCCAGACGAACGTCCGGTCCCCGACGTAGCGGATGATCTGCTCGCCCGCGCCCGCAGGTATCTCCCCGCCGTCGACGCTCGCTTTGTTAGCCGTCGGCATCGGGATCGGCGCGTCGGCGCGCGACAGCCCGGCGGCAGACTCCGCCGCGTCGACCGCGAACTGGCCGCTCGGCATGGCAGCCGCGGCGTCAGCTTCCGCCTCGAACATCGTCTGCGCCTGCTCCACGCCGCGCTCGGTGAAGATATCGTCCTCGGTGATCAGGAACGAGGTGTAGGGCGTGATGATCCCGTAACGGATGCTCAGCCGCACGATGCTGTCGACCAGCTCCGGATTCTCGCCGTGCAGGCGGATCGTGTTGAGCAGCGCGCCGATCTGCCGCGTGGCCCACAGCCGGGGCACGAAGACTGCGCCACCCGCATTTTCGGGGAAGCGGACGTCATAGCGATACGTCTGCTGCTGGCCGTCGATCGTGCCGCGCAGGGTAACGGTGGTCGCGCCGCCATCGCGATAGCGCCCGGTGATGATCAGTTGCGATCCGGCGAACAGGTCCGGCAGCGGCTCGGACGGAACCATATCCGACACCAGAATGTCCCCAAAATCGAGCGACAGATCGGTCAGCACGGGCGCGCTGATCTTGGCGTAGAGCGCGCTCACTTCCTCGTCGATGCGCTCATCAGGGCGGACGTACGTCCCGGCGCCCCGGAAGGTCTGCGTAAGCTGGTCGAGCAGGATGGTGTCGACGTCGTAGCCCACGCCGAAGGTGAAGATCCGCACGTTCTTCGGCGCCACCGCTTTGACGTTCTCGAGGATGGTGGGCGTGTCGATGACCCCCTCGGTCGGCAGACCGTCGGTCAGGAATAGCACCACGGTCGGACGCTCGCGGTCGGCCATGTCCATCGCCTCGCGCAGCGCCAGATCGATGTCCGTGCTGCCGATGGCTTCCAGCCCGCTAATCCACTCCTTCGCGCGGGGCGCTTCGTCCGGCCGCTGAAGCTCGCGGGCGTAGATACGCGTGCCGGTGCTGAACGCGATCACGTTGAACCGGTCGCGCGGGTTGAGGTTGTCCAGCACGAACTTGACCGCGTCGCGCGCCTGCTCCCACTTCACGCCATCCATCGAGCCGGACTGGTCGAGCACGATGATCACGTCTTTGGGGATGACCCGCTCAGCGCTGGCCTCAGACGGCGGCGTGATCATCAGCGTGAAATACCCATCCTCGTCGGCGCTCTCGCGGTAGGTGAGCAGGTTCGCGCTGATCTCGGATGTCGCCAGCCCGTAGTACAGGCTGAAGTCCGTCATCGGTCGCTCGTGCGTCGTCTCGAACCCGGCGCGGAACGAGAAGTTCCCGTCGCGGATGATGGCAAGGTCATGTGTCGGGGAGTAGATCGCGCCGATGGGGTCGCGCGAGGTGACGTCGATGCTCAGGCTAAGGCTTTCGACCGGGCGGCGCGTGAACTGATCGGTGCGGAGCAGATATTCGTAATGGATCAGGCCGCCGTCAGCAGGCAAAAGCTGCACGTACTCAATCTCGATTTTTACTTCGCTGAACGGCTGGATCGGGAAGACGCTCGCCTGGATCGCGCTTGCACCGACGTACTCGAGCAGGGCGGGGTCGCGCATCCGCCGCACGATGTCGTCGTAGATACGTCGCGCTTCGTCCGCGTCGAGGATCCGGGCCTCGACCGGCTTGCCATCCACCCACATCACCAGGTCAGACACCGCCGCGCCGATCGGCAGCGGAAAGATGTAGGTGCCTTCGGCGGGCGTGCTGCCCTCGTTGTAGAAGACTTGCTCCACGCGCGTCGTAGCGACCTGATCGACGATCGACACGTCCACGCGATGCGAGCGGATGATGACGCCCCATTCCAGCGCCAGGGGACGCGCCGCGTCGGGAGCGGTTCCGGCGGCCAGGGCGGGCGCGGCAGTCGCCAGCGCCAGCAGCGCGGCGACCAGCAGCGAAAGCATGCGTTTCATGGTGATCTCTCCTGCCCCGCGTCGGGGCCTGATCAAGCGTGCCTGACCATGAGACGCTCGCCCGGCGCGGAAAGTTCCCGCGTGCCGCTAGAGCCACCGCCGCAGGAAAGCCATGATCTCCTGGCGCATCTCGGGAAGCTCCTCGTGCCCGCAGTCATAGCGGACCAACCGCCACGCCTCAGGCGCGCCCGCCGCGGCGTAGACCTCGCGCAGCGCGGCGTCAATGCGATCCAGCCCGGCGGGCGGCGTAAGCGGATCGCGGTTCCCGGCCAGCCCCAGGTGCGGGCGCGGCGCAATGAGCGCGTTGATTTCGGCGGTCGTGAAATGCTTGAGCAGGCGCGGCACGTAGTAATAGATGCTGTGCCCGTCCAGCCCGCCCGTTTCGATAAGCGCCTGGAAGTCGGTCAGGCAGCAGATGTCCACGCACACCTTCACGCGCGGATCCAGCGCGGCGACCCACCACGCCATCGTGCTGCCCAGCGACAGGCCGAGCGTCCCGATCCGCGCGGCGTCGATCTCCGGGCGCGAGGTCAGGAAGTCGATCGCGCGCAGGCTGTCGTAGACCATCATGCCCCACAGCACGCGCCCTTCCCACAGAAATTGCTTGAAAAGGGCCGTCTCGGTGCGCGTCGCTCGCCCGCCGAACGCCCAGTGATCGATACACAGCGCGGCGATCCCCTCGGCGGCCAGTGCTTCGGCGTAGGGCGGTTTCTGGAGCAGGGGGCGCCCGTTGAGCAGTTCTTCCTTGCCGACGTGATACTCGTGGGCGTGCGCGTGGTTGTAGAGGATCGCGGGGAATGGCCCGTCGCCTTCGAGCGGCAGCGTCAGGTACGCGGGGACCGGCTCAATCCCGTTGAGGTCGAGCGTCCACTTCTCCAGAATGTAGTGCGGGCGCGTTTCGCGCGCGGTGCGCTCGGCCTGGATGGGGCGATCAAACGGGGGAAGGTCACCGAGCAGCCCGAACAACTCGGCGCGGCGAGCGGTCACTTCGTCAGACATCGAAGCATCCTTTCTTGCGAGTAGGTGACTAACCATTACAGCTAGAGGTTGTCATATACTTGTAGGCCGCCTCACGAGAAGCATCCGCTGCCCAATGTAGGGGCGGAGCAAGCTCCGCCCGTAGGTATTGATGGTTTGTCTAGTGCGGGTGCAGCAAGCTGCACCCCTACGAGGGAAAATACCCACCGGGCCGCCACTTCATCTGGCCAAAGTGCATGACAAACTCTAGCGAAAACAAAAAGCTGATTTTGATGCCACAGCGCAATAGTCTCGCCACCAGCATAGCACGCTTCGCGCCCGCGCGCCGGAGATTTCTGATGCAATTCTCACCTTCCACAGGCCGGATGCGCGCGCCGTTTGGGGTAAAATTTGCGTATACGTGATCAACACGATCGATCACGAGCAAGGAATTGAGGACACCGGATGTATCCGCAGCAAAGACCCCCGTCCACCGAGCCACCGCCTGAGCCACCCCAGCAGTACGGGGGATTGCGCCGCGTAGCGGTCCGCATGCCGCTCGCCGAGCCGCGCCTGACGTACGCTTTGCTGGCGGTGATCGTGCTGATCTTCATGTATTTCCTGTCGCTGCCGTTCGAGGGGCAAAGCGAGTTCCTGACTCGGTGGGCGAAGGTGAACGACCTGATCCGCGAGGGCGAGCCGTACCGGTTGCTCACGTCGATGTTCCTGCATCTGAACCTGATGCACATCCTGTTCAACGGTTATGCACTGTTCGTCATCGGGCGCGACGTCGAGGCGCTGTTCGGACACGTTCGCTTCGCGCTGATCTACTTCCTGGGCGGGCTGTCCGGCTCGCTGGCGAGCTTCGTGTTCACCGACGCCCCCTCGGTTGGCGCGTCCGGCGCGATTTTCGCGATCTTCGGCGCGGAGATGGTCTACTTCTACCAGAATCGCAAGCTGCACGGGGAGATGGGGCGGCGCCACCTCAACCAGCTCATATTCCTGATGCTGCTCAACCTGGGGCTGGGCTTCTTCTCGTCGGCGACGTCCGGTTTCCGGCTGGATAACGCCGGGCACATCGGCGGGCTGGTCGGCGGGGTAGTGCTGGCGTGGTTTATCGGGCCGGAGTTCGAGGTCGCGCAGGACGCCAGCACGGTGACCGGGCTGCGCGTGGTGGACCGCAACGAGCCGCGCCAGTGGGCGGGGGTGTCGCTCGCCTACGCGGTGGGGCTGGTGGCGATGACGGTCTACGCCGTCGCCGCGTGATCTGTTGCACGCTGCGCAAACACGCTATACAAAAACGCGAGGGAGCCAGATGGCTCCCTCGTTTGCTTTCTGTGCGGGCGCGCTTACGCCGTGGTGAGGAAGCGAGTCGCGCGCTCGACGCTCTCCGCCGGGCTGACCTTCACCTGCGCGTCTGCGATCCGGCCATCCTCGTCGATCACCCAATGCGAGCGAATGACGCCCATGTACGTGTTGCCGTACATCGACTTCTCGCCCCAGACGCCCCATTCCTCGAGGACGCGGTGATCCGGGTCGGAGAGCAGGTCGTAGGGCAGGTTTTCTTCCTGCTGCCACTTCTTGAGGTCTTCGGGGCTGTCCGGGCTGATGCCCAGCACGACCGCGTTCACTGCCTCGAAGCGAGGAAACGCGTCGCGCAGCCCGCACGCCTGGGCTGTGCAGCCGGACGTTCCGGCCTTCGGAAATGCAAACAGCAAGACTTTCTTGCCGCGATAGTCGCTCAGGCGCACGGTCTCGCCATTCTGGTTTTTCAGCTCGAAATCGGGCGCTTGTTCGCCAACAGCGGGCATTCGTTTTCCTCCTGTGTCTGACAGAGCCAAAAGCCGCGACAAAGTAGCTAAGCGCAAAGGGAGTAGGGAGTGGGGAATAGGGAGTAGGAGAATTGAGTACTCCCGACTCTTTGCTGTTCTTTAGCTGCTCGTCGCACTTATGAGCTTAGCACAGTCGAGGGGCGATCGGCGCGGGTGCACGGCGATCGCCCAGAATCATCAGGGCGGCCGGCTCGGAGCGAGCGAGCAGCAGGCCGCCTGGTGATTCCGGTGCGATGGAGTTTGGGGTGCGAGGCGCTATTGGAGCGTCCGCAGCACCGCCAGCACGCGCCCCTGCACGTTGACCTGATCGGCGTCGACGTAGATCGGGTCCATCGTGGGGTTCGCGGGCTGAAGACGTACCCGGTTGCCTTCCAGATAGTATTTCTTGAGCGTGGTTTCGCCCCGTTCGGTCAGGTAAACGGCCACCATGTCGCCGTTCCGCGCGACGTTCTGGCGCTCCAGCACGATCACGTCGCCGTCGGCGACCATCGCGTCGATCATCGAGTCGCCAGTCACGCGCAGCGCGAAAAGCTCGGTGCTCCGGTGCTTGCCGATCATCGCCTGGGGCACGTCGATGATGTCGTCATCGTCGTAGTAGTAGCCAAAGTCCTCACCCGGCAGCGGAACCGGCGCGCTCGCCGCGATCTTACCGACCAGCGGGATCTGGACCGTGTTGACCGTGTCCACCACCTTGACCGGCACTTCCTTCGCGTTGGAAACCAGCCGCAGCCCGCGCGATACCTCTGGCGACCGCGCCAGCAGGCCGTATTCCACCAGCTTATTGAGGTTGTAGTTCACGACCGAAGTAGAGGCGATACCGACTGCCTCACCAATCTCGCGGATGGTGGGCGGATAGCCATTCGCTTCAATGAATGTCTCGATAAACTTCAAAATGCGCTTTTGGCGCGCGGACAGTTTTGGTTCCATGGTGCTCGCTCCTGAATGTCGCCTGCCGTGCGCAACGGGCGCGCCCGCACAAAGTCGCACAACAGTTCGAATGTTAAAAGAATTATAGTGCGAACCCATGTTCTGTGTCAAGCGTGGAGCGTATTTAGTTGGCAGGGGCGAAAGCTCTCCGTATACTGGATGAAAATAGTCTGTTGCATACTTAACGCAAGGAGGCGGGCAACGATGGGCATTTCGGTTACCTGGTTTGGTCATTCTGCGTTTCATTTAGGCATTGGCGAACACCACGTTTTGATCGACCCGTTCCTGACTGGCAACCCCCTTGCGCCGGTTTCGGCAGCCGAGGTGCAGGCGAACTTCATTCTGCTCTCACACGGGCACGGCGATCACGTGGGCGACACGATTGACATCGCGCGCCGCACCGGGGCCACGATCGTCGCCAACAACGAGATCGCGCTCTGGTGTCGCAACAAGCACGGGATCGAGCGCGTCCACACGCTCAACACCGGCGGCGGCGTGAAGCTGCCGTTCGGGCGCGTCGAGCTGACCGTCGCGTTCCATAGCTCTGAGCTACCAGATGGGTCGTACGGCGGCCAGCCGAACGGGATTCTGATCATCACCAATGAAGGCCGCACGATCTACCACGCGGGGGATACGACTGTTTTCAGCGACATGCAGTTGATCGGCCAGCGCGGGATTGACCTCGCCATCCTGCCGATCGGGGACTACTACACGATGGGCGTCGACGCCTCGCTCCAGGCGATCGAGCTGCTTAAGCCGAAAGCCGTGATCCCGATGCACTACAACACGTTCGACGGCATCGCGCAGGACGTGGTCAACTGGGCGCAGCGGGTCCACAACGAGACGAGCGCGCAGCCGATTGTGCTCGACCCTGGCGGGACGCACACGTTGAGCTAGCAACAGCCAAGAACGGCGATAAAGCAGCTAAAAGCAGCCAGAAACAGCAAAAAAGCAGCGAAGAACAGGCTCCGAACTGCCGCTGCTCTTCGCTGCTTTTCGCTGTATTTCGCTGTAGTTAGCTGCTTCTCGCTGCTTCTGGCTTCCGGGTGTGCCAGTCCGTCACGCGCTGGTAAGCGTCGGCGGTGCGGAGCACAGTCGCCTCGCCTAGCGCCGGACCGATGATTTGCATTCCGATCGGCAGCCCGGCTGCGTCGAAGCCGCACGGCACACTTGCCGCCGGAACGCCCGCCAGGCTCACCGTCAGCGTGAAAACGTCCGCCAGGTACATTTGCAGCGGATCGTCCACCTTTTCACCCAGTCGAAATGCGGTGCTGGGCGTGGTCGGCGTCAGGATCACGTCGACCGTCTCGAACGCGCGATCGAAGTCCTGCCGGATCAGCGTGCGGACCTTCTGCGCCTTCAGGTAGTAGGCATCGTAGTATCCCGCAGAGAGCGCATAGGTGCCGAGCATGATCCGCCGCTTGACCTCGGCGCCGAACCCCTTCCCGCGTGTGGCCTTGTACGTCGGCCACAGACCACCCGCCTCGATGCGCGGGCCATAGCGCACGCCGTCGAAGCGCGCTAGGTTGGCGGACGCTTCCGCCGGGCCGATCAGGTAGTACACGTGCGCGCCATAACGCGTGTGCGGCAGGCTGATCTCGCAGACGTCCGCGCCCAGCACGGCGAGTTGGTCGATCGCGGCGTGCACGGCCTGTTCGATTTCCGGCTGGATACCCTCGATGAAGTACTCGCGCGGCACGCCGATCCGCAGCCCCTGCACGTCGCCTGTCAGCGCCTGCGAATAGTCGGGCGGCGCGTCTGGCAGGGTGGTGCTGTCGAGCGGATCGTGCCCGGCGATCACGCTGAGCAGCGCAGCGCAGTCCGCCACCGTCTGCCCGAAGACGCCGATCTGGTCCAGCGAGGACGCGAACGCGATCAGCCCGTAGCGCGAGACGCGCCCGTAACTGGGCTTGAGGGCCGAGATGCCGCACAGCGCTGCAGGCTGGCGGACGCTTCCGCCGGTGTCGCTGCCGAGCGCGCCGGGCGCCATCCGCGCCGCGACCGCCGCCGCGCTGCCGCCGCTGCTGCCGCCGGGCACGCGCTCCAGGTCCCACGGGTTGCGCGTCACAAAATAGCCCGAGTTCTCGGTCGACGACCCCATTGCGAACTCGTCCGTGTTGGTCTTGCCGAGCATCAGCGCGCCCGCCGCAAATAACCGCTCCAGCGCGGTCGCGGTGTACGGCGGCACGTACCCTTCGAGGATGCGCGATCCGGCCGTCGTCGGGACGCCGCGCGTCATCAGCACGTCCTTCACCGCCAGCGGGATGCCGAGCAGCGGGGCGTCCTCGCCGTTCTCCCGGCGGCGGTCGGCGTCGCGGGCGGCCTCGAGCGCCTGCTCCTCGGTGACCAGCAGGAACGCACGGATCTGCGGATCGAGCGCGCGGATCCGGTCGAGATACGCCTGGGTCAGCTCAAGCGCGGTGATCGCGCCGCTGCGCAGCTTATCACGGGCTTCGGTCAAGGTGAGGTCGGTCAGCATGGATGGTCCCTCGCGCCAGGGTGGAGAAGCGGATTCGCGGGGAGTATACCACACGCGCAGCGTTCAGCAGACGCAAAACGAGGGAGCGGCTGCTCCCTCGCGTGTTGTTTGAGGCGAATCACGGCGCTTAGCGGGCGCCCACCTTCGCCGCTCGGCCTTCCTGCGCCTGACGGTTGATCGTCATCGCAAGCTTCGTGAGTTGCTCGTTGGTCTGGCTTTCCTCGTCGAGCGTGGTTTGCAGCAGGCGAGACTGCTCTCGCTCGCCGAGCATATCGGCGTAGGTCTGGATCGTGCCGTAGGTCGCGATCTCGTAGTGCTCGACCTTCTGCGCCGCGCCGATCAGCGCCGCGTCACGCGCCGGTGACTTGCTGCCTTCCTCGATCACCTCGTTGCCTTCTTCGAGCAGCCCCTTCATGCCCTTGCACTTCTTACGTCCGGGGCCCATGCCACGCGCCTCGAAGATCTGCTCAAGGCGCTGCATCTGCTTTCGGGTCTGGTCGAGGTGCATCTTGAACGCCTGCTTCAGATCGGCGTTGGATGCGGCATCCGCCATTTTGGGCAGCGCCTCGGTGAGTTGTTTCTCTGCGCTGTAGATGTCTTTCAACTGCTCTTCATAAACGTCGGTCAAGCTTTTCATCGCCATAGTATCCCTCTCCATCTCTAGCCCACTGATTCCAATACTGATGCGCCCATTATTAAAGAAAATGACCACCTACCCATGAGGCAGGTGGTCGATCTTACAGCGGGTCACTTGGGGGAGATAAGCGACCAGCGGTCTCAGGCTGATTCGAGATCCCGCACCGATGTGCGCACGTCAAAGCGCGGCGGATTCTCGATGTGCTTCTTGACCGCGCACAGGTTCGCAGAGCGGATGACCGCTTCCTTGTACTGCTCGGGAAAGTCGGGCGGAAGCTGGATGTCGAGCGTCACTTCCTCGACCATGCGGGTGAGCGGGTTGGTGTGGTTGCGCTGCACGATGCGCAGCCCCTCGGTGGGCAGGCCGCGCTGCTTGCAAAAGCTCAAGACGTAGATGCCCGCGCACGTGCCGATCGCCGACAGAAACAGGGTGAATGGCGCCGGAGCCGACCCGTCCTGATCGGTGGTGATCACCATGCCGTTCGAAAGGACGGCGTCCACCTGCGCGCCGCCGGGGAAGACGATTTCCATGTCCATTGCGTGCTGTGTCCTCAATTTGGTTGTATTGGGAAATTTGTGTGATACGTCACAACCGATTCGATGCAGCGGCGCAGCAAAAGTTGTATGCAGGCTGGGGAAATGGCCCCATCGCGCTGTATTACAGCCGGTGAACGATAGTCGCTCACGCGCCGCTTCGGTTGACAAGCGGGGGTGATTAAGCGACAATTTCCGAGCACTTGCGGCCGTTTTGCGACCGTTCATCCTCTGCTGTGGAGCGCGATAAGATGATAAAAGACGTTTTGAAAGATGCTGAAGCGCGCATGAAAAGCGCTGTTGCCGTCCTCGAAGAAGATCTCATGGGGCTGCGCACCGGGCGGGCCTCAACCGCGCTGGTGGAGAAGCTGCCGGTCGAGTATTACGGCACGCCCACGCCGCTTTTCCAACTGGCGACGATCTCTGTGCCGGAGCCTCAGATGATCGCGATCCGCCCGTTTGATAAGAGCAGCCTGAAAGTGATCGAGAAGGCGATTCTCGCGTCTGACCTGGGGCTGACGCCGAACAATGACGGGCAGATCATCCGCCTGAATATCCCGCCGCTCACGCAAGAGCGTCGCAACGAGCTTCAAAAGCTCGTCAACCGCCGCGTGGAAGAAGCGCGCGTCGCCGTGCGGAACATTCGCCGCAGCGCAATCGACGACATCCGCGAGTTCGAGCGCGAAAAGCTGATCTCCGAGGACGATAGCAAGCGCGGTCAGGAAGATATTCAAAAGCTGACTGACAAATACATCGAAGAAGTGGAAGCGGCTGGCCGGCGGAAAGAACAGGAAATCAAGGAAATCTGACCCTGGACGCCAGGCGAAGGTACTCCGCGCGCCGCAGCCGCTTTGCCTAATGGCACGGAGAACAGCGATTAATGGCTGACCAGACCAATGGACTGCCCGAGCGCGTCCCCTACCACCTTGCTGTGATCATGGATGGCAACGGGCGCTGGGCCAAAGCGCGCAACCTGCCTCGCCTGGCGGGGCATCGCGCCGGGGTCGAGAACCTGCGCCGCATCCTGCGCGCGTGCAGCGAGTTTGGCATCAAAATCCTGACGATCTACGCGTTCTCCACCGAGAACTGGGGCCGCCCCGAAGCCGAGGTGCGGGGCCTGATGAACATTCTGGAGACGGTAATCGATCGGGAGCTGAACCAACTGCACGCCAACGGGGTCCAGCTTCGGCACATTGGGGAGCTTGAGGGGCTATCGCCGGTCGTGCAGCGCAAGGTCAAAAAGGCGATTGAGCTGACGCGCAACAACGATCAGTTGATCCTCAACGTCGCCTTCAACTACGGCGCGCGGCAAGAGCTGGTTCGCGCCATCCGCCGGATTATCAGCGACGGCATTCCCGCCGATCAGGTCGACGAGACGCTGATCAGCTACTATCTCTACACCAGCGGGCAGCCCGATCCCGATCTGATCGTGCGGACAGCTGGGGAAATGCGCCTGAGCAACTTCTTGCTGTGGCAGGCGTCCTATTCGGAATATTATTCCACGCCGGTCTACTGGCCGGACTTCGATCGTGAGGAGCTGCTCAAGGCGCTGCTGGATTATGGCAGCCGCGAGCGGCGGTTTGGTTTGGTGCCAGAAAGCAGCTAAGCCTGGCTAAAAGCAGCTAGAAGCAGCAAAAACAGCAGAAAGCAGCTTAAAAGTTTCTCTTTGCTGTTTTTTGCTGCCTTTAGCTGTTCTTTGCTGTCCTGCGCTTTCTTTCGCTATTCGAGGCAGATCATGCTCAGAACCCGTGTGCTTGTTGCCGCCGTCGCGCTCCCCCTGCTGACGGTGATCGTCTTGATCGGCGGCTGGGTGTTCGCGCTGTTCGTCTTCGCGGCGATGCTGCTGGCCGCGTGGGAATACGTTACTCTCTGGCGCAAGGTGCACCAGACTCCGGCGCTGTGGCTGGTCGTCGCGCTGATCGCCGTGCCCTTCGCCGCGACCTGGTTTGACCGGCCGGAGTGGCGCACGCCCGGCCTGATCGCGCTGCTGATCGCGGGGATGTTCCAGGCGATCTGGGATATGGAGCGCGGGCATGCCGCCCCGATGAACAGCCTGGCGCTGGCCGCGTTCGGCGGGGTTTATCTCGGCTGGCTGGGCAGCACGCTGGTCGAGGTACGCCTGCTGGAACACGGCGCGCGGCTGGTCGTCTTCCTCTACGGCTGCGTGATCGTGGCAGACAGCGCCGCGTATTTCGTGGGGCGCCGTTTCGGCAAGCGCAAGATGTCGCCGCGCGTCAGCCCGAAGAAAACGTGGGAAGGCTTCGTGGGTGGCGTCATCGTCACGCCTATCTTTGGGGCGCTCGTCGGGCTGCTTCCCGCGGCGCAGGTCATCACCCCGCTGCACGGCGCGATCCTCGGCCTGCTGATCAGCCTGATCGGGCCGATTGGGGATCTGGGCGAATCGGTTATTAAGCGGCAAGCGGGCGTCAAGGACTCGAGCAACCTGATCCCCGGCCACGGCGGTATTCTCGACCGGACCGACTCGGTGCTGGTATCGAGCGCGGTCGGCTATTATTACCTGCTGTGGTTCGTCCTCTGAGTTCTCGATCCCTCCGCGCATCGCGTCTGCTGGTGGCGGCGCTGCCTCTGGCGCTGGCGTTTGCGGTGTATGGGTACACGCTGCGCCTGCCGTTTTTCGTCGATGACGGGCCGAATCTGTGGACCACTGAACACCTCGACGGCGTGGAGCAGTGGGCCGGAACGCCTACCTTCCCGTACTATCGCCCGGTCGCCTTCTCGATCTGGAAGCTGAACGATGCGCTCTACGGGCGCTACGATTCGCCGTCGCTGCACTGGTTGAACGTGGCATGCCTGGGCGTCAGCGGTGTGGCGGTCGGGCAGATCGCGCGGCGCCTGTTGCGCGGGCTGGGGCGAGGCTGGCTGAGCGCGCTGGCGGGCGCGGGATTCGTGCTGTTTCCCTTTACCTATCAGGCAGTGACGCTGGTCAGCGCGCAGTTTCATCTGCTGCTGGCGTTTGGCCTGCTGCTGTGTATCACGCTCGCGCTGCGCTGGCTGGGCGGCGCGGGCGGCCGGGTTGCGCTGGCGGCGTGCTGGCTGAGCGCGTTGGTCGGCATCTTCAGCCACGAAAACGGGCCGCTGCTCGCTGGGCTGCTCCCCGGCGCGATCCTGGTCGCGTACTGGGGCCGAGAGCGCCCGCCCCTGCGCCGCGTGCTGACCGTCACCGCGCCGGTGATTGCGCTGAGCGCGCTGTACGGGCTGCTGTGGCTGGTCGTGCCGCGTGACATGACCGTCCGCGCGGAACTGAGCGCCGCGCCGGAAGATGCGTTCGGCTACCTGCTGCAAGGGCTCGTCTACCCGCTCTCGGCGCTGGTCCAACGCGCGCTGCAACCAGAGTCCGTGCTGCCCGAAGCGGTCCTGGCGCTGGCGGGGGGCGTGGCGGCGGTGGCCTTGATCGGCGCGATCCGCCTGGACCGGCGCGCGGGCCTGATCGCGCTGTTCGGGCTGGCGTGGTATGTCGCGGCGATCGGACCGTCCGCGCTGCTGCTGGCGCCGGATTATGTGCTCGGCTCTGCGCGCCTGATGCTGCTCGCGTCGGCGGGCGGTGCGCTGTTCTGGGCGGGAGCCGGCGCGGCGCTGTGGCGCTGGCGAGCTGGACGCGCAGCGGTCGCGCTGGTGAGCGTGCTGACGCTGGCGCTGGCAGTCGTCTTTCTGTGGGCGCGGCGTGACGAACACCTGCGGATGGGGCGCTTCACGCACGATCTGATGGCGCTGGGCGAGACGCTGCCGATCGAGCGTGACGGTCTGCTGCTGGTCAACGCGCCGAATTACATTGCCCCGGCCACGCACACCTTTTTGCTTGGCTCTGAGGGCGCGACCTTCATGCTCGACATTCTCTCCTACAGCCAGCAGTTCTGGATAAACACCGGCCTCGATCATCCACCGGTCGAGGCGATTGCGAACGTCGCCACGCTGCGCTATACGGCGGGCACATACAACCCGCACGGCGCCTATTACGAGGGCGCGCCGCTCCACGACCTGCTGCGCGCCGCGCACTGGATCGCCGTGACACAGTTCGAGGGTGATGCGTTCGCGCCGGTGGCTGTTGGTGGAGCGGGGGAGCCGCTGCCGGACGGGGCGCTCGCGACGTTCGACGACGCGGTGACGCTGCTCGACGCGCAAGCAAACGCGCAGCTTGACGAGCGCACGCTTAATGTGCGGCTGGCGTGGTCCGTGCAGGAGCCGAGGCCGCTCAAGCTGTTTGTGCATGCCTGGTGCGAGGACCGGCTGGTCGCGCAGTCGGACGGCTATCCCTGGGGCGACCTCTACCCCTTTTCGAACTGGCTACCGGGCGAGCAGCACGTTGAGCGCCGCCTCATCCGCCTGCCGGAAGATGTATCCGCTGCGTGCCTGCGCGTCGCCGCCGGTCTGTACGACGAAACCACGCTGGAGCGTCTGCCGCCGGTCGACCCGCGCACGGGCGCGCCGTTCCCCGAGGACTCCGTGCCCGTTCCGCTGGACATTTCCCCGTAATCAGCCCAAAAGTCATAATGGCATAATCGCGCAATATGGTTTACAATACAATTCAGGTGGTTTGACCGCACCTCACACAACGCCTAGTACCAGCCGTAAATCTGTCAGAGCGAATTGTTTGAGCGTGCTCGACTCCTATCTGGTCGCCCACAATCCGATTTAAATCCTGTTCGCAAGGTTTCCCATTGACCTTGAATATGCGGTGTGAGTCGCCACGGCGACTTCCCCTTTTGACCTTAAGCGTTTGCACAACTTGTCAACAACTGTCCTAGAACGAGATAATCTCAACACGGGGTGAGAGGCCCCTTCCTCGCTCGGAGACTTCTATGGATATTGCCGAACTCGAATCGCAGAATCTCGAACAACTTCGCGACCTTGCTCGTGAAGCCGACATCGCCGGTTTCAGCCGCTTGAAGAAGCAAGATCTGATCTTGCGCCTGCTGCGTGACAAGGCCGAGAAGCAGGGCCACAAGCTGCGCGGCGGCATCCTCGAAGTAATCGACGATGGAATCGGCTTCTTGCGCTCAGATCACTACCTGCCCGGCCCGGACGATATCTACGTCAGCCAGACGCAAATCCGCCGCTTTGGGCTGCGAACGGGCGACATGGTCATCGGGCAAGTGCGGCCGCCCAAAGACTCAGAGAAGTACTACGGGCTGCTGCGCGTCGAAGCCGTCAACGGCCTCGACCCCGAACAGGCCAAACGACGCCCGCGCTTTGACGATCTGACCGCGATTTTCCCCAACGAACGCTACAACCTGGAAACCAACCCGCGCATCCTGTCCACCCGGCTGCTGAACCTGATCGCGCCGATCGGACGCGGACAGCGCGGTTTGATCGTCAGCCCGCCCAAAGCAGGTAAGACGACCGTGCTGAAAGAGGTCGCCAACGCGATCAGCACCAACTACCCCGAAGTGCACCTGATGGTCGTGCTGATCGGCGAGCGCCCGGAAGAAGTGACTGACATGGATCGCTCGGTCGACGCCGAGGTGATCAGCAGCACGTTTGACGAGCCGGTGTCGTACCATGTGCGCGTGGCGGAGATGGCGCTGGAGCGCGCCAAGCGGCTGGTCGAGTCGCAGCGCCATGTAGTGATCTTGCTGGACAGCATCACGCGTTTGGCGCGCGCTTATAACCTGGTCGTCCCGCCCAGCGGCCGCACGCTGACCGGCGGCCTCGACCCGTCCGCGCTCTACCCGCCGAAGCGCTTCTTTGGCGCCGCGCGTAACGTCGAGGAAGGCGGCAGCCTGACGATTGTGGCGACCTGTCTGGTGAAGACCGGCAGCCGCATGGACGACGTGATTTACGAGGAATTCAAGGGCACCGGCAACATGGAGCTGCACCTCTCGCGCGAGCTGCAAGAGCGCCGTGTGTTCCCGGCGTTCGACATCACGCAGTCGTCTACGCGCCGCGAGGAACTGCTGCTCGGCCCGGATATCCTGCAGCGGGTGTGGACGATGCGCCGCATGCTGATGCAGATGCAGCAGCCCCCGGCCAACTACGATAACGTCAGCGCCACCGAAGCCCTGATCAACCAGCTTCGCCACACCGACAGCAACGACGAGTTTCTCGAGGAGATCATGCGGCACTAGCCCGCGCTGGCCTCTGACAACAAACCCCGCCGGTGACATCCCTCGGCGGGGTTTTCTTTTGCGCGATCAGGCGCTCTTTGCAAACCCTCACCTCTGGCCCTTTTCCGCACGGGAAAGGGAAAAGGAGCCAGGGGTTAAGGGGTGAGGTTTCCTAGCTAATCGCTAGCAGCTACTAACTGCTAACCGCTGTTTTACTCCCCTGCCGCGATGCGCCACAGATACAGCGACGCGATCGACCCGTAGGGCGAGTACCGCTGCCGGTAGTGCTCGAAGGTCGGGCGGTCGAGCGTTTCGAGACCGTACAGCCGCATCATCCCCCGGCGGATGCCCAGGTCGCCCCAACTGACCACATCCGGCCGCTGCATGGCGAAGATCAGCACCATTTCCGCCGTCCACACGCCGATCCCATGCAAAGACGACAGCCGCGCGATCACGTCCTCATCCGGCAGATCGGGCAGCGCCGCCAGATCGAGCGCGCCGCTTACCACCGCCTCGCCGATGCCTTTGATGTAGGTCGCTTTGCGCATCGAGACGCCGCACTGCTGGATGTCTTCGACGGCCGCTGCCTGGACGGTTTCCGGCGTAATCGCGCCGAGCCGCGCCTCAAGCCGGTTCCAGACCGTCCGCGCCGCAGCACCGGAGATCTGCTGGGCGACGATGCTGCTCACCAGCGCCGAGAAAATGTCCCGGTGCACCGGGCGCTCGATCACGCCAATGCGGTCGATGGCGCGCCCGAGGATCTCATCCCGCGCGCGTAGATAATCCAGCTCCGCCTGGGTGTAGCGAAAAATCTCCATCAAGCCAGGCGCTCCCGCCACTCACGGATCGCGCGGGCGTGTTCCGGATAGTGGCTGTAGGTATCCAGCCGGATGCGGCGGCGAAAGCGTGTCTCGGTCGCGATCAGGTCGTCCGGCGCATTCTGGATGTATTCGACCAGTTGCTGATGGGTCGCGTCGAGCTGCGACAGTACCTCGACCAGCGACAGCCCGCGCTTTTTCTCGCTCATCTGCGCGTTGAAGGCGTTCAGCCCGCCGTAGAGGTCGGCATAGCGCGGGGGCGTTTTGCCCTCGCGAAGGAGCGGCAGGTATTTAAGCGCTTCCTCTTCCCAGGTGGTGACATGCGCGAGGATATCTTTGACGGACCACGTGCCGGTAACGCCCGGCGTGGTCATCTGCGCCTCGCTCAACCCGGCGTAGGACGCTTTGAGGTCTGCCCACGCCTTTTCGAGCTTGTCGAGAAGCTGCTGTTTGGTCATGGCGCGCTCCTTTTGAGGATCAGCAATTAGCGATTAGCCGTTAGCGGTTAGCAAGAGCAGCGTATTGGACGGTTTTGTTTCTTTCTGTGCGTCCGTTGTCGTGTAGAACCTCACCCCTTTTCCCCTCTCCGTTTACGGAGAGGGGAAAAGGGGCCGGGGGTTAAGGGGTGAGGTTTCCCCCCGTCATTGCTCCTGCTAACGGCTAACCGCTGCTCTTTTACGATGCGCCGTGCGCCAGCATGACGAGCGGGATCGTCCGCAGGATGATTTGCAGGTCCAGCCCCAGCGACCAGTTGTCGATGTAATAGATGTCGAGCAGGCACATTTCCTCGAACGGCACCTGGCTCCGCCCGCTGACCTGCCACAGCCCTGTCAGGCCAGGGGTGACGCGCAGCCGCTGGCGGTGCCACGGCTCGTAAAGTTCGACTTCCTGCGGGACGGCCGGGCGCGGGCCGACCCAGCTCATTTCGCCCCGGACGATGTTCCAGATTTGCGGCAGTTCGTCGATGCTGAAACGCCGGATCCAGCGCCCCACACGGGTCACGCGCGGATCGTCGGCCAGCTTGGGGTGGCGCGGGTCGTCGCCGGTCTGGCGGATCAGGTCTGCCCACATCTCTTCGGCGTTGTGAATCATCGAGCGGAACTTGTAGACCTTGAAAATCTTGCCATTGGCGCCGACGCGATCCTGCGCAAACAGGATCGGCCCCGGCGAATCGAGCCGGATCGCGATTGCGACGATCGCCGCGATCACCAGCGCGAACGGCGCGACAAGCAGCGCCAGCCCCAGGTCAAGCGCGCGCTTGACGACCTGGCTGCCCGCATGGAGCCGCACTTCGCCGTTCAGCCCCAGCAGCGGGATCCCGCCCAGCATCTCGACCTGCACCTGGCTCAAGCTCAGTTCGAACAGGTCCGGCACGGTGCGGACGCGAATGTGCTTGCGCTCGCACTCGCGGATCACGCTCAGAATCCGGCGCTGCGCCAGCCAGGGGAGCGTGATGATCACCGTGTCGATCGGCTGTGTCTCGATGATATGCGGCAGGTTTTCGACGGTGCCAAGCGCCGGGACGCGCCCCAGATCGGTGTGTCCGCGCTCCGGGTCGTCGTCCACAAACCCGATCACCTTGAAGCCGAGGTCTGGCCGGGCGACGATGGTCTGCAGCACCGAGCGCCCAACCGATCCCGCGCCGACGATCAGCACCTTTTCCACGCCGATCCCGCGCTTGCGCATCTGCGCCTGGGCGAAACGCAGCGCCAGCCGCCACAGCCCGATCAGCGCGATGACCAGCAGGGCCGCCTGAACAATCAACAGACGCGAGAAGACGAGCGGCTGCACCAGGAAGCTGACGGCCATCACGACGACCGCGCTGTTCGTCGCGCTGTTGCCGATCGCGAAAAGCTCGTCCCACCACGTTCGCCCGCGCCGCTCGCGATAGAGCCGCCCGTTCTGGTTGAACAGCAGCATCAGCCCGGCGAACAGCAGCGCATAAGGAATATACGGCGTGAACGGGGCGGCGTTCGCCTCGTCCACGGGCTCTAGAAACTGGACTTCATAACGCAAATAGTAGGAGATCAGGAACGCGACCCCCACCAGGGCGGCGTCTCCGAGGACCACCAGCCATCTCGGCAGGTTGTAAACAGTCTTTCCATTCATACCCAATCGTTACCCCACCGATTCCCCCAGGGCGCGCCGGTAGCTGGCGACGGTCTGCGCCGCCGTACGTGCCCAGGTGAATTGTTTCGCGTGCTCGCGCCCGCGCTCTCCCGCGTCGGAGCGCCACGCGTTGTCGTTCAGAGTCTGCGCCAGCGCATCGGTCCAGGCGGCCTCGTCGTGCGGCGGAACGCAGCGCCCCACGTCCCCCGCCGCTTCGGGCAGCGAGGACGAATCCGCGACCAGCACTGGCGTCCCGCACGCCATCGCCTCGACCACCGGTAGCCCAAAGCCCTCGTACACTGACGGGTAGACCAGCGCTTCGGCGGCGTTGTACCACAGCGGCAGGTCGTCCGCCGGAACGTACCCCGGCAGGTGCACCGTCGCCGCCAGATCGTGCTGCGCCAGCGTGCGCTCGATCTCGTCCGTCATCCACCCGCGCCCGCCCGCCAGAACGAGATGCACCGCTTTCCGGTCGGATGGGGGCAGCGCGGCGTAGGCGCGCAGCAACAGCGGCAGATTCTTGCGCGGCTCCAGCGTGCCCAGAAACAGGAAGAAGCGCGCCGGAAGCCCTTGCTTTGCGCGGAACGCTTCGACCTCATCACGCGGCAGCGGGCGGAACGCCTCGCCCACGCCCGGCACGGCGATGTCGATCCGCTCTGCCGGGATGCCGAACAGCGCGGTCAGGTCGGCGGCGGTGCTGCGCGAGATCGCAATTACCCGCCGCGCCCGGTGGCACGAGCGCCGCGTCAGCAGCCGCAGATACCAGCGCCGCGCCGCCGTCAGCCGCTCCGGATAGCGCACGAAGCTCAGGTCGTAGACCGTCAGCACGAACGGCGCGCGACTCAGCACCGGCGCGACGAACGCAAGCTGGTGCGCCAGGTCTGGCTGGGCGCGCGCCAGGGCAAGCGGCTGCGCCAACTGCTCCCACACGATCCGCGCCAGCGGGTGCGTCGTGTTCCACGCGCTGCGCCGCACGCGGACGCGCGGCCCGCTCGCAACCGTCGCCTGTGGCCCCGCGAACACGGTGTAGCGCAGCGACGGATCGGCATCCGGCAGCGCGCGCAGCAGGTTCGCGATGTAGCCGTTGATCCCGGCGCTGCGATAGCCTGCCTGCGCGGTCAGCAGGTGCGCGTTCAGGGCGATATGGTGCTCTGCTGGCTGCATGGCGCGGATTATACCAGAGATTAGAGCGGGTCAGGCGCGGGGCGGGGTGATCTGGCGTGGCGGCGGGGGATAGTTCTGCGAATAGCGCGGCACGGGTCGCGCACGGCGGCGCGGACCCAGCCCGCGTATCCCGAGCACAATCGCGCCGAGCCCGATCATAAACACCATCACCGCGACGGCTCCGGCCGCCGAGATCGCCAGTCGCACCGGCTGGCGCAACGCTGGCTCGTCGGTCCTGGTTTCGAGCACGACCGCGCTCGTTTCAGCCGCGAGATCGGTCTGCGCAGTCGCGGCGGGGATCGCGCCGTAATCCGTGATCGTCAGGCGCTGGCCTTCGTCGAGGGTGAACGTTCCCTCGTTAGCGGTGGTACTGCGCATAGCGGGGTCGTTCTGGAAGGTGATCGTGTAGGTTCCGGCGGCAAGGTTCTCGAAGCAATATTGCGCCTCACCCTCGGCCATGACGTGCGTCGCGACGACCTGCTCGCCCGTCGACAGATTGACGGTGACGCCCGCCAGCGGCGGCTCGCCTTCGTCGCGGATGGAGTTCCCGTTGAGGTCGGTGAACGTCGCAACACAGATCGCACCGGGGACGGTTTGCGCGCCGATCCGGGGGGCCGCGCTGAGCGCCAACGCCGCCAGCAGCACGCCCAGCGCCAGAAGATGTCGGAGTCGCGCGCTGATCGTCATGGGGTGCTCACCCTTCCGCCTGCGATTGGCTGAAAGTATAGCGCGAGGGGAAAGGCTGTCAACCGGCGTGAGGGGAGCGCCGGGCGAGCGTCTTTGTCAAATGCGGCGCTGCGCGGTAAAGTGGGCCGCTGCTGATTTTTACTGTGACGCGCACGGGGCAGGAGTATCGTATGGTCGCTCAGCTTATGATCGTTCAGTCGCGGACGGAAAGCGATGGCTGCCGGTAAGGCGCGACGCTCTCGCCGCGCAGACGGGCGCTGGGGCCGCTGGCTGACCCGTGTTGTGATTGCAGGCGGGCTGATCTTCGGGCTGGCGATGACGATCATGGCGCTGCGCGAGCAGGCCGAGCCCGATCCCCCGCCGCCCCGCCCAACAACAGTCGCTCCCCCGCCCACGGCCACCGAGGCCCCAACGCTTGAGCCGACGGTCCCGCCGCTGGAGATCGCGGCAGTCGAGTATCCGACAGCGCTGCCGACCGACCCGCCGCGCGTGATCGAGCCAGTGGATTGGGTGCAGCCGACCGCCGATCCGCAGCTTGTCGCGCAGGCGCTGTCACAGCCGGTCGACGGGGGGAGCGGTACGCTCCGCCGCAACCCAAGCCCTCTGACGATCCTGCCCGCGCGCAGCCGCAGCGAGGTGATCACCTACGCCGTTCAGCCGAACGACACGCTCCAATCGATCGCCGAACGTTTCGGCTTGCAGCAATCCACGATCATCTGGTCGAACGATCGCTTCTACGTCAACGCGATGCGGATCGGGCTGGAGCTGAACATCCTGCCGGTCGATGGCGTCTATCACCGCGTCGACGAGCCGCAGACGATCCGCTCCATTGCGGAGATGTACGAGGTCGATCCCTACGCGATCATCGACTCCGAGTTCAATAACCTTTATGGCGTCACGCCAGACGTGATCCTGCCGGAAGGGCTGTTTGTCGTCGTGCCGGGCGGAACCGGTTCCACCGAGCCGATCTATTGGGACCCCGGCATCGTCATGACGAGCGGAGAGTCCGAGGTGCGTGGATCGGGCGTCGTCGCCGGGACGCAGCGGGCGCTGTTCGCACTGGGCGATCCCGGCTCGTGTGGCGAGCAGATCGTCTCGGGCGGCTCGGCTCCCGTCAACCCGCCGATCTACCGCAACTATCGCATCACGCAAGACTATTCCTGGACGCACGGCGGGATTGACCTTGCCGTGCCGGAAGGGACGCCGGTCTTCGCGGCGGGCGGCGGCACGGTCATCTTTAAAGGCTGGAGCACCTGGGGCTATGGCTACACGGTCGTGATCGCGCACGGCGGCACGCTGTCGATTTACGGCCACCTCAACGGCGCGTTTGTCGGCTGCGGCGAGGTTGTCACACCGGGGCAGAACATCGCCGTGACGGGCAACTCCGGCCGGTCGAGCGGCCCGCACCTGCACTTCGAGATTCGCGGCGCTGCGGGCGTCCCGGTGAACCCGTGGAGCTATCAGAGCTTTTAGCGGTTAGCAAGCGATTAGCGAAAAACAGCTAAAAGCAGCCAAGAACCTCACCCCTGGCCCCTCTCCACGCGTGGAGAGAGGAAAAGGGGCTGGGGGTTAAGGGGTGAGGTTTCTCCCCGGCCGTATGATAACGGCCCGTCTCACCCTGCCCGCGCCGTACCTTTGCTCTCGCTAACCGCTACTCGCTCGCCGCTGACACGCTGCCTTCCAGCAGCATCAGGTCATCGAACGCCACGCGGATCGACTGCTCCGCGTCCGCCCCGGCGAAGAAGCCGATCTGCCCCACCCGACGGTATGCGCTGTCGGTCGCGCTGCCGAGAAATTCCCCGTTGACCGTCAGGGCGAGCGTGTCGCCCAGGCACGCCGCACGGATCGTGTTGGTTGCCGCGCCCTGCCGGATCACGCCGGTCTGTCGCCAGGGCAGCAGGCCGTCGAACGTGATGATCTGGTTGCGGAGCTCTCCGATGCCGTAGTGTCCATCCCCGCTGATCAGGAACACATAGCCGGTTTGCGAGCTTGGATCGTCTCCGGTCAGCCGGCAGCCGACGCCATAGAGATTGTCGTCGTCGCTGCTAAGCTGCTCTGCTTCGACCTCGATGATCACGTCTTCCAGCGGGTCGCCGCCGACACCCCACGTAAACGAGGCCGTGCGGCCTGCGCGGTGTTCCAGCACGTAGCGCCCCTCGCTGATGCTCAGCACCGACTCGGGCGTTGCCGCGTCTGCCGGGTAGGCGCCTTCTTCCCACGCGCCGCCAGTGTCGAAGGTGTCGGTCGCGATCACCGCGCCGGGATGGATCGTAGGGGCGTCCTCGCCGCCGCACGCCGCCAATACGAGCACGGCCAGCAACAGGACGATCGATTGCCGCATGGTAGTCTCCCGAAGGCTGGAGCGGCTGCCCGTCAGGCGCCGCTGCAGAAACTTTGCCCATTATAAGCGATGCTTCGGGGCGTACAATGGTCACACTCCCTGTTGGATCGCTGCGAATGTCCGCCAGTTTTGCGCCGGAACTGCTATGACTCTGTATAGGAAGATTACTCGGTGGCTGAGTTACCTGTTCACGCGTGTCAGAGATGGTTGAGGGAGAAGTGACGATGAAAAGGTCAGCGATTTTTCGGTGGAGCATGTTACTTCTGTCGCTTGCGCTCGCGTCGGTCGTGTTCGCGCCCACCCCAGTCGACGTGACGGCGAGCGATCCATTTCAGGCTACGCCGATGGACTGCACGTTTACCGTAACCGTTCCGGTGGCGACCCTGCGCACCGGCGCGGGGACAAGCTTCGAGACCGCCGGAAGCTTGAGCAACGGCGATACGCTGCACGTCGTCGGACAGGCCACCGGAGATGACGGTTTCGTGTGGTGGCAGGGCGAGGACGGCAACTGGGTGCGCTCTGACCTCGGCACGTCGGACTGCCCTGCGACATGCGGCAACAACGTGTGCGAAATCGGCGAGGATGCCTCGATTTGCGCGCAGGACTGTACTGGTGCGACCAGCACCACCGGCGGGGCGACCACAGGCGGCGCGGCTCAGGTGACCGGGACGCTCAACTGCACCTTCACGGTGACTTTCCCGGTCGTCTTGCTGCGTTCAGGCCCCGGCACGACTTTCTCGCGGGTGGGGTTCCTCAACGACGGCGATACGCTCAACGTGGTCGGGCAGGACGCGGGGCCCGACGGCTTCGTGTGGTGGCAGAGCGCGGACGATACCTGGGTGCGTTCCGACCTCGGCACGTCGGACTGCCCGGCAACGTGCGGCAACACCGTCTGCGAAATCGGTGAGGATGCGACTACCTGCGCGCAGGACTGCACGGGCACGACCGGCACGACGACCGGCGCAGGGACCGCAGCGGCCACCGACGAGCAGTTGACCAGCACGGGCACTAGCTGCCTGGTGGCGAACAGCCAGCAGTGCTTTGAGAGTATCGACTGCTATCCGAACTGTAGCGTGTGCACCAGCTCGCTAAACGAGTTTGGCTGCGTTTCCTGCGAGTGTACCTTCCCGAGCGGCGCGACCGATACCACCACCTCGCTCGACGTCCCGGCGCAATCGATCCCGACCGGCGGGGAGTGCGTGTTTGCGACCTGCGAGGAGTGTATCGCGGCCTTTCCGTGCGAGGGGGGTGTCTGCCCGAACGCCACCTGCGAGTTGAACGAGTTCGGCTGCCCGACCTGCCAGACGTCAGGGTAGCCAGCGCGAAAAGCGATTCGGCTGAGCAGGCAGCCTCACTGCACGGCGCAGCGCGCTGGCGCGTGAGGCTGCCTTTGCTTCGGCGCGGTGTGCGCTCTGGCAGTAACGCCGTTCAGCCGTTACAATAGCCAACAAATAGGATAAGGATTGTTTCAGCGATCTATCGAAAGCAATTAGCAGATCCCGCCGCGCGTAGAACCTCACCCCAGCCCCCCTCCTTCAATGGAAAGGGAAAAAAGGGGACAGGGGTTAAGGGGTGAAGTTTTTCCGCATTTGCCAGTTCGTTTCGATAGATTGTTTAGCCGGAACGAGACTATTCGCACATCCCGAACGTTGAGGTAATGCCTGTATGGTCGCCAAGACCGTTAACTTTTTTACGAGCATTCCAAAGCGCACGAAAGCGCTTTTCAAGCGCAAGCCGGACCTGTTCATTTCCCGGCTGCAAGAGCAAAGCGCGCTGAGCGTGCAGGGCGCCGAGGCGCTGGTCGACTACATGGCGAAGCCAAGCAAGAAAAACGCCCGGCGCGTCCGCCAGCTTGAGAAAGACGCCGACGAGATCCGCCGCATCCTCATTGACGAGCTAAACCGCACGTTCGTCACGCCGATCGACCGCGAGGACATCTCGATTCTCTCCCGCGCGATCGACGACATTCTGGACGACACGTGGTTTACGATCAACGAGATGGACATTCTCGACGTGGAGCCGAACGAGTTTCTGGCGGAGATGGCGGAGCTGCTCAAGCGCGGCGCTGAGGAGATCTCGCAGGCGATGGCGCGCCTGTCCGAGCATCCGAACGTCGCCAGCTCGCACGCGATCCGCGCTCGCGCCGTCACCAACGAGATGGAGACGCTCTACGC
>Ga0134103_1000892_pt1 | contig 32055 bp, 27 predicted proteins | sample 14_taG_2_FD_94445 | JGI IMG/M metagenome (GOLD analysis project Ga0134103, IMG submission 94445) | Switchgrass degrading microbial communities from high solid loading bioreactors in New Hampshire, USA - 14_58_20_212_A1 metaG | ecosystem: Engineered > Bioreactor > Semi-continuous > Anaerobic >...
ATCCTTATCCGGCAGATAGTATTTATGAAATCCCGGAGGGCGAATACTGTACTGTTCATGGGCCTGGTGTTTTGATTCCTCCTGTATCCCACGAGTATTATCGTCCGCCTGAATCGATAATCGAGGACGAGCGTTTGCCTGAGGGCTTTCCCGGTTATCCCCCGGCAGAAGATATCGGCGATCCTTATTCAGAAGAAAACTGGGAAGGCATAGACTGGGGAAACGACCCCAGTAGATGGGATTAGAAAACTATGAAATAGAATACATGTAAAAACGCCGTGAGGGATAAACAAATATCACTCACGGCTTTTTATTTCATTATATCTTACGTGATAATCGTAATAATCATGATACCCGTTATTCTGGTTTCGGGCCAAAGTATTGATAATAGTAACTTAGCAAACCCCCGTTATATAGTTTGCGATTCTTATCGGCTTTTCTACCAAAAGCCTTTTCAAACCCGGTATCAGCACTGATTATATAGTAGGACCAGGTAGGAAGCCTTTTAAAACTTTCGGCCATAGTTTTATAGAGAAGGGCATTTTCCCTTTTATCCCCCAACCTCTGACCATATGGAGGATTGGTAATGATAAATCCATATTTGGCTTTTGAAGAAATGTCCTTTACATCTCTGACCTGAAAATGTACTGCTTCCGAAACTCCTGCCTGTCTGGCATGATAATTGGCCATGCTTATAGCTTCAGGATTTATGTCATATCCATGTATAAGCTTCTCTTTGACGGGCTTAATCAAGCTTCTTGCTTCATCTAAAGCATTGTACCAGATTTTTCTCGGTATTGTAGGCCATTCCTGACAGTCAAATTCCCTATCAAGACCCGGAGCTTTATTAATTGCCATCAATGCGGCTTCTATCGGAATGGTGCCTGAGCCGCAAAAAGGATCTATCAGGTTTCTACCCGGCGACCATCGGCTTATCATAATCAAGGCAGCTGCAAGAGTCTCTTTAATTGGCGCGGTATACGCAAGACTTCTGTAACCTCTTTTATGCAGGCCGTCACCGGTACTGTCCAATGCGATTATTACATTATCCTTTGTTATACTGAAGACGATATGAAATCTTGGACCAGTCTCCGGGAATATTTCAAGCTTATATGCCTTTTTCAGCCTTTCCACAATCGCTTTTTTAATTATTGACTGGCAATCCGATACACTCATGAGGGTCGATTTGACACATCCGCCGGTAACCGGGAATTCCGCGTCCATAGGGAGCCAATCTTCCCATGGTATTGCAAGGACTGCTTCAAATAAATCGTTAAAAGTTGTTGCAGTAAAATTCCCCATTAATATACATACACGTTCTGCCGAGCGAAGCCACAGGTTTGCCTTGCAAAGTGCCTCAAAATCACCGTCAAAAAATATTTTTCCGTTGTCAGTAAAAGTATCTCCAAATCCCAGGTGTTTAATTTCACGTGCCACGACGGATTCTGTGCCAAATGCCGCCGTCGCATAAAGCCGTAGTTTTTCCATAATGCTCCTTTATGAATGTAAAAATTATTTAATTCTTCACTTATATTAAACAAACAATAAATATTTATAATTCATTGAATAATGAGTCTCCGATGAATTCACGCAAAATTGAATTTGCCGGTACCAAATTGTTAGGCGCCGATACGAAATAACTTAAAAATTCAATAAGCCTGCGGGCCTCTGCGTATTGCGGCATATCTTTGGTTATTTCGTGCAACAACGGAAGTGCCAGAGGCTTTAATATCGGAATCTCATATATCAGCGAAGAGTTAAACATTGCGTCTGCATTTTCCTGAAACGGGAATATGTTTTTCTCTTCGCCCTTTCTGACGCCGGGCCACATATCGATTGTTTTTGGCGCAGATGTACCCCTGTACCTGTTATCTCTTACTATACGTCTGATAAGTCTTAAATCGGTGGTTGGTATTCGGTTGTGCCTGTCTATTCGCATGGAGGTAATAGCGCTGATATATATATTGAATTTATTTTCCTGTTTTATTTCACTGGTTAGCTTAGGATTCAAACAATGGATCCCCTCTATAACCAATACCTCTCCCTCAGACATTTTCAATCTTCTGCCCTTATATTCTCTCATACCTGTTTTAAAATTATAGAAAGGAATTTCAACCTCGCCGCCATTGATCAACGTATTTATGTCCTGGTTAAAAAGATGAAGATCTACTGCTTCCAGAGCCTCATAGTCAGGTTTGCCCTCTTCGTCCAAAGGGGTGTGGGTCTTTTCAACAAAATAATCATCCACTGAAATAATCAGAGGCTTTAAACCATTAACTCTAAGCTGGATGGACAGTCTTTGGGCAAATGTTGTTTTCCCGGATGACGAAGGACCGGCAATCATTATTACCCTTTTTTGAGGTTGCTGATGTTTTATTAAATCAGCGATCTCAGCAATTTTTTTCTCGTGCAATGCTTCGGCCACCAGCACAAGATCTTTAAGGCCGCCGTTTTTTATCACATCATTAAGCTTTCCCACATCCCCCACTCCGAGTATATTGCTCCATTCACCGTACTCGGTAAAAATATTGAAAAGTTTTCTAGGAATGGGTACGTCCGGCAATACATTTGGGTTCCCTTTCTTTGGCAGTATCAATACAATACCGCCGTTATGGGCTTCGACCGCGAAAAGCTTAAGATATCCGGAACTTGGCACCATGTAGCCATAGAAATAATCTTCTATATTATCGAATCTGTATAGTGAAACATAATCTTTTTCACGGTTTTCTATAGCTTTGTATTTATCTTCACGCCCTTTCTCCAGGAATATTTTTCTTGCCTCATCAATAGAAACAGTTACTTTGACAAATGGTATATCTTTTTCGACCAGTTCTCTCATCCGATTTTCGATTTTTTTCGCATCATCAGAGGTTACCTGGTAATTCAAAATCTCAAAGAATATCCCACGGCTTACCGAGTGGCGAATCTGCAGCTCTAATCCCGGGAACAAATCATTTACTGCTTTCAACAAGAGAAATTTTAATCCCCGTTCATATATTCTGATCCCATCTTCGCTAGTTAAGTCTACAAGACTTATATTGCAATCCTGTTCCAGGCGGTATGTCAGTTCCTTAATTTCATTATCTATCAAAACTGCTACGATAATAGAATCCTTTTTACCCTTTAAACCTTTAACAAGGTCTTCTATTTTTATACCCTTTTCAACAGTCATTTCATTCCCGTTTAATTTAATGCATAATTGGTTCTCAGCCATAGAAACAGACTACCTCCCCCATATTTCAAATTAGTATCATTATCCTATATTTACCCATCTTCATCAAGTTTTAAGGTTTTTACACAGTATTATGTTCAAGTATATCCAAAGTGTCGCCTTCTCTACTGTCAGTTTATAAAAATATTATTGTCAGGAGTATGTCATTAATTCCATTAATTTTCACGGAGTGATGTCCTCACAAGTTTATACGCTTGTACATATTATGTAAAAGAAACAAGCAAGGAGGTAAAAATCAGAATGGATAATCTAAATATCGCAACAGTATATACGGGAAACAATTGTACCGGAGAAGCAATTATGATACCGGTCATGCCTGTACGACCGGAATTAGCCCGCGCTTACGTGCCATACCAGTTGTACAATAAAATCTTCTCCCCACAGGAAAGTTTGAAAAAAGGAACTGTTTTCCCTGAACTTGTTAAATAATTATTTAGGAGGTGTTTTCAGGTGGATGAACAAACAACGCTTTTAGAGCAAATTATGGCTTACGATTTTGCTCTGTACGATTTACAGCTCTTTTTAAATACACATCCTTCAGATGCGAACGCACTTCGAGATTATAAAATGGCCCTGGAACAATCGGAAAACTTAAGACGTCAGTACCAAAGCAAATACGGTCCTCTGACCGCCAGATATTTGCCAAATACAACCTGCTGGCAGTGGATCAACGATCCTTGGCCATGGAATAATTAAGGAGGTATAAGAGATGTGGTTTTATGAAAAGAAAACTCAGTATCCTATTAATATAAAGAAACCGGATCCCAGAATGGCTGTTGCAATCCTTACACAGTATGGCGGTCCCAATGGCGAATTAGCAGCATCCTTGCGCTATTTGAGCCAAAGATTCTCAATGCCTACCAAAGAGGCAAAAGCAACATTGAATGATATCGGTACCGAAGAACTTGCTCACCTTGAAATGATAGGCACAATGGTTCATCAACTGATGGATAAGGTTCCTCCAAAAGAACTCGAAAAACTGCATGTTGATACAAATTATGTTATTCACGGAAGAGCTGTATATCCTTCTGATTCTAACGGTGTTCCCTTCACCGCAGCCTATATTGAATCAATGGAAGACCCTATCGCAAACCTCAATGAGGACCTTGCGGCAGAGGAAAAAGCCCGTGCTACATATGACTATCTTATAAGTATAGCGGACGATCCCGATGTAATAGATCCTCTTCGCTTCTTAAGAGAACGTGAAGTAGTACATTATCAGCGATTTGGCGAAACCCTGAGAATAGTCCAGGAGATTATGGGCAAGAAAAAATATTACTAAAGATAAAGAATTTTGCTTATGCTGTGCACTTATACCTCCATATTTTTCCCCTTCACATAGAATAAACCAGTGTTTAAACTGGTTTATTCTATTATATTATCCAATACCAACATTTACTTTACTCCTCAATAAACCTCATCAATTCTTCATTAAATCTGTCCCGCTCATCGTAAAACAATCCATGTCCGCTGAATTGGAACGGTATAAGTTTCGAATTCTTTATATATTGGTTCTGTATCTGACCCAGTTGAAAAGGTACGATCTTATCGTGAATACCGTGCATGATTGCCGTTGGAACGCTTATCGTTTGCAAATCATTAAACAGTACTTCACGTATCCAGGTATTCGCAACGGCCGCTGTTGCCCACGAAGCCGCTTGCAAACCCAATTGAAGGAACCAATAAGAAAACGGTTCGGTTATATGATGAAAGAAGAAGTTGTTCCCAAAATCCTGCAACATTTGGGGACGATCCTCATATGTCCCCTTAATAATCTTGATTACGGCTTCTTCATCTATGCCGTAAGGAAAATTTGGACGTTTGATAAGACTAGGTGCCGCTGCCGCAATAAGTACAAGTTTAGATACTCCGTAGCCTTTATGTCTTGCCATGTATCTTGCTGCAATTGCGCCTCCTGTTGAATGGCCTGCCAGAATAAAATTTTGCAGCCGCAACGTTTCCACTACACTTCTTACATCATCAGCCAATCTGTCATAGTTATATCCCTTCCATGGCTTACTTGAATACCCAAAACCTCTTTGATCCAATCCAATACATCTGTATCCATATTGGGGAAGTACATTGAACTGATATTCAAATAACTTATGGCTGCCCGGCCAGCCATGCAGAAATACAATCGTCCGATAACCTTCGGGATTTAGATCCTCCGTGTAAATCTTTACATTAGGCTCTACTGTAATATCATATCCCATAGAATTGCCTCCGGTTATAGGTGATGATACTTGTACACAATAAATCTAAGCATTGTTCTGCTAAATTGATATGCAAAAAATAACCACACAATGCCTAAGGGTTTTAATCGTAAATAAAGATCAGCAAAAGAAGTTATAGTAGAAATGCAACCCGGAGATTATACCTTCCTATTTTTTATATAGCAAGTCTGTATCCATATGTTTTGAGCCATTTACGTTTTTCCTTGTAGCATGGAAGTACAGACTCTACAAGCAACCAAAAGTCTTTTGAGTGATTCATTATCTTCAGATGGCATAATTCGTGGACAACCACATAATCAATAATATCAACCGGAGCCATAATTAGTCTCCAGTTTAAATTAATGTTTCCCTTTACACTGCAACTTCCCCATCTGGTTTTCTGATCTTTAATGAAAACTTTACATGGAACTGCATTCATCATCAATGAATACTTTTCTATTCGGTCGTTTACAACTTCAGAAAAGTATTGCCTGTACCATTTTATTAATGCTTCCTTTACTGTTTGCTTCCTTGATTCCCCTGATAATCCTGCAGATATGTACACTGATATTGTATCATCCTGCATGCATACTTTAGGCCTAGTAATATCCCTGTCCACGACTTTCAGAGTATACTCTTTACCAAGACATAATAGTTTCTCGCCGCTCACAAATTTCCTGGGTATAATATTTGAATTCATTTCTCTAATTATATTTACTTTGTTTATTATCCAGTCGGCTTTTCCCCTTATTGCTTCCTCAATCTGTTTTTTACTGAGACGCAAAGGAACTGATACCTTTACTTCACCGTTCATATCGATTTTTATACCTATTGTTTTCCGCTTGCTTTTAGTCAAAGAATAGAAAATCCTGGTATCTTTATATTCAATAAAAAATTTTTCATTTTTCATCTCATCACTCGCTGGCTTAATAATCTTTACATACCTTCAAATCAATAAAAAGGTTCTTAAAATAACTGATTTTCCAGTCTGTAATAACTTCCTATGTTTTAATAGCCATTATTATATCATATATGATACACATGGGTATTATGAAAACACTACAGTAATAGAGAATAAAACATGAGGTATCAAGATTATTATTCGAGTTTTAAAAATATGTGTAGTTTGCATAAAACATGAATGGTTATTATTAGACAAAAGACCCGGTTATCCGGGTCCTTTAGTATATTCTTAAATTTTTAACGATATTTTTGTATAATGCCCTGAAGTTGAGAAACAACATGAGCAAGCTCTTTATTTCCCCGCTCGACTACCACACGGTAAGTTCCGCGCATAGATGTTATTTCAATAAACTTACGCATTGAAAACAGATATATAAGACCGAACAAACATACAATGGAGGTAAGTATGATGATACCTGTTACAACAGCTTTTGCCGTTTTATAGAACTCTCCGGTATCATCGTTTTTGATTGTATTGCCGATGTTCTCCAAAGTTTTATATGTGCTTTGTATATTTTTTATATCCAGCGTCTCAATAGTCCGCTCAAGTCTCGTACGAACTCCGGATAAAACCAGCATAAGAAGGAAACCCAATATCAGTACAATGTACATAACTCTTTTTGAGCGACGTTTTACATATTCTACCGAAAGCAAATCTTTATATGGTATTAAAACTGAACCATCTACTTTTGAGATGAAACCATTGGATACACTATAATATCTGCCTTGGATTTTGACGCTATCGCTTAATAAAGTTAATGTATCATTTTCCATCTGTTTCCCTCCGATCAGTCAGGTGACCAAAACATCAATGCACGTTTAAGACGCAGTGATTTATCAAATCTACGGACATTCAGAAAGACACACAGAAATGGAATAGCGAAATAAATTATATCTTTGATAAAGAAATCAAAATAAATGTTTATCATTTGTCCGCCAAAAATTATTAAAGAAAGCCACGCAAACACAATTAAAGCCAACGGCAATATTAAATAAAACAAAAAATAAAAAAAACCTGCCATATCCTATCCTCCTTATGCAAAAAAGAAGTAAATCAAATACGCCAATAACCATATGGCAAATATAACATGATACCACTTTGCGCCCCACATCATCCTATACTCTCTTGCTCGTCTTTCCTGAGCTTCGCGTTCAGCTGCATATACGGTTTCACGCTCTTTAGTAATATCACGTTCTCCATTGTCCTTTATGTGTTGCTCACGTGAAAATGACAGAACATCACCATTTTGAATTACAACCTTCTCAATATAGATACTGAATGTAACAGCGTTGTTATTTGGAACAGGTATTAGCTGTTTAGTCCCAAATGCTTCGCCAACCATAGCAATCTCGTTGTAATCTACTGCAATTCCGGGTGTCTGTTCCGAATACGCAGGATTACCATCACTGTTGAATGCTTCAATATAGACTCTCACTGATGTAACAGGATTCGTCCCTAAATTGGCTAATTTTAATTGCAAATAATATGTATTGGTTTTTGTATCTAATAAAACGGCGCCCTTTTCAATTGCAACAGGGCATTCCGGTAAATTCACCGTATTATTGAATACAAATTGTCTAACATATCTTTCTGCCAAAATAAACAACTCCTTTTACAGGTCAGGAATAATGTCAGAATCATCGTTGTCCATTGTAAAGCCTTGATCGACTGCTGCCCTGTGATAAAGATTATCCTTTACGAGATGAATATTGCGGATGAAATCGTCTTGTTCATGTTTTTGTATCCATCGTACATCAAAAGCAATGTTTCCGCCTGCATATTCAACGCACAATAATGTCATCCGTTTGATAAAATATCTGATCAAAAATATAATGAAAAATATCACACCAAGTGCCAAAGCAATAAAAGCAATGTCATCATCGCTGCTATTATTGGCTAAATAAGCCATTCCAATGAATCCTAATACCAGAGACAAGATGCTCCACCAAATATAATATAACGGACGGTAATAGACATAACCAGTCCCTGTAATATCACGATTATTGATGATTTTGCGCTGATTATAGGAAACAAAACGACCTTTGTTGTTAAGTGTATAAACAGAACCGCTGAAGTAGACGCGTTTGTTGGTTAATGTCGCTCCTGCTCGTTTGGTTCCTGCATCTGAAATAGTATTTGCAAGGTAACCTGTTCCGATTGTTGAAATTTGTCGTTCGTCTGGTGAACAAAACTTGCCACCATATTTGTTGCCGTTATTCATGTGTAAAAACTCCCCTCGTATTGGTTTTATCAGGAAATTTAATCTGCTTAAGATTATATCAGAGGGTCTTATCCATTACAATGTTTTGTCTGATTATGTCATACTACGCCAATATACCCGTAGTGAACAATAAGCAAAATCATACTGACCGTATCCCTAACAGTTGGGAGGCATTTCTGTAAAGTATCGCTTCCTCGGCGTCTTTTCCCAGGTAAAGCTCTTTAATTCTTTCAACTTCTTCGCCTTGATTTTTCCACGGAGAATCAGAGCCGAAAATGATTTTATTATATCCATGATTCTTTATAATTCTTTGCTTCTGCTCTTTATCCATATATCCCAGACAAAATGAGGTATCTAAATATATATCCTTGCCTACCAGATATTTTTCGACATCGTCCCAATACCTGAAACCACCCATATGGGCAGCAATAATTGTTCCCCCTTTGAAATCACTGACTATTTTTTCAAGTCTTTCAGGAGTACAATGAACTGGAGGTTTATATCCAATATCTTCCCCTGCGTGGAATATAATCATCAACCCTAATTCAAATGCCTTTTCATATATCGGATACAAAGCTTCATCATCAACATAAAAGTTCTGGTATTCGGGATGAAATTTGATCCCCTTTAATCCAAGTTCCTTAATTCTCTTAAGCTCATTTTCCCAGTTGCTATATTCGGGATGGATACTGCCGAATGCTAATATATTATCCTTTTGAATTTCAGCAGCCCAATTGTTTATCGTCTCGGTTTGTGACGGCTTTGTCGCTATATTCAGCACCACAGAATAAGTGATGTTATTTAGAGCCATTGATTCTTTCAAAGCGCTTAATGTCCCGTTTAAATATGGAGAGATATTGGCCTTTTTAGCCAAGACCGGAATAGCAATGCCGGCAAGCTCATCAGCAAAGCAATGCGTATGAAAATCAATAATCATAAATAATCGCCTCACTTTTTTATTATTTCTTATAATAGCATAAAGAACCGCTCTTTGTAGACAATAATACTTACAATAATAAATTCAGGGAAGTGGAAACAAGCTTGAATGAAGGCCTTGTTGTATTGATAAGATCCATTATAGCGTTTTTTTCGCTGTTAATATTCACTAGAATAATCGGAAAGGAACAAATCAGCCAGCTTACCTTTTTTGATTATGTATTGGGAATTACCATCGGCTCGATAGCGGCAACGCTGAGCACTGACCTATCCAGCAGAGCTTGGGCTCATTGGGTTGGACTAATAACCTGGGCTGCTTTGGGTTATTTAATGGAAGTTGTAACCCTGAAATGGCGATATGCTGCAAAGGTTCTTGAAGGAGAACCGGTTATTGTAATCATGAACGGAAAAATAATGGAGAAGGCATTAAAAAAAGCTAAATACAGGGTTTCGGATATTCTTGAACTTTTGAGAAACCAGGGTGTATTTGACCCAAATGAAGTGGATTTTGCCATAATTGAATCCAATGGGCAACTTTCTGTATTAAAAAAAGCCGAGTATTTGCCGGTAACCCGGAAAGACATGAATATTCCTGCTCAAAACTCAGGTATAAGCACCGAACTGATTTATGACGGCATACTGATAGAAGAGAATTTAATGCAGCTTAACAAGGACAAAGACTGGCTGATGAATGAACTAAAGGCACAGGGTATAAACAGTATATCCGAAGTATTCCTGGCTACTTTAAATCCCGAAGGCAGTATTTATATTGATAAATATGATGACCATATTATTAAAATCACCGATATCGGTGATTTTAAAGGACCGTTTTAGGAGGAGATCAATTGAGAAAATTCATGGTAATATCAATACCTTTAGTTACAATAATTTTATTTATTGCTGTAATGTTGAGCGGTAATTACTTAAAGCAGCCACTGGGGAAGAATGACGATATCCCCGGATTGATTGATGCTTTGATCAAAGACATCCAGAATGATCAATGGGAAAAGGTGAGCCAAAAAGCCGAAGAACTGGATCAGGCCTGGGAAAAAGTAGTCTTTAGGATTCAGTTCAGCGCCGAAAGAAATGAAATACACGGCTTCAGCGTCGCTCTTGCGCGTCTTAAAGGCGCTATCCTTGAAAAAGACCGTTTATCAGCAATCATGGAGTTGAAAGAAGCCTATGAGCATTGGAGCCAGTTGTGTCAATAATAAATCTCAATTAATCCATCTCCGATCAAATCCTGAATCCTGAAAAAAATCAAGCCATTAAAATAAACCGGCAGATGATCATGAAGACCATCTGCCGGAAAATCATCTAATTTATTTAGTTTGTTCTGTCCAATAAATTTGAACAAAACTTTAATCTTAAAAATTATTCACTTCTAGCCATTCTCTTATAATTCTCGAGTCTTTCCTTAGCATCTCTTTCAGCAGCTTCAAAGAGTTCCTGAGCTATATCAGGGAAGGTTTGCTTCAAGGATGTATATCTTACCTCGCTGTTTATGAAGTCCTGGAAGCTTCCTGTCGGATCTTTCGAATCAAGAATAAACGGATTCTTGCCCTGTTCCTTAAGCTCGGGAACATAACGCCACAGATGCCAGTAACCTGACTCAACAGCCTGTTTCTCTCTGGTCTGGGTTCTGGACATACCACCCTTGATACCATGATTGATACAAGGAGCGTATGCGATTATGAGAGACGGTCCTCTGTGAGCTTCGGCTTCCTGAATAGCTTTCATGAACTGGTTCATATTAGCACCCATAGCGACCTGTGCAACATAAACATAGCCATATGTTGCAGCGATCATGCCAAGATCTTTCTTCTTAATGCGCTTTCCTGATGCAGCAAATTTTGCTACCGCAGCGGTAGGAGTAGCCTTGGAAGCCTGACCTCCGGTATTGGAGTAAACTTCGGTATCAAATACCAGAATATTAACATCTTCACCGGAAGCAAGCACATGATCCAATCCGCCGTATCCGATATCATATGCCCAACCGTCACCGCCAACAATCCACTGAGACTTCTTAACGAAATAATCACGGTGTTTGTTGAGGTATTCTACCAGTTTCGCACATTCATCGTTATCCGGTTTATAATTGTCCAGAGCTTGCATAAGATCCTTAGAAGCCTTCTTGGAACCTTCGCCGTCATACATGTTCGCGATCCATGCCTCGCCTGCGGCTTTCAGTTCAGCAGGTACATCCATTGCGATAAGTTCCTTGAGCCTCATTTCAATACCTTCACGAATCTGCTTAACACCCAGGTACATACCCAGACCGTACTCTGCGTTATCTTCAAAGAGGGAGTTAGCCCAAGCAGGTCCCTTACCTTCTTTGTTAGCGCAATAAACGGTTGCAGGAGCCGATCCGCCCCAAATTGATGAACAACCTGTAGCATTGGCTATCATCATACGATCGCCGAACAACTGTGTAATTGCCTTAATGTATGGTGTTTCACCACAACCTGCGCACGCACCGCTGAATTCAATGAGGGGCTGTGCAAACTGGCTGTTCTTGACATTGTTCTTTGGAGCAAGATAATCTTTATAAGTTACATGCTTGGAAACATAGTTCCAATGTTCAATTTCCTGATGCTGCGTGTCAAAAGGCTTCATTACAAGAGCTTTTTCCTTGGCAGGGCATACATCGGCACAGTTGCCGCATCCGGTACAATCCAGAGGAGAAACCTGAATCTTGTATTGATAACCTTTAAACTGAGGTCCCTGAGCATTAATGGTAACCAAAGTCTCAGGAGCGTTCTTCCTCTCCTCTTCATTGAACAGGAAAGGACGAATAACAGCATGAGGACATACCAATGAGCACTGATTACACTGGATACAGTTCTGTGGCTGCCATTCCGGAACATTTACTGCAATACCGCGCTTCTCGTAAGCAGATGTACCGGCAGGGAAGGTTCCGTCCTCAGCGCCCTTGAACGCACTAACAGGAAGAGTATCACCTTTCTGTGCATTCATAGGTTCCATAATCTTCTTAATGAATTCCGGCTTATCATCATCCTGAGCGTCAGTATTGGTATCCTGCGCAGTTTTCCAGCTTTCCGGAACATTAACCTTAACTAAAGATTCAATACCTCTGTCAACTGCCTTAAAGTTCATATCCAGGATAGCCTGGCCTTTTTTACCGTACGCTTGAACAATTGACTCTTTCAGATATTTAACCGCATCATCAATAGGAATAACATTGGCCAGTTTAAAGAATGCAGCCTGCATGATCATATTGATACGGTTTCCTAAACCAATCTCTGCAGCTATATCAGTTGCGTTGATAATGTAGAAGTTTATTTCGTCATTGGCAATCTTTCTCTTGAGATCTGCCGGAAGCCTTTCATCAAGCTCGTCTTCGCTCCACTGGCAGTTCAGCACGAAGGTACCGCCCTTCTTAAGTCCTTCAAGAAGATCATACTTGCCAACATAAGACTGATTATGGCATGCGATATAATCAGCTTCGTCAATTAAATAAGTTGAGCGGATTTTCTTCTTTCCGAAACGAAGGTGGGAAACAGTGATACCGCCTGATTTTTTGGAGTCATATGAGAAATATCCCTGAGCATAAAGATCAGTTTTATCACCAATGATCTTAATTGCGCTCTTATTTGCGCCAACCGTACCATCTGAGCCAAGGCCCCAGAACTTGCAGCGGATAGCGCTCGGATCCTCAGTATTAATGCTCGGTCCAACCGGCAGTGAATGGTAGGTAACATCATCCACAATACCGATTGTAAACCTGTCTTTGGGATTATCTGATTTCAGATTATCAAATACAGCAACAATCTGGTTGGGTTTCACATCTTTGGAGCCAAGTCCATAGCGGCCGCCGACAATAACCGGCTTATCGGCAACATCATAATAAAGGGATTTAACATCCAGATACAGAGGCTCGCCAATAGCGCCAGGCTCTTTTGTTCTGTCAAGAACTGCGATTTTCTTGACTGATTTAGGCATAGCTTCAAAGAAATATTTTGAAGAGAAAGGTCTGTAAAGATGTACTTTCAGAACACCAACCTTCTCGCCTTTTGCTCTTAAATAGTCAACAACTTCTTCACAGGTCTCAGTTACGGAACCCATAGCAACTACAACATATTCTGCATCCGGATCACCATAATAGTTGAATGGCTTATATTGACGACCTGTAATTTCTGATATTTTCTGCATGTAGTAATTAACAATATCAGGAATAGCTTCGTAATACGGATTGCTGGATTCTCTTGCCTGGAAGAAGATATCCGGATTCTGTGCAGTACCGCGTGTAACAGGATTCTCAGGATTTAAAGCACGCTTTCTGAATGCTTCAATTGCATCCCAATCTACAAGTTTAGCAAAATCTTCATTTTCCAGTACTTCAATCTTCTGAACCTCATGAGAAGTTCTGAAACCATCAAAGAAGTTCAGGAAAGGTACTCTGCCTTTTATAGCCGACAGATGAGCAACGCCTGCCAGGTCCATAACTTCCTGAACACTGCCCTCGGCCAGCATTGCGAATCCAGTCTGGCGGGCAGCCATAACGTCGGAATGATCGCCAAAGATTGAAAGAGCATGGGACGCTACTGCGCGTGCAGATACGTGGAATACACCGGGAAGCAATTCTCCGGCTATTTTATACATGTTAGGAATCATCAACAGTAATCCCTGTGATGCTGTATAAGTAGAGGTGAGAGCCCCTGCCTGTAAAGAGCCATGTACTGCTCCTGCAGCACCTGCTTCTGACTGCATTTCCACTACTTTGACTCTCTGGCCGAAAATATTCTTTCTGCCTGCTGCGGACCATTCATCAATCGCTTCGGCCATATTTGATGACGGCGTTATTGGATAAATTGCAGCAACTTCGGTAAATGCATACGACACATGAGCCGCTGCAGTATTACCATCCATTGTTTTCATTTTTCTTGCCATGAATTTCCCTCCTTGAATTTATGAATAATGTACTCTGTATACATTGTAAAACGACACGCAACCTTTAAGATAGCAGCCCAGAGTCTATTATATCATATTTTTAAATGCTAACAAGTAAAAATTCGTCAATATATTAACATAAATATTGTTCACGATTGATGAAACTCCGAAATCATTAATTATTACCAAAAAATTTTTTATATTGCCTTATTTTATTTTTATAGTTCTCAATGTCCGTTGGAGAAAGTGATTTTAATGTAGTATGCACACTATTTATAGCCAGCATATTGCTTATTCCTTTTTCCAGACGGATCAGCAATTCATCAATGTTATCCCCGTCGTCCGGAAACGTAGCGCTATACATACAAAACTTTTTATGTATGCCCACTTTCTTTGATTCATTTTTGAATGCATTCCTGAACTTCTCTTCCAATAGCGGCACATTTACTTTCTCAACAAAAGGAAAAACGCCAATAAAGGTATCCTCATCTATTTTCAATAACTTGTCGATATCCCTGATGAATCTTTTGATAATACTGATTACCGAATTAACAACTTCAGGCTCATGTCCGCTTAAATACGCCAAAATAAATGATATAGGATACTTTCCCCTTATTGCTCTCCTAAGTTCAAGATTTAAAGATTCCTTAACGCTTATATTCTCCTGAACCACGCCGGAAATATCAGTTTCTTTTTCCTGCCTGTTTATAGATTCATAATATTTAGCCATTTTATCCTGTATAGCTTTAACATAACTATTGGAATTTTTATTAAGGAATTGTATATCTTTAATACCCAGTTTGATAGCGGCATTAACAGTTTCATATGTATCCTTATAAACAAATGCTAACGCCGGAACTGACGGATACCTGCTCCTGAAATACTCCATGATTTCTCTTAAAACAGAACTGTTTTCATCGACAATTTCAGTGATAAACAGAACGATGAAATCTCCATAAGCATCAAGCTTAATGGCTAAGTCATCCAGGTCTATGATTTCCATTACACCTATTCTTGCTTTGGCGATAGATTTCAGCAGAATATTTCTGACAGTACGACTATTAACATAGAGAAATATATATTTATCCATTAAAGAATAAGCCATCCTTTGCTTTTTCTTTCAAAACAATCCATTATTAGTATAACATTAACCTATATTACTTACAAACAGATACACGTATGATTTATGCATTTTGCTGCTTTTGACTGGATTAAGGCGTAAAAATTTAAAACCCTTCCGGATTGTGTTATTATTCGCTTTATAATATAATGGATTTTGTTAAACATATAACATGTAAATATGATGCAGATTAAATATATTCCTGACTCGACAATAAAAAATGGAGGTAGTTATATGTCAAAATTAGTAGGAAATCTAATATTCGGTCAATCAGGAGGACCCACATCCGTTATTAATGCCAGCGCAGCAGGCGTTTTCACTGAAGCCCTCAAAAGCGACTGCATCCCCAAAGTCTATGGTGCTGCATATGGTATCCGTGGGATCCTCGAAGAAAAATTCTATGACATAACACAGGAAGATCCCAGAGAAATCGAACTTTTGAAAACAACACCTTCATCAGCATTAGGCTCAGTAAGATATAAGCTTGCAGATCCTGATGTGGATGACACTGATTACAAAAGAATCCTTGAAGTATTTAAAAAATATGATATTCGTTATTTCTTCTATAACGGCGGAAATGACTCAATGGATACCTGCAATAAAATAAGTAAATTTATGCAGAAGGCAGGATATGAATGCCGTGTAATGGGCGTTCCCAAGACCATTGATAACGACCTTTACGGGACCGACCATTGTCCGGGTTACGGCAGCGCGGCAAAATATGTAGCTACCGCGACCATGGAAGTATATCACGACGCCCGTGTTTATGACACCCCCATGGTCTGTGTCCTTGAAGTTATGGGAAGAAATGCCGGATGGCTCACGGCAGCTACCGCTCTTGCCTCTTACAAAGGAGCAGGCCCGGATCTTATCTATCTCCCTGAAATAGTTTTCGATATGGATAAATTTATAGCAGATTGTAAACGGGTTTATGAAAATAATAATCATAAGCTTATCGTTGCTGTATCAGAAGGGGTTAAGGACAAAAACGGCAAGTATATTTCAGAATACGGTTCAGACCTTGCAAATACCAAGGATTCATTCGGTCATGCTCAATTAGGCGGAACAGGTGCCGTACTTGCCAATGTATTAAAGAAAGAACTCGGATGCAAAACTCGTGCCATTGAGTTCTCATTGCTGCAAAGATGCGCCGCTCACTGCGCTTCCAAAACAGATGTGGAAGAAGCATTCACCGCCGGACAGAAGGCTGTTCAATATGCGGTTGAAGGAATCACGGACCATATGGTTGCTTATGAAAGAACCACGAAAAATGGTAAGTATTTCTGCAATTATGTGCTTGTTAATCTTTCACAGGTTGCCAATACAGAAAAAAAAGTTCCCAGAGAATGGATTACTCCTGATGGTACAGGTCTGACAAAAGAATTTATCGATTATGCTCTTCCTCTTATTGAAGGCGAATCCTGCCCTCCGATCGAGGACGGACTGCCAAGGTTTGCTAAGCTTAAAAAAGTTCTGGCTACAAAATAAATCGTTAAAGGATAAAAAATCGGGGTTGTCAAAAACGACAACCCCTTCAGTTTTGTTTTTAGTGTTTTATAGGTCTTCCGTTCTCTATGTCATGAATTCTTCCCCATGCATATGACGCCAGTTCTGAATTAGGTGCCACCTCAGTTACAATCTTAAAACAACGCATGGCTTCTTTTTCAGCTTCTACCTTGGAAGGAGACTGGGATAACGCTATTGCTTTACCTCCGTAATAATAAACACTTGGTAAAATACTTGGCTTTAAATTAAGCTCTTCAATGATACTAATAGCCATTCTGAATTCATTGGCGGATTCCTGATAGACCTCGGCCGACTGAGCAGCAGAATTTGATCTGTATATTTCTCTCCCCATCTCATAGAACTGAGACACTGCTTTTGGCTTGCATTCGTCACTCAGGGCTTTTAATTCAGCCTCGATATCGTCAGGTTTATCAAGCCCTGACAGATCCCTTTCTATCTGCAATACGACCTCCCTGTATTTTCCTTCCTCCTCAAGTTTCTGCAAATTTCTCAGTATCGCGTTCCAATAAGCATATTGCTCTATTTGGGTTTGCAGTTTTTTCTCATTTTCGGTAGCTTTTCTGAGGGCTTCATTTGCATCCTTCAACCTGTCGGCAAGCTCATTTTTTTCTTTTTCCAGTTTCGCAATCTGTGGGGACATACTCTCGGACTTTTTAAAAATACCGCCAAAATCGATTCTTATTGGACTGCTTTTAGGCACTATAATCCAAACAAGACTTAAAGTTAATACTCCCAATAAAAATCCCGCTATATATTTCATGTAATACGGGCTGTCCTTTTCCGGGGAAAGACCACTTTTTAGCCATGACACGGTTTCGGCGGCAACCCTGTTATATTTTCTTAATTTTGTATTACTGCCGCTTTCATCATCCGGAACCTTGCCATCCATTTTATTCAAATAATCAGACGCCCGCAAGCTGTTATCATCCATTTTTATAACTTTATTGAACATGCGCCGGGCATTGTCCTCATCTCCCATACTTAAATAACAAAGCCCCATCAGATTCATGGCTTCATAAAACGCAGGATATATTGATATGGCTTTTTTTAACGCAATTATTGCGATATCTTCATTGCCGCTTTTTATATCATCCAATGCTTTATTGTAAAGGTCAATTGCATTTTTTATATCATCCGGTATTATGCCAATTTTTTCTTCAACGTTCTGAATATCAATGGATTCGTATTTTGACAACTCTTCATTAATGTTCAGCATAATTACCCTCCAAGACCATGTCATTTTAAACTTTACTGGATTCTTTTTCTATAATTTATAACATAATAAGAATAAAGATCTATGACATCATTGTAACATTACAGTTGTCAGTACTTCAAGTAATCCTTGCCATAAACGGACTATTTGTCCGGATACAAGAAAATCCGGCATATGCCGGATTTTCTTGATCATTTTATTTTATTATCAAAAATTATTATTTAAAAATTAATCTAATTCTAATTATTTGCTCCGCAGCATTTTTTATATTTTTTGCCACTTCCACACGGGCACGGGTCATTGCGTCCCACCTTGTCACCATCCCGTTTTTTCGGTTTTTTTACTCCGTCGTCTCCATGGGAAGCCGTTATCGGTTGAGCCACCTGTTCCCGTCTTACCACTATATTTTCTTTCTTGATGTGGAGTATCATTTTCACCGTATCTTGCTGAATATTGCGGATCATTTCTTCAAACATCTCAAAGCCTTCCCGCTTGTATTCAATGACCGGATCATGCTGGCCGTATGCCCTCAGGCCGATACCGTATTTCAATTGTTCCATGGCATCAATATGATCCATCCATTTTTCGTCAACGTTTCTGAGCAAAGCTCTTCTTTCAATTTCACGCATGAGTTCTTCGCCCAGTTCGGCTTCCTTTTCTTCATACAGGCTGCGGGCTTTTTGAATGATGATATCTTTAATGTCCTTCGCTGTAACTGTTTCCAGATCAACAGAGCTAAAATCCAGCGAACCGGCAGGTAAAAGAACACTTTCGGCATAAGAGGCAAGTCCCTTCAAATCCCAATTCTCCGGAATATCGCTCTCTCCGCAATACAGATTAACAATATTCTCAGCAACATTGTCAATCATTTTCAGGATATATTCTTTAATATTTTCACCGTTCAATACCTTTGCGCGTTCAGAGTAAATAATCTCTCTCTGCTTATTCATAACGTCATCATATTCCAGCACGTTTTTACGTCTCTGGAAATTGATTCCCTCAACTCTTTTCTGAGCGCTTTCAATTGCATTGGACAACAATCTTGCCTCAATAGGCTGGTTTTCATCCAGTCCCAGAGCTTCTACCATTCTCTCCATACGCTCAGAACCAAACAGCCGCATTAGATCATCTTCCAATGAAATATAGAAGCGGCTCTCGCCGGGGTCGCCCTGGCGGCCTGCGCGTCCTCTGAGCTGATTGTCTATTCGTCTTGATTCGTGCCTTTCGGTACCTATAATTTTAAGACCGCCGGCTTTTATAACCAGTTCTTTTTCTTTATCAGTCTCTTGCTTAAACTTTTCATATAATTCCTTATATATTTGGCGTGCCTTCAAAACTTCCGGATCATCGGTCTCATTGAAACCGCTGGCTGCCATGATCATAGACTCTTCAAAACCCTGTTTTCTCATTTCCTGTCTTGCAAGAAAATCAGGATTGCCGCCCAGCATAATATCCGTACCACGACCAGCCATATTTGTAGATATGGTAACCGCTCCGAGCTTTCCGGCTTGCGCTACAATCTCAGCTTCCTTTTCATGGTATTTGGCATTCAAAACATTATGCTTGATACCGTGTTTTTTCAGCATTTCGCTGAGCATCTCAGATGTTTCGATGGATATGGTGCCGACCAAAACCGGTTGTCCTTTTTTGTGGCTTTCTTCAATATCACGGATTACAGCCGCAAACTTGGCTTTTTTCGTTTTATATACCACATCATCATGATCTATTCGTATGACAGGCAAATTGGTGGGAATAGGTATGACGTCCAAATTGTATATAGCCCTGAATTCCTGTTCCTCGGTTTGGGCTGTACCAGTCATGCCGGCAAGCTTTTTATACATTCTGAAATAATTCTGGAAGGTTATGGTGGCAAGAGTCTTGTTTTCACGTTCCACCTTGACTCCTTCTTTTGCTTCGATAGCCTGATGCAGACCGTCCGAATAACGGCGTCCATACATCAATCGGCCTGTAAATTCATCAACGATAATGACCTCATCATCTTTAACCACATAATCAACGTCTTTCTTCATCAGACCATGGGCTTTCAACGCCTGATTTATATGATGTGATAAGGTCATATTCTCAATATCTGAAAGGTTTTCTACCCCGAAGAACTTCTCGGCTTTTTCTATACCACGCTGTGTTAATGTGGCTGTATGGGCTTTTTCGTCTACGATATAATCATATTCGCCTTCATCAAGCTGCTGTTTATCATCAGTTTCTTTCACAACCAGTTTGGTAAGCCGTCTTGCAAAAGAATCCGCCTGTCTGTATAAATCGGTGGATTGCTCACCTTGCCCTGAGATAATCAGAGGCGTTCTTGCCTCATCTATCAGGATGGAGTCCACTTCGTCCACAATTGCATAATTTAAACCTCTCTGGACCATGTTCTCCTTATATACGACCATGTTGTCCCTGAGGTAATCAAACCCGAATTCATTGTTGGTTCCATACGTAATATCGCAATTATAAGCCTGTCTTCTTTCGTCATTATCCATATCATGAACTATACAACCTACAGAAAGGCCGAGGAAATTATAAATCTTTCCCATCAGTTCTGACTGATACTTGGCCAGATAGTCATTTACAGTAACCAAATGCACACCTTTTCCGGTTAAAGCATTGAGGTAAAGCGGCAGGGTGGCAACCAAAGTTTTACCTTCACCGGTTTTCATTTCGGCAATACGCCCCTGATGGAGTATAATTCCACCCATAAGCTGTACCCTGAAATGTCTCATGCCCAAGACCCTGACAGATGCTTCTCTAACTACTGCGTAGGCCTCCGGAAGAATATCGTCAAGGGTTTCACCATTGGCCAGACGGTTTTTAAATTCCTGTGTTTTGCCTCTCAACTGGGCATCGGTCAATTTTTTCATTTCCGGCTCCAAGGCCTCTATTTGATCAACAATAGGTTTGATTCTCTTTAACTCTTTATCTGCATAACTGCCAAAGATTTTTTCAAGTATTCCCATTTCACAACTCCTTCTTTTCCTTCTTTGCTAATCGATCAAGGATGAGACGATACCCGTCAGCACCATAATTCAGAGCTCTGCTGACCCTGCTTATGGTTGCCTCGCTTACGCCTGTTGCTTCATGAATTTCTTTATATGTCTTCTTTTCCGTCAACATTCTTGCCACAGCGAAACGCTGAGCAAAAGCCTTAATTTCTGTAATGGTTCCCAGATCCTCAAAGAAACTGTAGCATTCATCAATAGTTTCAAGCAACAGAATCGCTTCAAACAATCTGTCGGTATATTCGTCCTTGAGCTTACTCTTCATATTTTCAACTCCATTACATATGCAATAATCGTTTATTAATAGATTATCTCATTAGCAACTTCTATTTGCAAGAAATCCCTGATGTAAGAATCATGAAATTATCTTTTCTCCCTTTATCTTTTTTCCTTCCAGCCTGAGAAGCTGTTTTTTTATGTCCAGCCCGCCACCGTAGCCCACAAGTTCTCCTTTTGAACCGATTACCCTGTGGCACGGAATGATAATTGCTATAGGATTGCGATTATTGGCCATTCCGACAGCCCGGCACGCTTTTGATTTACCTATCTGAACCGCAATATCCTTATAGCTCCTGGTTTCTCCATAAGGGATGGTTTTAAGGGCTTCCCAGACCAGCTGTTGAAAGGGTGTTCCAGCCGCAAATACGGGCAAATCAAAATTCTTTCTTTTTCCTTCCAAATATTCATCAAGTTGCTTTGAAGTTTCCTTTATTAGCGCAGTCTCCTCTATTTCCGAATCATAAGGCATCATACGATTTTCGAAAAAAACATCCGTAATTAAGCCGTTTTCTTCACCTATTCCAATCATTCCGATACTTTTATTGTAATAAAATACTTTTTTCAAAAGAATACCTCCATCTTAACACTAATAATAAAGTCAAACGGCATTTAAAGAATATCACACAACTAATTTCATCTCAATGTAAACAATCTAAAGACGTATTATAATCACAATTATAAAAAATAAAAGATTATATCCAAATTATTGCCTAACTTATTCAATTCAGTTACAATAAAACAATACGGAGGAAAAATTATGAACAATAACGGAATCACGGCACCCAGAGGGTTTTTGGCGTCTGGTGTTTCTTGCGGTTTAAAGAATAACGGAAAGAAAGATCTGGCAATGGTAGTTTCTGAAAACATTGCCGTTGCCGCCGGGATTTTTACGACAAACGTAGTGAAAGGCCATTCTCTGTTGTGGACCAAAAGAAATATTGAAAACGGTTACGCCAGAGCCATGGTTATAAACAGCGGCTGTGCCAATGCATGCCTTGGTGAGAGAGGCAACAAAGACGCTGCGGAAATGGCACAATACGCCTCAATGCTAATAGGTTGTCGGCCGGAAGAAGTTATGTTGGGCTCTACCGGAGTTATCGGTTTCCCCCTTGACATGGATAAAATCAAAAAGGGAATCAAAAACGCTTTTGACTCTTTGTCAGTTGAGGGAGGAACTCTTGCTGCAGAAGCCATAATGACAACCGACACCTTTCCAAAGCAAGCGTCAAAAACATTGACAATAGGCGATAAAACAATCACTATAGGCGGAATGTGCAAAGGCTCGGGCATGATCCATCCCAATATGGCTACAATGATATCTCTCATTACCACTGATGTCGCTATATCACGGGAAATGCTGGACAAAGCATTAAGGCATGTTGCTGAGCAATCTTTCAACCGTGTTTCGGTGGATGGTGATACCAGTGTTTGCGACCAGCTGGTAATTATGGCAAATGGTCTGGGAGGAAATACACCCATCACTTCTGAGGATTCGAATTATGATGCCTTTGTTTCTGCATTGTTGGAGGTTTCGGTTAATCTCTCCAAGATGCTGGCCAGGGACGGAGAAGGTGCCACAAAGCTGATCGAAATACGGGTTATGGGCTGTCATGACGCTGAATCGGCTCATCTTATTCTAAACGCAATCGCAAAGTCTCCACTGGTAAAGACCGCATTTTTCGGTCAGGACGCCAACTGGGGCAGAATCATTACCGCTGCGGGTTATTCCGGAGCAGATTTTGATCCCGATTTAGTTGATATTTATTTAGGGGACCTCATGGTCTGCCATAACGGAGCCGGGCTTAATTTTGACGAAGAAAGAGCTCTTGAAATTTTAAAGAAAGATGAAATAACGGTAACCATTGATTTTAAGAGCGGTCAGGTTAATGATAGAATATGGACTTGTGATCTATCTTATGATTATGTAAAAATTAATGGCTCTTATAGAAGCTAAAATACTGTTATTCCAAAAAATATTATGGGTAATATTATAGTATCGCATTACATGGAGGGATTTTATGGCTATTCAGCAGCTTGTGAAATTTCATGTCGGAGACGAGGCATTTGGAATAGGTATAAAGCAAATTTTTCAGATAATAAAACCTCAGGAGATATTCAAAGTTCCGAATACTCCTCCTTATATTGAAGGACTTATAAACCTTCGCGGTAAGGTTATGACAATTTTTAACCTTAGAAAACGTTTTAATATGCCTGAAAAAGAAAATGACGAAGATACGAAGATATTGATAGTGAGATCTAACGATTATCTTCTGGGATTCATTGTGGACAATGTAACTGAAATTGTTAGGGTCCAGGACGAAGATATTGTGGAAACACCTTCAGAATTAAAAAGCTTCGAGAGACGGTTTTTAACCGGGGTTGCCAAGGTTGGCGAAAAACTTATCCTCCTGTTGGATCCGGAAAAGGTTCTGACACCGGATGAAGAAATCCAGGTTAAAGAGCTCATCAAAGAGAATGAGGCAAAAGTAATCGGCTAAGATTCATGGCTTAAACATTCTCTTTGTTTTCCGACATATTTCTGGATTTGGCGACACGGACAAGATTTCTTCCTGAACGCTTTGCTTCATAAAGGGCATCGTCGGCTGAACTGATCAGTTCCTGAGGGCTACCTGCCGTAACAGGATAAGTCGATACCCCTATACTTATCGTAATAGACGCCGAAATCACTCTATCTGTAACTACAAGCTGAGAAGCACCTATCCTAAGGTCCTCAGCTTTTTCTTTGGCTTTTTCCAAAGATGTATACGGCATTAATATTACGAATTCTTCTCCGCCATATCTGGCAAAAATGTCTTCTTTTCTTAAGGTTTTCTTTATATAACCTGAAAGAGTTTTAAGAACCTGATCTCCGAAGAGATGTCCATATGTATCGTTAAACTTTTTGAAATGATCTATGTCAAAAATCAGGAAAGATAATTCATGCCCGCCTTCCTGAGCTTTACTGAATTCTTCCTGAAGTTTATCGTTAAAATACAGACGGTTATATGCTCCGGTGAGTCCGTCCAGTGTGGCCAGATCATGCATCTGCTGATACAATCTTGCATTTTCTATGGCAATACTTACCTGTTGAGCTATAACTTCCAGCAGCCTCATATGTTCATTATCAAACACATCTTTCATCTTATGCTCAATCAGAACAATGCCTAATATCTTCCCCTTTGCCAGGAGAGGCACACAAATCATTGCCTTGATATTGCGTCCCTTGGTAAATGGATAATCTATTTCATTAACATCGTTATCAATCATGGAACGGCCTTCTTCGGTAGAAGGCTTAAGAATATCACAGTTTATATAATCCGAAACAATAGCCAGATCTTTTTTGTCAAAAATACTTGACACCTGAACCTTAAGCTTATTCTGAGGTCCATAACAAAGCGCTATTGTTGAGTGGGAAACCCCCATTACACCTATTATGACATCGTTGACAAACTTTAATAGCTCATTCATGTCAAAAATAGAGGTTATTGCCTGTGATATTTGCTGCAGTGTAAAAAGTTCAGCAAGACTTGCCGTCAACTTGCGATTTGCTTCTTCCAGCTGATTATTAGTCTCAATCAGTTTGTCATAATGGCTTTGAATCTCTTTTTTGGCTTGATTCAACTGTACATATTTGTCGCCTAAACGATCAATCAAAATATTTTTCTCAGCCCTGCCCCTGGCGTACTCATTGTATATCCCGCTCCAAATAAAACAGAATAGAGTGAAAAGAATATATTGTACAATAGTGATTACAATAAGATATTCAATTCTGCTGATGAGGTTTTTCGTTCCTGCTGCTTCAGTAAACCATGTCAGCATAACATATTGAGACACAATTTGGGCTGAAAAACTTAACACTACATACGGGATTGTCTTTTTGAATCCTTTCGTCAAACATATAAAAGCCACAGGCAATAAAGCTACAAAATGAAACAGCGCACTGTGGTACATTGTGCTTACTATTACCACGAATATTAAAATTTCAAGCAACTTAAACAATTCAAACAATACTTCTTTATTCTTTGCATCTAAACATTTTGCCTGCCATACTTTAAAAATATTTAAGATAATAAACAGGCCAAACAGCAGTCCCTGTATAATAATGACGCTTATGACAACAGGCTGTTTTAACAGGATTCTTCTTGCAAAAAGATCTTCCAGGATCAAAAATGCCAGTACTACCCATCCTGTTTTTGTGCTGTTGTTCTCATACTGCAAATAATTCACATAAGTGAGTTCATTAACGTCCTTTTTAATATCTTCCAAGGGTTTCCTCCACATAGCTTTTAAAGTGGTTACTTTTGCCAGTATATTTCGATTCGATCACCGGATGTGATCTTATCGGCATAACCGGCGTCCTTACCGTTAAGTTTCAGCTTAATAATTCCTTTTGGAACTGTAAGATCGAAGTCGATAAAATTAAAAATGTCTACGAACAAATAATCGGTATTTTTTGGAGGTAAGTTAACAGTTTTTTCATTAACAATAATATTTATTCCACTATTCCCAACATTTTTTTGTTCTATGTCCAAAATAATACCTTCATCACGGGAGGATTCCGAGCTTATTTTCTCAATTTGAAACTCTTCTTCGTTTTCACCAAATCGGGTTTCAGTATCAGACTCTTCAGAAGATATCTCCTTATTCTCCCTGGGAATGACCATTACCTCGTCCCCCGGCTTTAACACAATATCCAGCTCTGCTGAACTGCCGTTTACCATAAATTCCGAAACCAACGGGTTAAATTCCAAAAGCCGTGAGATATCCCGCAGGGTATAATCATACACAATATCAACCCTGTCATCCTGATTAACAAAGGTTTCCAAAGGAACCTCTGTTCCATTGATCAAGACTTTGGGCCATATCGTATAAGTTTGATTATTAAATTTAACATATATAGGTTTACACTCTTCAGCCAAATCTTTTGCTGAAACTTCTGCGTCTCTTCCATTTTCAGCCGGTATAACAGTAAGCTTGTCCCCCGGTTCTATAATCTTATTAAGGCTTGCCGCCCTGCCATTCAAATATATCTCGGCAGGTTTGCCCACGCCTCCCCGTATGGTCTTGTCTTTATTATTCAACTTAAACTTCAGACTTTTGCCTGACCTGCATATCAACTGGTCCGGATTGTATCCCGCCAATATCAGCGCGTCGGATACAAACATTCTTCTGGCATTGTACATCCGTACCTTTTTGTCATTTACAATTACATAATAAAAGTCCTGACCCTTTGTTAGGGCAGTAGTAACCAATATACCCAAAGGCGTAATTGAATCGGGCCCGTCCAGTATGTGTACCGACTCGTCGATATCGATATTTTTGGCTATGTTTCGTTTTCTTACAGCAACACGGTCTCCGGGCAAGCCAATAACATTTGCTATTGCCTCACACAAACCTTTTGACTGGCTTCCTCCACCAACCAAAAAAACTGCATTTGGCGCTTTCCCGCCGTTAAGTTCCAGAATCCTTTCTGCAATCGTTTCAGCAAGATTTTCTATTACCGGCTTTATTACTCCGGTAACCTCATCGGCTTTAACTTTTACTTCATTATCAAGAATATCTGTAAAAACTATGTCTTCTTCATTACCAGACAGGGCAATTTTAATCTTTTCTGCGGTTTCAAAATCCACAAGATAATTCTGAGCAATAACTTCAGTTACTTCATCCCCTGCAATGGGAACCATAGCGTATGCGGTAATGGTACCTGATTTTGTAATCGCGATATCGGACGTACCGGCACCAACATCTACCAAAGCCAGGTTAAGAAGGCGCAAATCTTTCGGAACAGCCAAATTAATGGCTGCGATAGGCTCCAGAGTAATAAAGTTTACTTCCAGGTTAATCCTGTCCATAACAGTATAAAGACTGTCTACAACAGTCTGAGGGAGAAAGGTTGCCAAAACTTCAACGCCGGCCTTGTGTCCTTTATGTCCGACCAAACTTGAAATAACATAATCATTTAAATAGTATGTAACCACACTGTAGCCGACACAATAATACTGGTCTTTTTCGGATGAAGGGAGACTTTTTTCGATCTCTGCCTGAGCCCTCTGAATACCTTCCATCTCAAGAGCGCTGATAAACTGCTGATCGATTTCCTTACCTTCTTCAATATCCCGCTCAACTTTTATCTGACAGGTTTTCAAAACACGTCCGGCAGCAGCGATTGATACTCTGGTAAGCTTGTATCCCAGTTTTTTCTCCAGGGCGTCCTTCACTTTGGCAGCTCCCTGGGCAACTTTTGCAATATCATGGATTTGGCCGTCAAGCATAGCACGGCTTTCATGAACTATCATTTCAGCTGCCTGTACAAAAAAGCGCTCATTTTTTTGAGCACCTACTACACCTATAATGGTACGGGTACCTATATCTAAAACAAAAATAACGTCATCTGGCATCGGATTTAATGTATTTTCCTTATCCACTTGAATTTACAGCCCCCAATATTATTACTATTATTTTATATTTTTATTTTTATACGCGCAATATGGCAAAATGCAACAATTTTCGCATTTAGGCTTTCTTGCATGACAAATTTCACGCCCGTGGAAAACAAGACAATGAGAAAAGTTCGCCCATTCGCTTTTGGGAAGGATCTTCATAAGATCGCGTTCAACAATATCAGGATTTTGCGACTTTGTCAGACCAAGTCTGTTGGCAAGTCTCATACAATGGGTATCTACGATTACTCCGGGTTTGTTGAATACGGTCGACAATATCACATTTGCCGTCTTTCTCCCAACACCGGGCAAACTCAACAAATCTTCCATATTATCAGGCACTTTGCCGTCAAATTCCCTTAAAATTTTGATGCAGCACTCTTTAATATTCCTGGCTTTATTTCTGAAAAACCCCGTTGGTTTAATATCCTCTTCAAGTTCTGACAAATCTGCACTTGCAAAATCTTCAGCACTCCGATATTTTTTGAAAAGATCCTTAGTTACTATATTGACCCTTGCATCAGTGCATTGCGCCGCCAACTGTGTGGCTATAAGCAATTCCAATGGAGTTTTGTAGTCCAGAGTGCATGCAGCGTCGGGATATCGGGATTTTAATTCTCTCAGTATAATCTCAGCCTTCTCTTTCTTCCTCAAATTAAAGTCCTTCCTTCGCTTTTTCTTTTATTATTCATAGCTTTGGCTTCACGGTATAACGAAAGGTATTCCAAAGCAGAGTTTTCCCAGGAATAATCTTTTGTCATGGCTCTTTTCACAAGCTTACTCCATGAATCCCGGTCATTGTATTGGTTAATTGCCTTCTTTACAGCTCTTATAAAAGAGTCTTTTGAATATTTGCTGAAAACAAAACCTGTTCCTTCCCCTTTATTAGCGGCTTCATCAATGACTGTATCGGCCAGTCCTCCGGTTTTACGAACCACAGGTATTGTGCCATACCTCATGGCAATCAACTGACTCAGGCCGCAGGGTTCATATCGGGAAGGCATCAGGAATATATCGCTTCCTGCATAGATTTTTCTGGCCTTTTCTTCATTGAACTCAAGGTTTACTGATACCAGTCCGGGATATTTTTCAGTCAACTCCACAAACATTTTTTCGTAGAATCTTTCTCCGCTTCCCAAAATGACCAGTTGATTGCCGTTTTTCAGGATATACTCAAACGCCGGTTCCATCAATTCAAGGCCTTTATTGGGCACCAGCCTGCTTACCACCGAAAACAGAGGCGCATCGCTGTCTTTAAGACCAAATTCTCGCTGAAGCTCTTTCTTGTTTTTCTTTTTGCCTTCCATATCGTCCTGATCATAATTGCAGTAGATATATCTGTCTGTCCGGGGATTCCATTTATCCTGACTGATCCCGTTCAACACGCCTCTTATAGCCTGTTCGCGGTTTTTAAGCACACCCTCGAGTCCAAAACCGAATCTCGGAGTAAGCATCTCTTTTGCCGATGTTTTGCTTACAGCATTGATAATATCGGCATAATTGATCCCCGCTTTCATAGGGTTAAAACAACCGTAGTATTCTACCCTGTCAACCTTGAAGACCACGTCTTTGACCCCAAAAAGATTAAAAACGCTGCGGTCGCTTACGCCCTGGTACTCAAGATTATGGATTGTATAAACAATGGATATTTCAGACAATTCACTGTGCTCGCGCTCGTTTTCCCTCAGCAGCATTGCAACAGGCGCAGTATGCCAGTCGTTCAGGTGAATGATATCCGGCTTAAAGTCAAACCTTAAAATCATTTCATAGACAGCAGCACAAAACAAGGCAAACCTTTCACCATCATCATTATGTCCGTAAACGCCTTGTCTGCCAAAATAATGGTAATTATCAATTATAAAGGTTTTAACAGGCGCATTTATGATTTCTCTGACTATACAGGTCTCTTTTCGCCATCCAAGGTTAACCGGATAATCGCCTTTGTACAGGGTGGGATAATCTATATCTTTATTTCCCGGAATTACGACTCGAATATCCACTCCCAGTTCCTTCAGCTTTAACGGAAGTTCTCCGGCCACGTCACCAAGTCCGCCCACCTTAATGAACGGCGCGCATTCGGCTGATACATACAAAACCTTAAGCTTATTGTTCATAATCCACCTCGTTAAGATTTTACCATTATATTGCCGGAAATAAACATATTCCACATAGAAGGATCTATTTACAGTAGTCTTTCCTCCGAAGCAGACCGGCTTATCTCAGTGATAAACCCTACACACGCCAATGCCAGTTTAACAACCCCGTATCTATAAATTAAAAACTGACCGAAATTACAAGACTCCGGTCAGTACTGTTATTGCTATAGAATGGTATTATCAGTTTTATTTTTTGATATGTTTATTATTTGACTTATTGTTAGTTTTACTTGCTTCACCCAATGCGTCTTTTCTTGAAAGATTGATCCTTCCCTGCTTGTCTACTTCCATAACCATGACCAGTATTTCGTCGCCGACTTTAACTACATCTTCGACTCTGTTGACACGCTTGTTGTCCAACTTGGATATGTGCACCAGACCTTCTTTTCCGGGGAGGAATTCAACAAACGCACCAAAGTTCATTATACGGGTAACCTTTCCGCTGAATATAGCGCCGATTTCAACATCGCCCGCGATCCCTTCGATGATTCTGATGGCTTTTTGTCCTGCCTCTTCATCAGGGGTAGCAACATAAACCGAACCATCATCCTGGATATCGATCTTAACACCGGTTTCAGCAATAATTTTGTTAATCACTTTTCCGCCTGGGCCAATAACTTCGCGAATCTTATCGACGTCAATCTTTGTCTGATAAATCTTCGGAGCATACGGAGACAGGGACGGTCTGGGCTCTGATATTACAGGCAACATACATTCATCAAGAATTTGGATTCGGCCTTTTCTGGTTATTTCGAAGGCTTGCCGAATAATTTCGTAGGTAAGGCCTTCCACCTTTATATCCACCTGGATCGCAGTTATACCTTTCTTTGTACCGGCAACCTTAAAGTCCATATCTCCAAAGAAGTCTTCAATACCCTGTATATCCATGAAAGTAACAAACCTGTCGGGATTCTCCTCATCTACTACCAGCCCCGCAGAAATACCTGCGACAGGAGCCTTAATCGGTACGCCTGCATCCATCAAAGCCAACGTGCTGGCACATACACTGCCTTGTGATGTCGAACCGTTAGACATCAATACTTCGGAAACAAGCCGAATGGCATACGGGAATTCTGTTTCGCTTGGTATAACAGGCTCTAGAGCTCTTTCTGCCAGAGCGCCATGACCTATTTCGCGGCGTCCGGGACCTCTTGAGGGTTTAGCTTCACCCACTGAATAAGACGGGAAGTTATAATGATGCATATAGCGTTTTTCTTCTTCCAAATCAACGCCGTCTAGCTTCTGTCCTTCTCCCAACGGACCAAGAGTGACATTGGTAAGAATCTGTGTCTGACCGCGCTGGAATAATGCTGAACCGTGGGTTCTGGGAAGAAGTGATACTTCCGCTGAAAGCGGACGAATTTCCATCAGTGAACGTCCGTCAACGCGTTTATGCTCGTCCAGGATCATTCCTCTTACAATTTTTTTCTGTAGTTTGTAAAGAGCTTCGCCAATTGCCGTAGTCTGCTCCGGGAAAGTCTCCGCTAATTGTTCCTGAACACTTTTACATACGGCTTCTACTCTACTGTCTCTGACAGCTTTATCTGCGTTCTCAAGAGCAGCTCTCATATCATCCTTAGCCATATTGTATACAGCTTCCCAGATTTCTTCAGGGATTACGGCAGGTTCATATTTGAACTTGGGAACTCCTACTTCCGCAACAATGGTTTCAATAAAACTTATAATGCGTTTAATTTCTTCATGTCCTACTTTAATGGCTTCCAGCATTACTTCTTCGGGTACCTGGTTGGCTCCGGCTTCAATCATGATGATCTTTTCTTTATCAGCTGAAAGAGTAACATACATGTCACTTTTCGCTCTTTGTTCCG
>Ga0134103_1000893_pt1 | contig 32013 bp, 16 predicted proteins | sample 14_taG_2_FD_94445 | JGI IMG/M metagenome (GOLD analysis project Ga0134103, IMG submission 94445) | Switchgrass degrading microbial communities from high solid loading bioreactors in New Hampshire, USA - 14_58_20_212_A1 metaG | ecosystem: Engineered > Bioreactor > Semi-continuous > Anaerobic >...
GATTTATCAGCTCCAGGTGCAAAGTTATTTCAAGAAAACAACGATTTATTGATACTATTATAACACAAAAACGGCTGTAAAACCAGTATTTATCGGCATTTAGCTATTGTTCAGCAACCCCTACGATATAGCCTGGACCGCGGCCTACGCCGATAGCGGCGAGGAGTGGGTTGAACTCTTCTACGACGAGGCCGTGTATGTGCAGCGCATCGATGTTTATGAAACCTATAACCCAGGTGCTATCGTCAAAGTTGAGGTCATTGATGAAACAGGAAGGGCCCATGTGGTCTGGGAAGGGAGAGCCCAAGCCGCTCCCCAGGAAGCCCGAATCTTCTCCATCGATAACATCAAAATCGAAGTACCGGCGAGGCGTGTGCGAATGGTACTCCGCACTGACCAAGTGCCAGGGTTCAACGAGATCGACGCGGTATGCCTGATCGGTTCCCGTGACATGGTGCGGCAGCCCAGGACGGTGGATCCCCTCGAACTGCTAGCATCCATAATCCTCCGTCTTGGGCGGGCTGTGGAGCGAGGGCGCGAAGAGAATCTGGCAGATCCAGCGTTTCTCCAAGAACTGGAGCAGATCTTGCGAGACCTTTCGACCATCGGATTTTGAAGGTCTCCTCCACTTAAGAAAATGTGCTCACCCCTCGATCCGGACAGATCCGAGGGGTGAGCTTTTTCGTACCTGCCTTGATCATCTGCTGGCAGTCGTCGTGGGATCACACCAGGATCTGCTTCGCCATCCCGGCGCCACCTCCAGTATTTGGCTTCCTGCATTCACATGGTAGTCCATCCGCAGCCAAGGGATCACACAACAAAGGATGGAGATGAGTTCGCAGGATCAACCTGAGGTTGATCTTGTCACCCCTATCGGGCGGCAAAAGGGTTACTAAAAAGGTAACTCGCGGCCCATTGGTATAACAGGAACGGTCTGCCCTTGTGTCGTACTCTTTGGCAAGTTTTGACCAGTAGACAGATGGAAAGGAGGGCTTGGGTATGGATGTTCGGGAGCTCGTCACTCGTTTGGGAGACAGATGCGAGGAAATGGTGAAAAAAGCTGCCCAGTGCGAGACTGCAAAAGAGCTGCTGATGATCGCCGAAGAGAACGACATTACGCTGACCGACGACGAGGCCAATCTAGCGCTGAGCATCTTGCACCCGCATGGCCAAGAACTTTCCGATGCCGAGCTGGCCTTAGTAACTGGCGGTGAGGAACTGAAAGGACTTCCGCAGTGCTGTGAACAAACGATGCATCTTGTGACCGTGCAGGGTTGGTGGGAAATTTGGGAATGCTGGACATGTGGCGCGACCAAGCGTCGATTCTGGGCCTGGTAGGGAAACCGCCGCCGGCATGCTGCGCAAAGGAAAACGGCCTTCCCAGATTGCCAACATCAGGGAAGGCCGAAAAACACTCACCGCGCCTTGACGCCCAACAAGGCGTGAAGGTAACAGGCAAAATCGCCTATGGTCTTGCGGTCATCGCCGAGCAGTTCTCTCCAGCTCGCATCCCTGTTCGCTCTTTCAAGATACCTCGCAAGAGCGTTACAGGATGCAATAAGTGCGTTGTGGACGGCGGTTCGGGTGGCATCCATCTTGATCCGCCGTTCTGTGCCGCTCATCCACCAATCTGTGCGGATCCTTGCGTAATCCACCGCCAACCTGACCAAGTCGCGGTAAAGGATATCAGCGTCATCGTCTCCCGTGACCGCCGCGGTAATCCTTTCATAGATATCCTCGGCCGTGGCAAAATCCACAACAACTCACCCTCTGCCTTGTCCTACTGCCTATTCGGCTTCAGCCACGCAGGCAGAGCAAGCTTCATCTTGCTCCTGCCGCGCAGTGCCATGACGATGCTCTGCAGGACAATGAAAATGTACAGCAAGAGTCCGCTGATGATCGCCTGAAGGTTGGATTGCACGCCGGCGGCCCGGATCAGTTCGTTGATGGTCAGCAGGGTCAGCGTGCCGATGGGCGCACCGAGCAAGTTCCCCACACCACCGCTGAGCATGATGCCGCCCATCACATTCGAAGCGATCGCCTTCATCTCATACAGCGACCCGTTACCGATGTTGCCGGCTCCCGTTGTCAGGAGGAAGACAAACCCGGAGAGCCCGGCGGTCACGCCGCAGAGCACATAGGAGAGGAAGATGGTTCTCTTCACGTTGATTCCAAGCATCCGAGCACTCTGGCGATTGCCGCCCACTGCGTAGAGATTGCGACCGAAGCGCGACCACTTCATCAGCGCAGCGTAAAGGATGACAAGGGCAGCCACTAAAATCACGCTTGGTCTGATCTCGCTCGGGATGAAGACTCCCAACCTGTTTACCGTACCAAGCCAAGGAATCTCTATCGTAGTTCGGCGCAGAGCAACAAAAGCCGGATTTGTCACGTTGAGCGGCTCTTTGTGGAGCATTGTCAGCAGCCCTTGAGCCAGGAACATCCCGCCCAGGGTGATGATGAACGGCTGGATATCAAGATAGGCGATGAGAAATCCGTGCATGACCCCAAAGGCGAGCCCGATCCCTAAGGCCAGAAGCAGCGCTCCCCAGATGTTCCCCCCTCCATACTGCAGCAGCATGGCGCAGGCCATGGTAACCAAGCCGCAGACGGCGCCAACGGAAATGTCGATGCCGCCCCCGATCATGACTATGCATATACCGAGGGTAACGACAAAGAGCGCGGCGTTCAGGTTGAAGAAGTCAAAGAAAGTCTGAAACTGCCGGAAGCTGACGGGGAAACTGATCAGGGCAATCCCATACATCAGGACAAAGATGATCCCGGCGATGATAAACAGCAGCGTGGAGTTGGACATTCTTGTTCTTGGTTTGCTTCTGTTCGGGAGTTGCATCTTACTCCTCCTTCTTCCCAGAACTGTCCGTCGCCGACACAACTGCTTGGCTTAGCCCTCCTGTTGTGCCTGCGGAGGAGCCGGAGATGACCGCCTTCGCCTTTTCGAGCAGCTTTCCGGCATACTCCCTGACTACTGGGGAAGCGATGATCATCAGAACGATGATGAATGCGGCCTTGAAGGCCTTGATGGCTTCAGGGTCGATTTCCAACCGGAGCAGGGTTCTGTTGAGCACCTCGATGGTGTACGCGCCTATGATTGAACCGGTGATGCTGAACCGCCCTCCTGCCAGCGAGTTGCCGCCCAAAGCCACGGCAAGGATCGCGTCCATCATGATGAACTTGAGCAGGTTGACGCTGTCGTGGCGCCCCGCCTTGTTAACCGCGATGAAACCCGCGACCGCACTGCAGACTCCCATGATCAAAAAGGTCATGAAGATGATCTTTTTCGGATTGATACCGTTCAGCCTCGCCGCACTTGGGTTGACGCCCACCGCCTCTACATAGAGCCGGAGGTTTGTGGTCTTAAGAACGATCGCCACGATGACGAGGAAGACAGCGGTCAGGATGATCGGCGTCTGAATCGGCACACCCGGTATGAAGGTGCCGATCTGGTTCGAGATCGGGTTCGCCAGGATGGGCGACACTTTACCGTCAATGATAAAGGCGATGGACCTGCCTCCCAAGAACAGAATGAGGGTCGCGACCATCGGCTGAACATTGAAGAAAGAAACCAGGGTTCCGTTGAAGGCGCCGATCACGAGCCCCGCAGCGCAGCTGATGAGAAAACCGACCAGGATGGTCCAGATAGTGACGTTTCCGGAACTCAAGACGTACTGCACGAAGATGGCAGAACTGATGGCACCGCTCTCGCCGATGCTGATGTCCTGCCCCCGGGCGGCTGCAGTAACCAAGGTCATCCCGACTGACAGAATTACCAGTTCAGAGGCGCCAAAGAGGATGTTCGGGATGTTCCCATAGAGGACCCCGTTGATCATTGTCACCTTGAAGTAGTCGGCACCTTTGATCAGGTTGATGATCAAAAGAACCACAAGGACTGACAGGGGAAAGACTAGATGGGACGAGCGATCGAGTTTCTTCTTCAGACTTGTCATCTTTTTCACCGCCCCTGTGCAATCATGTGCATGACGTTCTGCTCGGTCAGGTCCTCACCGTTGAGCTCGCCGACAATTTCCCGGTCCTTCATGACGATAAGCCGCGAGCAGACGCGCAGCATCTCGTCTATTTCTGAAGAGATGAAGGTCAGGCTCATGCCCTCCGACGCGAGCTTGAGCACAAGCTTCTGGATTTCCACCTTAGTGCCGACGTCAATTCCCCGCGTTGGCTCGTCAAGGATCAGGTACTCGGGATGGGTCAGCAGCCAACGGGCAAGAATTACCTTCTGCTGGTTGCCGCCGGAGAGGGATTTGATCGGCGTGTCGAGTGAAGGTGTTTTGACCTCGAGCAGTTTTACAAACTCGTTAGCGAACTCTTCAGCCTGCTTTCTGGAAAGGGGCCGGAAAAAGCCTTTCATCACCTGCAGGGCGAGGATGATGTTGTCACGCACCGAGAGTTCGTCGACGATGCCGTCGTTCTTGCGGTCCTCCGGCAGATAGCCGATCCCCTGCTTCATGGCGTGGAGGGGTGATTTGATCTTCACCTTTCTGCCGTTTACCCTAACTTCACCGCCTGTTACCTTGTCGGCGGCAAAGATGGCCCGCACACTTTCGCTGCGCCCCGAGCCGAGCAGCCCGGCAAATCCATTCACCTCTCCTTTGTGGATGGTGAAGTCAAAAGGCCTTACCCCAGCAGCGCTCGACAGGCCCTGCGCCTCAAATACTGGGACACTGTCATCGGACTTGGCCGGCTCGTGTTTCTTCATCGCCGCAACATCGCTGAGCGCCTTGCCCATCATCTTCGAGACGAGCTCGATTTGGGAAAGCTCCGCCGCGGGGTATTCGCCGATCAGCCGGCCATTGCGCAGAACTGTGATCGTGTCACTGATTTCGTAAACCTGATCGATAAAATGAGTAATGAAGATGATTCCAACGCCGCGGGCCTTAAGTTCCCGCATGAGGGAGAACAGTTTCTGAACCTCATCTTCGTCAAGTGAAGAAGTCGGTTCGTCAAGGATGAGAATCCTGCAGTCCATATCGACGGCGCGGGCGATCGCGATCATCTGCTGGACAGCGATTGAACAGCTGGCCAGTTCTTGAGTCGGGCTTGCCGGGATACCAAGAGAGTCAAGCAGCTCGGCAGCCTTTTCGTTCATCTGCTTCCAGTTTACGAAAGCATTCCGGCCCCTGCCGATGTACATGTTTTCGGCCACGGTCAAGTTGGGGCAGAGAGCGATCTCTTGAAAGACCGTGCCTATCCCCATGTTCTGCGCATCTTGCGGCGATCTGAGGTTGACCAGCTTTCCCTCGAGGTAAATCTGGCCCGCATCCTTTTGGTAAACACCGGTTATGATCTTGATCAGGGTGGACTTGCCCGCTCCATTTTCACCCATCAGGGCATGGATCTCACCCTTGCGGAGCACGAAGTCAACGTTGTCCAGCGCCCTAACCCCCGGAAAGGATTTGCAGATCCCCTCCATTTTTAGGATTATCTCTGACTGCAAGGAAAGACCTCCTTACCGGTAGCACATAAATTAAGGGCAGTGCGGTTGCCCGGAGAGCATCCGGCCACCGCACTGCCTTGAACTGTCACAAGATTACCGTGTGATTACACCCTTGCCAGGATCAGCGTTGATCCCGAATTTCTCGATGTGCTCATCGGTGATGGTGTTGGTGTCCAGGATCAGCTCTTCCTGATAGACGATACCCTTGGGGATGTTGCCGCTCTTGATCCACTGATCGATCTGGCCAGCCTGGCGAGGATTGCACTGTACATCGGCATCCCAGTAACCAGCCTGTACGTTTCTCAGGGCAAAGCGGTTGAAGTCGAAGCCGATGATCTTGACCTTGCCGTCTTTGCCATGGGTGATGCCAGCAGCTTCGAGGGCTTGGACAGCACCCTGCGCCATACCGTCGTTCTGAGCGTAGACCACGTTGAAGTCTTTGCCAGCAGCAATAGCGGCTTCAACCACTTTGCGGGCTTCCTCAAGGCTCCAGGTGTCTCCACCGGTACCATCAGCCACAATGTTTAGGAGGCCTTTCTCGGCTGCCTCGAGCAGCGGAGCGCTGCGGCCGATCTCAGCGGCACTGCCCATCTGGCCGCGGATCAGGACCACGTTGCGGGGTTCGGGAACGTTCTCAATGATCCAGTTCGTTCCCAACTGGCCTTCATAGTACATGTCGGAAACAAGGGCTGCTTCATAGTTCTCAGGATCGGTATCAATCAGACGGTCGAAGAGGATGACCCTAACACCTGCTCTCTTTGCGGACAGCAGGACATCATCCCAGCCGGAAGCCTGGGCGGCGGAGATCAGCAGGTAGTCAACGCCGTCACGGATGTAACCCATGGCCGCCGCGATCTGCTCGTTGACATCGGCGGTGTTGGTCTGTTTTGCATCATAGCCGTTTTCCTTAGAGAACACTTGGTTCATGTCTTCTACGTTGGCCTGACGATAGCCGGACTCTTCCGGCGGCAGATTGACGATGCCAACCTTAATTAAATCTTGGGCAGCTGCGAATGCCGACAAAGACAAAACCAGGATAACCGTCAACACAAATGAAAGCTTCTTCATACCGTAACCTCCTCGAGTTTTCTAACTTGAACCAAGGTAACCCGCCTAGTTCGGACACAATTTCCCGAAAACTCGTTATCCGGCCATTTATCCCCCTTTCTGTCCTTTTTGACTAAGTACCAATACGCCACTGACAAACTGCTGATAACCACTGATTACCCGCACCGAAGGAACGTTCCTCTGCAACAAATGCGGAATTGTGAGGGCTGTCACTAATCGGGATGGTGATTACATCGTTGAGGAGCCCTATAGGTGCGAGTTGGTTCTATAACATATTCTACGCTTAAAAAATTCTTTGTCAACTTTTGCCCACTTTGGAGCGTTTCCACTCTAGGCATTTGTGGGCCATTTCTGAAACAGCACAGGGCTTTTTTCTCCGGAGATGGCAAGCGTTTTGGAATTTATCGCTATTTCTCCGTGATATAAGAATATTCCTCTCCCACAGGACATGAGAAAGATGAAACAATGCAGATTTTGGCCGACAGCGTGGATGATCGGCTTCTGAAGGAAAACCGCTCGAGGAAAGACAGGTTCCCAGGCTGGAAGCCTTTGGTGGAAGATGGATCGACCGCAGAGGTGCGGGTCTTTTTTCTACCTGGTTGGAAGGAAGGCGGCAGAAGGTTTGAGAAGACATTAAGTGTGTAAAACGCTTATTGGATCGGAGTTATGCACAAGCAAGGGAGTTGACCAGGCCTTGGAAAGCGCCAGCAATCCCGTCATCTGGGCGGACGTCCCTGACCCCAGCGTGATCAGGGTTGGAGACACCTATTACATGACCAGCACCACCATGCACATGAACCCCGGCGTTCCGGTGATGAAGTCCACGGATCTGGTGAATTGGGAGATCGTGAACTACGTCTACGATGTTCTCGGCGAACAGGATGAGCAGTGCCTGGAGAACGGCAGGGATGAATACGGAAAAGGCTCCTGGGCCAGCAGCCTGCGTTACCACAACGGCATCTACTATGTGGTGTTCAGCTCTCAAACAGCGCAGCGGACTTTTGTGTTCCGAACAAGGGATATCGAGCGGGGTCCATGGGAAAGGCACACCCTGCCCTTCGTCCACGACATGTCCCTGCTCTTTGACGATGACGGGAAGGTGTTCTTGGTATACGGCAGCGGAGATATCCGCCTCTTGGAACTGACATCCGACTGCACCGCCGTTCAGCCAGGGGGCCTGGATCAGGTGATCATCCCGGACAGCAGCTCTGTGGCCGGACCTGATATCGCCCTCCCGGCTGAAGGCTCCCATATCCACAAGATAAACGGGATGTACTACGTTTTCCTGATCACCTGGCCCAGGGGAGGTATGCGCACGCAGCTCTGCTACCGGGCCAAAACGATCACGGGCCCTTGGGAAGGCCGCGTCGTCCTTCAGGATGCCGGCATCGCGCAGGGGGGCTTGGTTGATACGCCTGAGGGCAGATGGTACGCCCTGCTCTTTGGGGATCGCGGCGCGGTTGGCCGGATCCCGTACTTGGTTCCGGTGCACTGGGAAGAGGGCTGGCCCGTGTTTGGTGCGCAGGGCCGGGTGCCTGTTGATACGGGGATTGGCCCAGCCCAGGAGCTGAAGATCGTTTCCTCGGATGAATTTGACCGTCCGCAGCTTGGCCTGGCCTGGCAGTGGAACCACAATCCCGACAATGCCAACTGGTCGCTCACTGAGCGCCCCGGTTACCTGCGCCTGAGAACGGGCAGGATTAGTAAAGGCCTAACGGATGCCCGCAATACCCTTACCCAGAGGACTTTCGGGCCGCAGTGTTCAGGAACTGTGGCCGTGGAAACCTCGGGAATGCGCAGCGGCGATTGTGCTGGTTTGGCGGTACTGCAGAAGCAGTATGGTTTTGCGGGAGTTAAGGTGTGCGGTACCGACAGGTTTGTTGTGATGGCGGAGGCCAGCTCCGGTTCGTGTGTGGAGATCGAGCGCGTCCCTGTGCACGAGACCCGCCTTTACTTCCAGATCCGGTGTGATTTCAGGGACCAGAGAGACCTGGCCTACTTCTTCTACAGTACTAACGGCCAGGATTGGATCCCGCTGGGGCGCCCTCTGCAGATGAAGTATACTCTCCCCCACTTCATGGGTTATCGCTTTGCCCTCTTTAACTTCGCTACTGAAACTGCCGGGGGATACGCTGATTTCGATTACTTCCGCATCGGATGATCAGATGCTGAGGCCGTATAAATCCAAATACGCTGAGAGGTGAGGACATGCTGCGAGAAGTGCGCATTAAGAACGGAGTAGTGCGGGGGCTGCCCGCTGCGGATCCGAGGATCACCAGTTTCAAAGGAATCCCCTTTGCTGCGCCACCCACCGGGGCTAATCGGTGGCGGGCGCCGCAGCCCGCCCCGGACTGGGACGGTGTCTTGGAAGCGTTCCAGTTTGGCCCCATCGCCATGCAGGCCACTCCGGGCATCAACAAGGACAACATCTACGATTTCGAATGGCATGTGGACCCCAATGTGCCCATGAGCGAGGACTGCCTTCATCTAAACATCTGGACCCCAGCCACCAGTCCCGAGGACCGGCTGCCCGTTTTTGTCTGGTTCTTCGGCGGCGGGCTGCAGGTTGGCTATCCTTCGGAGATGGAGTTTGATGGGGAACGCATCGCCCGCCGAGGGGTAGTAGTGGTAACGATCAACTACCGCCTGAACGTGTTTGGCTTTTTGTGCCATCCCGAGATAACCAAGGAGGCACCGGAGGCCCCTGCCAACTTCGGGCATCTGGACCAGCAGTTTGCTGTGCGCTGGGTTCAGGAAAACATCGCAGCCTTTGGCGGTGATCCCACCAACATCACTATCGGGGGGCAGTCGGCCGGAGGCGGAAGTGTGCTGGCTCAGCTCACATCGCCCCAAAACGAGGGCCTCTGCCAGCGGGCGATTATCCAAAGCGGCCTATTTGCTCCCGTCTACCCAAACAACAGGAAACCACCCCGGGGGTTCAGCCTCCAGGAAGCGGAACAGGCTGGAGTGGAGTTCTTTGCTTACCTGGGAGTATCTTCACTGCAGGAGGCCCGGGAACTCGATGCCGAGTATATCCGGCGCAAAGCTTTGGAGTACGGGCGGTTTTGGGGAACGGTCATTGATGGCCAGTTCTGCACCGGCGATACTTTCCGCCTGTTCTTGGAGAACAAGCGCCTCCAGGTACCGGTAATGGCAGGCCATACCTGCTCGGAGTTTTTCAGCAGGCCGCAGGTGCAGACCAAAGAAGAGCTGCAGAACTTAGCCGAGGGGCTGTTTGGCGATGCTGCGCCCGAGTTTTTGAGCTTGATAGACTTCCACAACTCAACCCTCCCGGAAGCTCTGGAAAAAGCGGCCGTGAACACCATGGAGCTCGCAGCGCACCTAGCCGGACGCGCCAATTCTGAAGCGGGCACGGGACTTCCCTTCTATTACTACAACTTTGCGGCTGAAATACCGGGCCACGATAACCCAGGGGCATTCCATTCCGTCGACCTGTGGTTCTTCTTCGAAACGCTGGCCAAATGTTGGCGGCCCTTTGTGGGCAAGCATTACGATCTTGCCCGCCAGATGTGCAATTACTGGGCGAACTTCATCAAGAGCGGCGATCCCAACGGGCTGGATGCCACTGGGGAAGCCATGCCCCATTGGGCCCCCTACACAAAGGAAGAGCCCTTTGGCATGCTCTTCGGGGACAGGGCGGAGTTTTCCAGACAGAAACCGAACCCCCTCATCGAGTTTCTGATCAACCGCTTCTTTTTGGAGCATACTGAACGCAAATAGGGCTGAACATACCGCATGAGTATCGGTGATCGCTGCCGCTTTGAGTCGGCAGAAAAAAAGCAGCCCCCGACCCCCCATGTACCTGGCGTTGGGGGCTGCTTGCGTTTTCCACGGATGTCTGCGAACCTGACTGATCGGGCGTGAGTTGTGAAGCATAACTTCACAGACGGCCGAGAACGCGGCCTAAAACGATTTTCGCGGTTCTTACCAAAGATTTTCACGTTTTCTGGATGATCTCACTCTTCCGCGCCGGGCAATCTTCTGTTACGCTAATCTTGTTTATTTTTTCCGCCGGCCTCCGCACGATTGGGAGTGCCTTAGGCAAATATACAGTAAGGAGTGAGAGAGATGGCCGCCACCGCGAAAGATGCTTTGGCTCTTGCATCCGAACAGAACGTGGAACTTGTCAGGCTGCAGTTCACGGACATTCTCGGCAGTGCGAAGAATGTAACCATCAGTGTTCAGCAGCTCCCGAGGGCCCTGGACAACCAGATCATGTTCGACGGATCGTCCATCCAGGGGTTCGTCCGCATCCAAGAATCTGATATGTACCTCTGGCCTGACCCCGATACTTTCGCCGTCTTTCCCTGGACAAGCAACGGTCGGAAGGTGGCGCGCCTGATCTGCGACGTTCACCTCCCGGACGGCAAGCCCTTTGAAGGATGCCCTCGCTACGTTCTGAAACGAGCGTTAAGCGAAGCCGCTAAGCTCGGACTCTCCATGAACGTGGGACCCGAACCGGAATTCTTCCTCTTTAAGATGGACGCCAACGGGTATCCCATCGTGGAAACCAACGACCGAGGAGGGTACTTCGACCTTTCTCCCGTAGACAAAGGGGAAGCAGCGAGGGAAGCGATTGTCTTTGCCCTTCAGCAGATGGGTTTCCATGTTGAGGCCTCCCATCATGAGGTGGCAGCTGGCCAGCACGAAATCGACTTCAGGCACGACTGCGCCCTGGCCACCGCAGATAACATCCTGACCTTCAAATCTGTCACAAAGACCGTTGCTCAGCAGCATGGGCTGCACGCTTCCTTCATGCCGAAACCCATCTTTGGCATCAACGGCTCAGGGATGCATCTGCACCTGAGTCTCCATTCCAACGGGACGAACGCTTTCTACGATCATGAACGACACCTGCACCTGAGCGACACGGCGAGACACTTCATCGCCGGCCTGCTGGCCCACGCGCGAGCCTTCACCGCAATCACCAACCCGACCATCAACAGCTACAAACGGCTTGTGCCGGGTTACGAGGCACCGGTGTACGTTTCCTGGTCCAGCCGCAACCGCAGCGCCCTGATCCGCATCCCGGCCTCCACCAGGCAGGAATCCACCCGCATCGAACTGCGAAACCCCGATCCCTCCGCCAATCCCTACCTGGCCCTAGCGGCCATTCTTCGGGCTGGTTTGGACGGAGTTGCGCGCCAGCTGGATCCTGGCCCCGAGTGTTTTGACAACATCTACGAGATGACCGACAAACAAAGGCAGGAAGCGGGGATCGTGAGCCTGCCTGGGGATATTATGGAAGCGATACGGCTCATGTCGGAAGACAGCGTGATCCGCGATGCACTCGGCGAACATGTCTACTCAAGCTTCGTACGGGCAAAACAGATCGAATGGCAGTGCTATTCAGCCCGGGTTCATCAATGGGAACTCGATGAATACCTGCTCCGCACGTGATATTCGCATGGCCCGGGGGCCCGTCCTGGCTGTCGTTCGACAAAGCCAGGCGGGGCCTTCCCCCGGAAGTGTTTGGAGCTTTCATACGTCGGAGGTGAATCTATGTGTGGTATAGTAGGCTACGTTGGCAAGGCTGAGGCAGTCCCGCTGCTTCTGCATGGCTTGAAAAAACTGGAATACCGGGGATATGATTCGGCGGGTATCGCTGTCGTGGAGCCGCATCTGCACGTCTTTAAGACGCAGGGCAGAATCGCTGACTTGGAGGCGCTGCTCACGGAGGATGTTCCCCAAGGGACACTGGGGATCGGCCACACCAGGTGGGCGACCCACGGCAAGCCATCATGGGAGAACGCCCATCCCCACTGCGACTGTTCTGGCCAGATCGCAGTCGTGCATAACGGCATCATTGAGAATTATCTTGAGCTCAGAAAGGAACTGGAAGGCGAAGGGCACGTTTTCCACTCTGAGACTGACACGGAAGTTGTCAGTCATTTGGTTGAAAAGTACTATGACGGGGATCTGTGCTGTGCAGTGCAGGCGGCAATAGCCCATCTGAAAGGATCCTACGCCCTGGCCGTCGTCTCCAACCGTCATCCAGATGAGCTGATCGCCGTTCGTCAGGATTCGCCTTTGGTTATCGGAGTTGGTGAAGGAGAATACTATCTCGCATCGGATATCCCCGCACTGCTGGACTTCACCCGAACTGCCTATGTATTGGAAGATGGGCAGGTAGCACAGATAACAAGGGCGTCCGTAGTAGTCTATGGCCAGCAAGGCGAAGAGCAAGAACCGCATACCATGCACATCAGCTGGGATCCCGTTCAAGCGGAAAAGGAAGGCTATGCCCACTTCATGCTCAAGGAGATCCATGAGCAGCCGCGAGCAATCAAGCAGACTCTCGCAGGCAGGATTGGGGCTGGAGGGGCTTTGCGGTTGGAAGAAGAGATTCCTGCCGACCTTTTGCGCGGGATCACCGATGTGCACCTGATCGCCTGCGGTACGGCGTACCATGCTGGCCTCTACGGCGCCTATCTCCTTCAGGAGTTCACAGATCTTGAGGTCCGTGCCGAGTTGGCCTCGGAGTACCGCTACAAGAGAGTCAAGGTCGATGAGAATACTCTTGTGATCGCCATCAGTCAGTCTGGCGAAACAGCAGATACCCTGGGAGCCATGCGGAAAGCCAAGGCGGCAGGGGCGCGTATCCTCGCCATTTCCAACGTCGTTGGATCCACTTTGGCACGCGAGGCCGATGCAGTGATGTACACGCACGCGGGCCCTGAGATCGCCGTCGCTTCGACAAAAGCGTACACCGCGCAGCTGTGCTGCTTGTGCCTGCTTGCCGCTTACGTGCAGCTGCATTCCACAGGAACCTATGACCCCGAACTGGTCCATGGGCTCCACGAGATCCCCGAGCAAATGGCCTCCATACTTCAGACCTGCGAAGAGCGGGTTAAGGAGTATGCATGGCAGCGTCTTGCAGCTTCGAGCGATACGTTCTACTTGGGGCGTGGATTGGACTTGGCCTCCGCCATGGAAGGTCAGCTCAAGCTCAAAGAAATCGCGTATATCCACGCAGAGGCTCTAGCTGCCGGAGAGCTCAAGCATGGTACCCTGGCGCTGATCGAGCCGGGCGTCCCGGTAGTGGCTCTCGCCACTCAACCTCATCTCGCGGACAAAGTCCTCAGCAACCTGAGGGAAGTAAAGGCAAGGAACGGCGAGGTCTTCCTGATCACGATGGATGGGGAGAGGGATTATTGCCATACAGCAGACGAAGTACTCCTGGTTCCGCCCACCCATCCCATGCTGGCTCCGCTTCTCACGGCCCTTCCAATGCAGATGATGGCGTACTATGCGGCCACTGCTCGAGGACACGATGTAGATAAACCGCGGAATCTTGCTAAGAGCGTGACGGTGGAGTAAAAGGCTCTTGTACCCTTTAGCGAAGAAAGCCCCATTCCGTGTTTGGAGTGGGGCTTTCGTGCGTTCCGTTACTGCTCGTTCAGTTTCAACACGCTACCATCCTCAAAAGCAGCCTCGTACACCCAGGCATACACCTTCACAGCCTCAGAAGCGCCTTCCAGCGGCAAGATGTACCACTGCGCAGCTTGGGGCACCAAGTCAGCTGCGGTCACTTCTCCAGTGAAGTGATAGTCGCCACCGTGCGCCACCCGTTCTCCGCTGCCGTTCACCAGCAAGAGCTTAACACGGAAATCCGTTACCTTCTGATCCGCCATATTGAGGGCTTGGAGCCTCACGCTCTTGCCGCCCAGTCCATCATCACGCAGTTCGGCCTCGACGACACTAACAGGAAACTTGACGACCTTAATGTTCATCCGTATGAGCGTGGACTGTGCCGGGGTGGTGACCAGCGCATCGATGATATACGACCCAGGCTCGCCAGGGGCCTGCCAGATGGCTCTGTTATCGTGCCGCTCGATGATCCTGCCGCCGCCGCTGTACGTCGTGAACTGGAATCTTACTGCATTTTCAGCCGTTATGGCGATGTCTGCAAAGCCGTTCACAGTCGCAACTCGATCATGGTCGACCTTCACATCAAGGAAACTGCCGAAACCGCCAGACACGCACCCGGTGAAAAGCATTACAACGGCCAGTAACAGGATCAGCCTGCGCATCTTTCAGCACCCTTCTATGGTCCAAGGTTACGTATCCTGGTCAGAGTCTACTGCCTTGTTAGTGTAGAACGTTGCGCCAGCACACCGCGAGAATTCTTTACTGCCGCCGGTTCTCCTGCTACCACCTTTTCTTTCATCATTGATAGGCATGGTTGGCAAGGACAGGGGGCGGGCGTTCGCGGAGTTCACCTTTTCATCTGCCTAAACTTCGGACAAACGATTTGTAGAACTCATCTTGCCCGGGTCAACCCCCCGAATTCTGTTGCGGTGTTTGGGTCATACAAGATCACAGTTCGCCAATAGTCTTTGTCGGTAGACTCCGTCAAGAAACACACCCCTTGACACAACATCAAGGCGCCGAGTGGTATCAGTACTCAGTAAAGGCATCTGCGGGCACGTCAGCGTACCAGGATGTCAGTAGGCTGGTTCATTTCTCCCAAAGCACCTGTTTAACGGTTTTCCCTTTGTGGTCAGTTGCGGTGAAAACCAGCTTCCTAATCCCGCCGAGGTGACCATTTCTGAAGTTGGACGCTCTGAACGTGCAGCAGGCCTGCGGATCAGGTTTATGCTAACGCTCGCATGAAGTCCAACCCAAGCATGTCTGGCTTCCAGAACTGCTCTTTGGTAGTGCCGAACTTAACCGGAGGCATATCGCGTCAACATTGTTCTGCTGACCACTTTCCCATAAATCATCCGAAAAGAGGCATAACTGAACTAACCATTTGTCATCGGTCTCGTGGCTGGGGCACTACCAGCTTTTTCGGGATCGTGTTCCGAAAACCAAGCTAAGTGGACGCCTCGGTTACCCTTATCACTTTCGTCTGCGGAGGACTGATGACCCTCCACAGTGTACCTACAATCTCAGTTCATCAGTTCTGCTAGCCATTCCGAAATTGTCCCATAACTGGTAATTGTGGCTGTCTGCTTCGCTCGCGTCAGCGCAACATACAGGAGACAGCGTTCAGCATTCAGTGCCGCTTCTTGAGCAATCGGATCATCGGTCTGTAGGGCCGTGTGAAGCGGTATCGTGCGGCTGTTAGCTGATACAACGATTATGTGCTTGAACTCAAGGCCCTTCACTCGATGCATTGTCGCTATCCTGAGGCCCTGTTGGTTTCTGTCATCCACTTTGCTTCTCCGGATCTCATACACTCGAACTCCCGCAGCCGCAAACCGGTTAGAAAGATCCTGCACTATACTATTGGTCCTGGCGACAACGCAGATGTCCTCCAAGGCACTCCCCTGATCTACGAGCGCTCCTATCCTTTCCAGTACAAAGGCAAACTCCTGATCGGCATTGGGGAAGTTATGAATCTCCGGTTCACTGCCATGGGTTAAGGAGATGGAAACCCCGTCATCAATCCCGTCATCAAGGTCATCGAATTTGAGGCCTCTAAGCAGTCCAAAGGCCCAACGACGGATCTCTTCAGTGGTACGGTAGTTTATCTTCAGATAGCTGCTTCTGCCTCTGATGTTAATACCGCATTTTGACAGAGAGGCATGATGCCTGTAGATCCGTTGGTGGGCATCGCCCACGATGAACAGATCGTTCTTGCGTTCTTCGCCCGCCATGGCCCGAAGCAGTCTATAGGCACTTGCACTCAAGTCTTGCCCTTCATCCACTATGATTGAGGAGTACAGGGGCTTTGTGTGCTTTTTGACTATTACTTGTCTGCACTCATCCATGGCCGTTTCAATGTCCCGCACCCCCCTTTCAACCATGAGGTTCCTAAACTCCTCAAATACCTTCCAGACCGCGATCCGTCGTTTCCTGTCTAGACGGACTCCCCTGCCAACCCGGGAAGCCGAAACATAATCCCGGGGAGTTGCGACATCCTGAGCGCAGACAACATGGGACCATTCATCTCGGTAGAAACTGATGGGATAGTCCAAAGATTCGCCGCTCAAATCAAGAGCCTGTCGCCACAAACTGGTCAACTCATCTCCATAGATCAGCCTGTAGTCGAACCCCGCTTCCCTCAAGTATCTGGCCACCCAAGCATCCAAATTGGTAACCTCAATGCGTCGGAACTCCTCCAAGGTGCATATCTTACGAAGATTGTACCGGATGTCCGAAGCGAGATTGGCCGTGAAGGTTGTGAACAGAAGACGCTCGCCAGCAGACAGCTCGCCTGCTAGACGCTTGGCCCTGTGCATGGCCACAACTGTCTTTCCTGTACCCGCACCACCGGTTACCCTAGCCGGGCCGTTGAAGTCGCGCCGGACCACATCGCGCTGGGCCGGATGCAAAAACACCCGCCACTTTTCCAAAGGCGCCGCCATCATAGCCTGCAGTTCCGTTTCACCATCGACTATGGTGAAACTCCTTTGACTGCTGGGTTTGGCTAGGGCAGCGGAGAAGTCCTCGGTGTCTACTGGTTCTTTGCCTGCCTCAATTTCGTCCGACAATAGCTGGCACACCTCTTCAAAAGAGAACCCGTTGGCCAGCCATTCCAGCCGCTCATAGGCATCGTCCGGATAGGCGCCTCGTAAGGCATAGAACTCTTCCAAAGAAGAAATAGCCAGCGTCTCATCTACCTTCTCTTCGGGAATCCCCAGCTGCAAAAGCTGTTTTCTCCTCAATCCGCCAAAAACGCGGGATTCGACGGGGGATTCCTTTTCTACCTCAACTACAACTTCGATGGCATCGAACACCTGAACGGCGCCTGTGGTGGGATTGATCTTGCATCTTTTCCTCTCTGCCCACTGATAGGCCCGATCATGGTGATCCACCCACAGGAGCAGGTACACTTCGCTTTCATCCTGGCGGACTATTATTCCCCGGTACGTATCATCGATGCGGACAGACCGCATGTTGGGATCGGCGGCGTTGTGGATTCTTTCGTAGTTGATTCCTGGTGAACGGGGATTGGCTCGGAACTTTTCCATGAAATCCAAAACTCTGCCTTGGGCCTGCTTGGGCAGGGCTGCAAACGCTGAGAAGAAATCGGCAGATATGGCGATTAAGGGAGATTTCATACCCTAGGCCTCCTTTCTTAAAGCTGCAAAACTAGGCACTTCGTCGCCCACATAGACCTGCCAGCCGTGTTCTTCAAACAACTCTTGGAAAACCTCTTGGTCAGGCAGGAGCCAAGCTACCTTTTCCTCCTCCCACGCCATTTCAGCATGTCCGATGATCTTCCCGTCTTTGTCTGCGAGATCAAATCCCACTACTGAGGGAGGTGGGGCACCTTGATTCTCCAGCTGGCTGGCGATGAGGACAGCTAGATCGTGAAACAGCTGTTCATAGACCTCCTGCCATTGACTGCTGGGCCGCTCGACTTGAGACTCTTCGGTTTCTGGGGAAGCAACTAGAGATGCGTACAGAGCGGAGTTCACCCCCTGTTTGGTCACAGCGGCGAACCCCGGGAGGAACTGCATCATGTTGACGAAGCTCCAGAATCCGTTCCAACTAGCTTCATATACACGATCGGGTTCTAAGGTATCGTCGAACAGGGCATATACCAATGGCGCGGCGTTTTCTTTGTCGGCAGCATATTTCGCTCTGGAGAGCCCCGCAGCAATAGTGAGGCCTTGGGCGCGAGGCGGAGTCCATTTCCCGAAAACTGTGTCCTGGAAGGTGAACTCAACCCCTTCAGAGTCGAACACTTCGTGTATTGGTTGCACTAGATCGAACCATTCTTCGAAGTTCTGCTGGTTGTTCGTCTCGCTATGTTCCATCAGAGAAAAGGCATAGGCCTTGGCATGAACCTGGAACAACCTTTCTGCGTCCGGATTGGCCAAGTACTGTATAAGCAGTTGAAAAGCGTTCAGGCTCCCAGGGTTAAGTGCTTCAGCGCCTGCATGTCGGACCAAAGGCCCGTAGATGCGCGGCCCGCTCGGCATCTCCTCCGGTTTGAGTACGGGCGGGCAATAGTCCCCTTGGGAGCGAAAAACATGCTGAACATCACGCCAGGTTAGGGTCCACACCCTGAACCTGCCCGTCTGGCTGATGGCCAATCGCTGCAGAGTATCGCGGTTTACGGTCTCTTTATGGAACTGGAATCCATCTGTGAAGATCGCCACTGGTTTCTGCTTCTGGGTGGCCCGGAGGGGTGTAAGAACAAAGTCTGCCCTACTTACTTCCTGTACCCCCAGGGACTGATCCATCTGAACTTGGGGTTCGATGGCCCAGAGACAGTTACCTACCCGCAAATGGTAGCCTTCCTTGTTGTTAATCACTGCTTTGCTGATGCATATGGGAAGATCTCCGGTGCTCAACAGTTCGAAGGCACCTATAAACTGCCGTTCCAGATCGCTCTCAAGCAGGGTATTCACCGGTATAGAACCGATGGTCTGCACCTCTTCAATATGCTCTTTCCCAGCTGCGATTTTCCTGAGCAGCTCCAGCGCTTCTCTCTTGGAAATCTGACCGATATGCTGGCTTTGTCGGTAAGCGTATAGGCAGCGATAGCAGCCGTCCCTATGCTCATCCTGATTGCAGGTGCATGTTTCCATAATGGAGATGGCTTTCTCCAGCACCTGAACCAAACCGTACTTGGCGTGCATTAGCTGCTTCAGGTACCCGGTGCCCCCGGGCACGGTGTCATAGACCACCAAGTACTGCTTGCGGTAGGCGGAGTCTGGTACAGGCACCTCTGTCACAGTGTAGTTGAGATGGTCCACATTCCCGAAGTAACCTCGGAGTCCGAGCATAAAGCCGGCAACGAAGGACTCCTGTCGCGCTTTGGACCAGTCTACCGTGGTAGATGGGATTAGGATGCGCAACGCCTCCGTCTCAAACTCCCGATACAAGAAAAGGCATTCTTCCATCGGTTCTTCGTTACCAGGCAGCTGCTTCCTGGCTCTGCAGGTCATGGTGTGCTTAGGAGGTTCTCCAGGAGTCTGGACTTTTCCGCAATACCTGCATATCACAAAACCCTTTCGGACCTCTTCTACCCCTGCCACGGTGAGCCTTTCTCCCACTATGTCCATTTCTCCGAAGTTGATCTCGCGGAGTTTGGCCTTGCGGACGTATTCATAGCCAAAGGGGAAGTCTTCATTGCCCACCTTGTAAGCTCTCTCAATATCTCGTTCCTCCACATCCACCAACAGCTGTTTCAGATAGAAGACCGTGCTCCTCCGTTCCTCTTCCCCAATAAGGCTTTTGGTGTAATCCATCTCAGAGTAAACCATTTGAACTCGAAGCATAGGCCTCACTTGACCGGAATCCGCCCATTCCACGCTGCCACAGCGGGGACAACTGGCGACACTGCGGCCCGCCTCTTCCAGCTGGGCATAGGAGCAGTTAGGACATAGGCGCCAGAGGGCACTCTGGGTGGTTGATATATCTATCTGATCTATGCTGAGTTTCCTGCCCCCTACGTAAAAGCTGTTTGCCGGGGCAAACTCGCTGATGGCAGCTGAAGCCGGTCTGTGGTATTCATAAGGAACTCTCTCGTATCTGCGTTTTCTCTGCTCCCCCTCGTTTCCCTTTCGGTACAGCACTGCTTTGAGCACAACTCCCGACTCTGGAAAAGCGTAGTTGGGAAGCAGACCTCCATCGGACAGAAAGTTGAACACGTCCTTACCGTTAATTCCCTGTACAACGCCAACCAAGGCATTGCGCTCACTACGTAGTTCCCGAAGTTCTTCCTGAAAAGAAATATCTTTCGGCTTCTGCTCCAGTTCCTTGATCATGGCGCGCAACTGGCGGATACTCTTCCGGATGGATTCCCGTTGGGAGTGTACGCTCTCAAAGGCTTTGAGAACCTTCACGTGCATTGGAGTCTCCCGTAACCCGTCTCCCCTTGCGAATTTGTACAGATCTTCCTTGGATTCGTCGGTTAGGTATTCCTCAAACATGGCTATAAAGCGCCGATATAGGTTGGCCAAATTGGTTTGCACGTAATTTAGGAAGTTAAAGGGGAAGAAATCCTTAGGACGGGAATTCAGCTTGTCCAAACAAGATCCCAACCTCTTGGGCACAGCCTGCTCTGGAATTCCTGTCCTCACCCAGCAGTCCATGCAAAAGGCGACAAACTGGCGCTCAAGAACAGCGGAAGCGTTGAGGAAGATGGCGGGCGGTCGAACGCCCCCGGCAATCATCTCCTTGGGTTCTGCGTAGAAGTATAGGTCGTGCGGGTGAACATTGGCCACGGCAATGGCCAAAGAATTTCCTTCTGAACGGCCAGCTCTTCCCACCCGCTGGATGTACTGGGACTGTCCAGGAGGAATGCTACACAGAACCACGGTAGACAGGTCCCCTATGTCGATACCCATCTCCAAGGTCGGAGTAGAAGAAAGCAGGTTGGGGTCCCAGGGCCTTCGCTCGTCTTTTTTCCGTTTAAACTCCTTTTCCAGTTCCTCTCTTTCTTCCCGCTCCAAAAGCCCAGTGTGTTCGTGGGCTATAATGCGGGTGAGGGTGCCGTTACTGTACAACTTCCCATAGTAGTCCAGCTGGGCAGTGGTATCCTCGTGGAGCCTCCCATTGCAGCCAGGGCGCACGCAGTAGCTGTCCTGCCAAAGATCCAGATCCTCTTTTGCAATGGAAATCACAGTGCGACATTTCTCGCACACCATCTGAGAGACATTGGTGCTCACTTTCATTGCCCCTGGACTCAGGGCCCAAACGGGAATCTGTCGGGGTCCCGCAAGTTGCAGAAGTACCTTGTGGTCCCGCAGTTCTTCGATGATGACCTTTGCAGTATCCAGGAAAAACTCCGGGCGAATAAGGGTACCCAAATCCACGTGTTTCTCCAGCCAGCGCCCGTACCAAGACGCCTGGGCGGGAACATCAAAGCGCGAACGTTCTGTGCGCTGGGCAATCAGGAATCTCGGCACCCGACGTATGCCCGGCAACCAGCGAACCCAGTCGCTTGTCAGATGATAAATGTTCCCTCCGCTGGCAATGTACCTGGTGTACACATCAAGGCCAAAGGCGCCATTCGTCCGTAAGTGGTACAGCCAACCCGCGAGAATCCTCTCTAAGATGGTATCAGACAAGCCCCGCAGCTCGCCCACCTCGTTGCGGAGCCGCTCGAGGAGCCGCACCTTTAAGGCCTGAAGAGCAGGTCGATTTAGGGCCAGGACTGAAGCTCCCGACTTTTCCAGGGTGCGGCCCAGACGGCTCTCCAGACCGAATTCAAGGTAGACCTGGTACTGTAGGCGGTTGGATAGATAGTCCAGAAGGATTTCGGCATCTCGGTTCTCAGGCAGAGCTCCTGTCTCTTTCATCTCCTCGAAGGCCCGCATCCAGGTAAGGTCTGCCGGGATGAAGGTAGAAACGAACTCCTCGGGAGTGAGCTTGGACTGCCAGTAGCTCACAAACGCCGGGGCAAACTCAGACAGAGAAAGCCCGGCACCACGGTCCAAGGCAAACTGCTGGATTGCGGTCCGCATGCTGAAGGTCCAGGTCCGGGAGTTGAAAAATCCTGCCCGATGGGCCGCATCTTGCACGTTATCTGAAAAGGCAAGCAGCTTCTTGTCATCGTTGTAGTGAGAGGAGTACAACTGAGAGAGGAGGGCGCTGATGGCGGTTACAGCCTGGACACCCATAATGGAGATTCCCGCCTCGCTCCCGCAACTCGGGCAGATATAGCGCTTGTTGTTCTTCGGTCCGGTTGTTTCAAGGTGGGTGGGCATCCAGACTGCCATGGTGGGAACACCGCGACATGAGCAGCGGTGGCCTTCGCCATTATCTGCGTGCAACTTCAGACATTTGGGGCAGAGCCGGATATCATGCCGCGCGGGGTTCCACCGCCGAACTGCTCCATCATGTCGGGAAAAAACCATCACCACTCGGGGATCAGCCTTGAAATAGAGATTGTAAAACTGTCGCAGATCCCCAACCGACAGGACACCCGTTTCCTCGGTACGCAGAGAAGCCCATCCTGTCTCACCGCATTCACGGCAATTAACAACAGGAAGATAGTACTTACTCTGCTCCTCATTTAGGTCGGACTCTAGAGCAAACACAATGTCGTCTGGCGATACACTCGCCAGTAACCTGCGGAGTTCCCTCAACCAGAGCTGAACCTGGACATGGAGGAACGGCCGCAGTTTGCCCTTGATATCCATAGTTCTCGCATGAGAGATCAGCGCGACAAAGGAATCGATCGCCATTGCAGGGTCGTCCATTTCCACCAGCTGAACATAGCGTTCAGTGAGCGCTTCAATAATGTCTCTGGTTTGTACGAAATCCCCCTTTATCACCTGGAGAAGGTCGCGCAGGAAGCTGTGTTCCATCAAGGCATTGGCCAGATCCACTCTGCCCTGGTCGCTAAACAAACGCTCCTGATCAAACGGCTCTTTGAGCCAACTCTGGGCAGCAAGGGTGAGGAACCCCCTTTTGTCCTCGTGATTCACATGCTCGGCTAGGGCAGCGACCTGTTCGGGTGTGGGAAATGTGTAATCGCTCACATGGTGATCAGCAAAGAACTCCGCGACCGAAATTCTGTCCTCCGTTATGACAGAATCAGGCTCGAAGTACTCGCCGAAGATCTTCTCCGCATACTGCCGGATACTCTCTGCACTTCCCGGACCGCCCATGGTGGCCGATGTGCCAACACAGCAGAGATAACCGGTCTGAATATGCAGCCGACTCTTCAGCCTTCGGAGCAGGCAGGCCAGATCCGTTCCCTGAGCCCCATCAAAGGTGTGCAGCTCATCCACCACAATGTACTTGAGCGTCTCGGGCCCGTTCTCCCGCCAAAGCTGGGCGTCCTTCGGCCTTACCAGTAAGTAGTCCAGCATCTTGTAGTTTGTGAGGAGAATGTCCGGAGGCGAGGCAAGCATGGTCTCATGGTCGGTGATGATCTGATCCTTCGTCATGGCTTTGGAGGGGTTTTCCTGCCGGCCACCCACGTAGATGCCTGCGGTTACATTTCCTCTTAACTTATCTTCGCTCTTGTAGATCTCTTCGGCAATTCGTTTTGCTTGATCCGCAGCCAGAGCATTCATGGGATAGATGATCAGGGCCTTAATGCCGGGCTCTCCACGGTGCGCATAGCAATATTCCAAAATGGGATACAGGAAGCATTCGGTTTTCCCTGACCCTGTTCCGGTCGCGACAAGTGTGGAACGCCCATCATTGCCCAGGAGGCGCTCCCAGGCCTTCAGCTGATGCACGTAAGGCTTGTAATCTGTATGCACAGCCTTAAACACTGTGTCGACTGACTCGGCAACCCTGAAGGGCAACCTGACATTCAGATAAGGGTCGTGGAACAACGCACCGGGCTGATCCAGCATGCGCCTGAGCGCACCCCGGAATGCCGGATCGGTCATGGGGAAGGTCGTTTCCACATAATCGCTGAGGGCAACCTTCAGCTGTCTGGCGAGGATACTTGGTAACATAACTCTCTCTCCCTAGGACTTGCCAAAACGTTTCTCGAAATGTTCCCAGACGATTTCGTAATCCCGTTCCCGATCGCACCTATCAAAGGGGGCCACGTACTCAATGGTCCGTTCCACGGGGCCACCAGGCAGCGTATCATCGAGAATGGTCCTGTAGAACTTACCGCTTTTCGCATCCCGGATTTCCTCAAACTCCTGCCGCGAAAAGCCTACCCCCGTTAAGGACCTGTTGTTGGTGAACACAATGCGCCCGTTTTGGTCGTACCATGTGTCCTGCTCATACTGCTGCAACACGGGGAACTGAATCCTGTAGATAGTCTTCAACTGCTCCAAGGTCAAACCAAGACCCATGGCGACGAGAACATCGAGCTCCACCAGTGCCTGTCTGCGCTCATAGTCTGTTCGCAGCGGCGTATCCCACGTCCACGTACGACTCAGCGACGTGAACTTCTCGGGCCGCAAGCGAGGATCGGATTTAGCCCACATATCCAGCTGCATTGCCTGATCGTAAAGCATTGCCCAAAGGTCTTCGTAATGCTTGGTCAAGCAGTTCAGCAACAAAGCACGATGAACAATATGGTTCGCGACGTAAGTTCGATCCAATACAGGAAGTTTCCCGGCATTGTCAAACTGAAGGTTCCCTTTTCCCAAGATTTTGATGAAAAAATCGAAAGGTAGGGACGCGTAGGAGCCGGCAAGAAGAGCCAGTAGTTTTAGGTCTTCAAATGCAATCCCAAAGAGACCATGAATGTGGCCTGAACCTGGCGGAACAATCGCCCCCACTAGTGTTCTCTCACCACTTAAACTCAACATCTTACGGCATATGAGACGATACCCATCTGTATACCTTGAGCCCCACGGAGTAGTAGGTACGCGGCGAAGGTATTCTTCTGTTGTAACAGCCGGGGAATAGTTCACTCTTTGGATATACGCATCCGATATGCTCATCAAATCTATGCTGTCATAGTCGCTGTTGAGCCGGCATATTCTCCTAGAAGCCTTGAACAATGGATTGGCAACTCCAACATGCGGCCCAGAGTAAACAGTGTCTAACAGATGTTCAGGAAAGTGTATATTTCTCAAAAGAACTCCATCTCTTTGAGCGGCTGTTTCCTCGAGCATCACAGTTGAGAAAACGCCCTCCCCCAGATCGGCTATCGTCTTTTCCTGTTCTGCAAAGGCCCTCAATACATCCACAAACTGCCTAGTGTGTAATTCAGGAAGTCTGGCTTCCAGTGCAACGCCAGACCCATCGAATAGCTTGGCGAAGAGCTTCAGCTCGGGTTCACCCACTACCACAACCCTTCCTGGATGCCCCTTCACTTCCCACGTATTGGCGATGTCTTTGATGCCAGGAATCGGCCCGCTATTTGACCCATCGTAACACTGCTCTATGGTGGCTGGATGGAATAGATTACAGATGGTCTCGAACCTTGGAGCCTCGACGTTGTGATAGATGTTGAGACTGAATTTGGTATTGTGATGCACTTCCGGGAAGAGTCCGAGCTCGTTTAAGAACCGATAGTGTCTTCTGAGTCGCGGATATAGCTCCGTTCGCAACAAGCCGCCACCCGGGTCGTCATACACCCCTTCCGGGTGTACATAGGCTGATACACCCGCTGTATTCGTAAAAGCCCATGCCTGGGGCAAGAAACACTTGTAAAGATTTGCCTGCACGCGTCTTAGAGCCGGGTAGTTTTGCACAGCATCAAGGAAGTTCAGAATCCCGGTAGACTCGACATACTCGGCCAAATATAGGTCGCGAACAACGGGGTTCGACAACACGCTCTCCCTAACACGTGTCGTTTGAGTTGCCGTAAACTTCTTGACCACAAACAAAGCCTGAACGTCCGAAAGGACGTCTTGCTCCTTCCACTCCACCTTAATCCACGGCGGATTCCCCAGGATGAGGTCAAAGCCTCCCCGCTCGGCAAAGATATCGGCAAACTCAAGTTCCCAGTGGAAGAACTTGTGACGCTTTGCGATTTCTGCCACCAATTCTAGGCGTTCATCATTCTTCTTCAGGGCATCGAGGTTCACGGGCCTATGATCCCCGTAGGTCTCCACGATCTCTCTATAGTTGTTGGTGTCGTGCTCAAACAACTTTGGCTGGCTTTCCGGCTGCACCGAAACCACTCCACCCTCGAGAATGAGAGACATCTCAAAGAGGAACTGTCTTCTTGTGGGCAGCAGGCGGGACTTGTTAATGGGCCAAAACCACAGTGCGCACCAGTAGTCCATAGCCATCTTGAGACGGGCATAGGGGCCGGCATTCTCCATCTCTTCAGACTTGTAGAGTCGTTTGTAGATGTTGTCTTTTTCCCGGATAGACGTCGCCTGTTCTGAGCCATTTGCGGGCTGGCCAAAGACAGCCAATGGATCCTGGGTTCTCCTGGTTACCTCCTGGCGCAACTTCACCTGCCGCTCCCACAGCTCATCGATAACAGCGGAGAGCCGCAATAGAGTGTCCACCTCTTCCTTTTTCAGAGGCTTGATAAACTCCTTATTCCATTTACCCAACTCTTTGACGGCCTCTGGCTCCAAGGACTTAATGACCTTATCCTTATAATTGGCCATACCGGGGTCTCCCAATAAGAAGTGATAGACCTCACTCTTGGGGTCCCGCTTTGCATCCATCGGGACACGCCGGGGAGCGAAGTTATACCACTGCTGGTTCGCCGTTCTGGTTGTCAGGCGGCTGACGTTGTAAACTTGTCGACGAGCACCAATTAGGGAGTTTCCGCACATCAGCTGCGTACCAAACCAAGGTACATGGGCTCCTTTGTAGATCGTGTTCAGCCACAACGAGACCTCTCCCAGCTCTACCGCCAACGAATTTAGGTCAATCCCGTATACGTTGCGGTCCGCGATGTACATCTTGGTACGCTGCAGCTCCTGCAGCCAATCCTCGTGGGAAATGGTGATTCCTGTTTCCTTCTGCTTTAGAGTCAAGTATGCTTCCGCCAGCTGGTTCACAGCTTCGTTCAAGAACGCAGCGCTACCCATGGCTGGCTCGCAGATCTTTAGCTCCAGGATTTCATCGGCAGTCTTACCCTCCAGAAGCTCTTTCAGGGCATATTTAACCAGACACCGGGTCAGCACCTCAGGCGTGTAGTACGAAGCAGACTTCTCCCGCTCCCGTCCTGCAAGACGGTAGATGAACGTTCCCTTTTCATACACCCGCAGCTTGCCAGCGTTCGGTCCTTCTGTATAGTACACCCGCTCTTCTTCAGTGTAGTTTTGCAGTTCATGTTCGGGAACGAAGTAACCTACCTTTAGCTCGTCAAAGGTATCCTGGGCTCGCTTGACCTCATAGAGACGCTCCTCGGCAAAAAAACCGCGATAGCTCAGAAGGGCCTCATATACGGCGCCCAACTGGTTGATCCCTAAAGCTGCATAGGAGATTCTCCCCCGCCTCTGTCCCCGGCCGCCCCTGGACACGCTCATCAAATCAATGATCCTGGCCATCACCCGGTTCCGGATCTTTGCCCTGTTTAAATGGCGCGTATACTGCGGATCGAATAAGTGGGCTTTGAGCGGTTCCAGGATGAACACGTTCTGCAGGGATTCTCTATCGCCGTACTTAGCGAACATGTCCGCTTGCGGAGGATAGCCGTTGTAAATGATGTCGAACAGCTTCTTCAAGCTGTCATGGAGGAAGTATCCATCGGCGAACTCGGTGTCGTCAGGCTTAATCCCTTCCACTATATCGCGCAGGTTTTCAAACGAGTATCCCTTAAGATAGGTCGAAGAGAGAATCGGAGCATACCCAAGTTCAGGCCTGGCCTCAATGAAGAGGATGAACAGGATGCGGTACATAAACCGCAAGCATTCTACAGTGAGTTCTTCAGCCAGCTGTCTGTTAAACACACCCTCTTTAAGTCGCGTCTTCTTGTCATATATAACCTCGTTGCCCAACAGTTCGATACACTCTCTCAGGGCATACTTTAGGTCTTCCGACACGCTTATTGCATGCCGGTGTGAGTTCTCATCAAGCTCATCCAAAAGGCTCATGCCATTTTCTGGACACAGGCTTTCCCTGTGGAGAAGTACGCTCACAGCCTGCAAGGTGGTTTCTTCCCTGCGTCCAAATATCTCATCGAGCTCAAAGAGTAAGTAGCGCTTCTCGTTCCATTTGCTCCGATCGAGCAGGGCCACTTGATCCATTCCGACTAAGATCACCCATCGCGGCGCTTCTTCCAGGGAGAAAAACAGCTTAGAAGCTAAGTCTTCAATGGTCATCTCGTCAACAGCATCAGGAACTCTCCCACCCAGAAACGAGTCGATTCCACGGTCCAAAAGCTCTTCCTCGCTGCCGGCACTGTTCACTAACAGAACCCACAGCCACGGGCTTCCGTTAGAACGCTTCAGTTCCTGGTAAACGGGAATTTCGAGCTCATCCTCGATTTCAACGGATTGATACTCTCCTGATGCAGGATAGTCCAAAGCGGCCAGAAGCGCTCCGGCCAGCTCCTCAACCAACTCTCCTTTGGCGTCCGCTCCACTGCTCCTGCGGTACTGCTCCCTGAGGACGAAATACTTCCGGGCTACCTCCCTCAGACGCGACCAAGGAGCCTTGTATTCCCCTCCCCTGGCCCGGGCCCGCCAATCAGAAATTGTTGCACGAGCATTGTCTGCAAAGATGGCAGCAAAATAGTGATTGGTGTAGTATTCGTTCCGGTTAACAATGCCGGTCAGATCCATCTTACCTATTCACCCCTGTCATCACGGCGATCACCCGCACATAGGAGCTCTCTTCGATCTGCAGAGTATCCGTTACCCAGGCAACGAAGTCTTCGAAGATTTTATCGACTCTACGCAGTTCCCTTTCCCGGCGCTGGTGCTGCTGGCTGTAGGACTGGTGGAGGAACTGATGATGACGTGCCTGAAGGCGGCCCAGCTTATCCACTTCCTCATCGATGAGAGGATCAACTCTCTGCTTGTACTCATCGTAATACTCCTTCATTACCAGCTGGGCTTGGTTCACTGCGTCCGCTAAGAGGCGCTGTGCCTGGAGACGCTGCTCTTCTTCGACAGCATTGAGATTGGGGATCTTTTCTTGGCCCAGCTTTGTCAGGGAAAGGATCTCTTCCATGCTTAATACACCAACGAAGGCACCATTTCGATAGCGCAGGGCGAACCACTCATCGACCACGGGCGTTGATTTGCGGTTCGGGATCATTCCCACCACAATAAAGATGAACTCGTTGCTGTCGAGAACATGGGGAAGCCCCAAAAGAGGCGCTTCCTGCCTGCCGTACAGCAGCCCTGCCTTGTCATTCACCCACTCGAAAATGGGATGGAGGGCCCACAGATACTGGGTTCTGGGCCAAGCCGCTTCGATCACGTCAAACTGCAGGCTGCGCTTCATTTCTTCCATGCAGAACTCTTTGTCGGGGCTGAGCCGCAGGATGTGGTCCCTGGGATACGCCTCTTCAGGCAGAAGAGCTTGGAGCTTTTCCTGGAGCTCAGAGTTGAGCTCTATTTCCAGGCCTGGGACCGTCCTCAGCGCCCGGACCTCATAGTGCTCCCTCTGTCTGAAATAATCCAGGGCGTTCCTCAGATAGTCCAGGTCACTAAACAAAGTGCGGCTCTCTTCAATGTCAGGCTGCGCCTTATCACTGGCAGCACCCCTAAGCAACAGCTCCAAAGGGTCAAATGCGGCTTCTTCTACGTTCAACTGCTGTGCAAACTCTTGGGGAGCCATCCCGCTTTCTATGGCTTGAGCTGTAACCTGTTCTTCCTTTTCCACATCAAACACGCCCATTAAAATGGCTGGATCACCAATGTTATGACGGGCCTGCTCTTCTTTCTCAATCAGGATTTCTAGGATGCGTAGATCTCCCCTGATCTTCTCGTTAGTGCTTTCCGTGATCAAGTAGCGGATGTCGGGGTTTCTTTTCTGGCCGTAGCGATCAATGCGCCCATTGCGCTGCTGGAACACCATGAGCGACCAAGGAATGTCAAAGTGTATTAACCTGTGACATAAGTAGTGGAGGTTAATGCCTTCGGAGGCCACATCAGAAGCAACAAGTATTCTGACGGGAGAATCGGTGCGTCCAAACTCCTCGACAATTCGCTGCTGCTCCACATCGCTCATTCCTCCGTGCAGAGTCTGAACAGCCTCCGCAGGCAGTGATAGCGCCCTGCGCAGCTCCTCGGATATATACCGCATGGTTTCGATCCGCTCAGTGAAGATCACCACGCGGTCGTGAGTATCTTCGGGATTCCATGCGTAATCAGGGCTCTTGAGGAGCTCTACAAGCTTTACAAAGCGGGAGAAATCGGAGGGAGAGATTTTCTCTAGTGCCTGCCTCAAATGGGTGAGGGCAATGATGTCCGCGGCCGAACCGCGGCTCCTGTCAATCCGGCGAATCCGTTCATCGATACTCTTAATGCACGCCGCAGGGCTGGAAAACATGGACTTCTCTAAGGTGGTCTTAAAAAGCTGGGTGCCCCGCCCCGGGATATCCATCTCTAACCGCATTTTGGCAGACACATCAAAGGCCGCTTCTTCCAATGGTGATGCCTTACACCGCTCGATGGATATGCGTCGCTCTTGAAATGCTCCTCGTACTTGCTCTTGAACATCTTTCTTGAACCTGCGGATGAACAGCCCTTTGATGTCTTCTTGGGTGTAATCCTCAGGATTGGCAATAGCGGTTGGATCCAACATGTTCATAAGCGAGGCAAAGCTTTCCGCTCGCCCATCGTGGGGAGTGGCAGAGAGCAGGATGAGAGTATCGGAACGCCCCGCTAAAAGCTGCGCCAAACGGGCGCGCTGGGCCTGTCGCGAACCCCTAGTGGCCACGTTATGAGCTTCATCGATCACGATGATATCCCACCACGCGTTCTCCAAGTGGGTCCGGTACTCCACATCTCTCTTTAGCGTGTCCATGGAGATTATAACCCGATCGTAATAGTAAAAGGGGTTGTGGTTCGCTGGAATCTGGGATCGAATACGCTGGATCTTGTTGGAATCAAGCCGGACCAGCGGTATGGTGAAACGGTTCCACATCTCTTTTTGAAATTGGGTCATCATGCTCTTTACAGTTACAACCAATATGCGCTTCCCCTTGCCCCGGGCGATCAGTTCGCTCATCAATATGCCGGCTTCCAGGGTCTTTCCCAGGCCCACAGCATCTGCGATGAGGATGCGCTGGCGCAGCTGCCTGAGGGCCAGTTGGGCTGGTTCCAACTGAAAGGGCATCAAGTTCATGGCCGCTTGATGGCCAATATGCAGTTTGTTATGGGTAGGAACCTTCTGTCGCCATTGGCTCTCAACAAACAGGCAAGAGCGACGAAAGAAGGGCGAACCATCTACCACAAGCTCGGTCTGGCGAGGATCAACGACCTGGATGTCGTCTTCTAGGTCCACCAAGAAAATCCCGGTCCTATCCTTTACCAACGAAGACAAGCCGGTCGTGTGCAGGGTCTGACCGCCAAGACTGTTGTTCTCAACCTTTTTCACGATCCACTCTTCACCCCGGATAACAACCCGCATTCCTGGGGCAAACGTCTGCTGTTCCGTCTTCACATGGATCACTTCCCCATCATGCGGTTTGACCCCCCATTTTGGGAGAATATCTGCTTAGTGTTTCAACTATCACATGGTTGCCCTTTATTTAGGCCACCATCATTGCTGGTTTGACATCTTGGCCAACATTACTGCGGTAGAACGCCATGGGTGCTTTATTCTTCAGACTGCCATGACGTCGCCGGTGATTGTAGTAATCCATGAACTCACTGACACGTTTATAGGCTTCAGCATAGGTTTGAAACTCATGGCGAGACAGGCAGTCGCTTTCCAAAATCGAGTGAAATGATTCAATATGAGCATTCATGTTCGGTGTGTTGTTCGGTATACGAGTGTGGTTAACTGGTAGCTCCGCGCAACCATCCTGGAAGGCATGGGCGGTGAATTGCAGGCCGTTGTCTGTACGCAATATCAGTTTGTCAGAATCCCCTACTCCTCGGAGTAAAAGGGCTTGTCTAAGGGTTCTCAGGGCATCTAGAGCCAAAGCATTAAGCCCAATGTGATAGCCGACAATACAGCGGTCATAAACATCGATAATTGACATCATGAAAAAGAATCTGTCCATGCCGGCAATATAGCCGTACTTCAAA
>Ga0134103_1000896_pt1 | contig 31908 bp, 28 predicted proteins | sample 14_taG_2_FD_94445 | JGI IMG/M metagenome (GOLD analysis project Ga0134103, IMG submission 94445) | Switchgrass degrading microbial communities from high solid loading bioreactors in New Hampshire, USA - 14_58_20_212_A1 metaG | ecosystem: Engineered > Bioreactor > Semi-continuous > Anaerobic >...
AATGTTGTGGTACGCGAGACTCGTATGCCTCGAAACCCAATGATGACGAGGCCTCACAGAAATGAGGTGTCAAACGCCAGTTAATCATTGACGATTCTCCACGGACTACTCTCGCGATTCTTCGGTCCGCTCGTAGTGAAACAATAAGCCAGACTATGGGAAGCCGTTATATCCGTCGTTCACCACGCCTTGCCTGGGATTTCCTCGTAGAGCTGTTTGGAGATGAGGTGACGCTCAAGGCCCGTATTGAGAGCCTTAATGCGACTAGGCCCGAGGGTGCTGATGACCTGCTCGAACTCGCGGGAAGGTACCTGTCGGGATGGCGCCCTAGCGAGGATGAGTAGCCAGTCCTTCCCGTGTGTCGGCAACTATTCTGTTAGTGGAGGTAGTAGCTATGTAGGATCTGCCCTCGGCAATCTTCTCCATGTCTTCAGGTGACCTCCGGCACGCCCACGCTTGCTTGACGGAGACCTGATTATGGTGTGTGCTGTCTGGCACTGTGTCGGATTTCGCCGGGAGAATCACGAAGAGTGGAGGACAAGAGGGAGCCCCCTTTCAACGAAGGGTAGCAGAGGCGATTCAACGCGACAGAGAGTAGACGAACGAAGAGACATTTTACAGGTTCCTGGCGGAGCTATCCAGTGTTCTCAAGATCCCTCCATCGAACCTGGCCTCGAGGAAAGATTGTTCCGATCTGTGTGAGAGGATCGTCCGAGAAACCGTGGTCTCCTACGCCAAGCAACACCCAGGTTTTCGTGGCGTGACTGTGCAAGAACTGGTCAAGGCGGTCATCAATGATGTGGTTGGGAAAATGTCTGGACGTGGCACGGGATCGTCAGCTGACGCCGAAGACCTTTTTGGTCGGCTTGACTCTCCCATTTGCTGTGTACACTATACTGTTCCGCGTCACAGTAAATGATCAGGATTTGGTCAGGCTGTTTGTTTCCCTGAGCACGTTGGTGGCGATGATATGGGGAGGCCGCCCCGGTAAAGGAGGCGGCCTTTGTGTGAGGAGCGAGTAGGGGAGAGGTTAGGGTTATTGACTTTAGCGGGCCGCGGTGATCTCGGCGCTGCCCTCTTCGGCGAGGGCAAACGTGTGGAGGTTGTCGCACCTTGTGTAGTTTGGCTCTCTGAGCATGTGCGCGAGACGGAGCATGACATTGGCGATGACCTCGAGGTCCTCGGGCCGGCTGCACTCGATCACGTGTTCATACGGGCCTCCGAGGATGCGCACCTTGGCCCGGCGGTTTCCATCCCAGGCGCTGAAGTGCACTGTTCCGATGGCCTGGACGGCCTGGTCGGGGGTTATTCTAAACCTGGTGTCGGTCTGGTCGAGCATCGTTTTCACCTCCCTTCTCGAGAGAGCGCCAGCGCTATGGTTCAAGCGGCGCCAGATCCTGCTGCACCTTTTGTATGACCTCGGAATCGATTGCCTGAGCCTTGAGGGAAGCCCCCAGGATGAGCGCCTTTTCAGCGATGAGATTGACTTTGCGCGGCAGGCCTTGCGATGATGCGGCTATTGCCTCCAGGGCGTCCTGGGTGAAGATGGGGCCTTGCGCCCCGGCGGAGGAAAGGAGCGAGGAGATGTACTGCTCAACCTCGGACTTCGTAAGGCCCGTGAACTCGTAGTGGACGACTATTCGTTGCCTGAGCGCCTCGTGAATGTGCAGGTTGAGGTGCGCCGCGAAGTGCGTCTGGGCAAGCAGGAGCACCATGGCGTAGTTACAGGAGTCCATGTGGAAGTTGAAGAGCATCCGAAGGTCGTGTAGGACCTCGTTCGGGAGAAACTGGGCTTCGTCGATGACCACAAACGGGGTTATGTTTTTCTGGTGGTGGCAGTTTACGATGAACTCCTGGATTTGATGGAAGAGGTCCACCTTGCGATATCGCGGGACAAGACCGAACCCCACCGCAAGGTGCCTATAGAAGTCGACCACCGTAAGCGATGCGAGCGGCAGGTACACGATTCGATACAGCTGGGGGTTGAGCCTTGATACAAAGGCTCTCGCGCTCGTGGTCTTGCCGGAGCCGGGCTGCCCGAGGGCGAGCGCAAACCCCTTGACGCGCCTGAAGTATTCCATGCGCGACGAAAACTCTTTGAAGTCGGTGGACTCATATATCCTGGACATCTCGACCCCCTTGTCGAACGGATCACACTTCAGCCCGTAGAAGGCTCTATACATCACCCTCACCTCCCGAGTAGAGCTTGCGATAATCGATCCACGCCCTCTTGTTTTGCGTCCTCGGGATAAGGGCGTTATCCCGAGGCCTTACCGGGTAGACCCTCACGGGATCCGACTTATCTTCGGGCACGATGTCGGCAAACGAGAGGTCGTCGGGGTTATAGCGTATTGCCAGCGACTTGCCGATGAACTTCTGAGGCACCTCGAAGGCCACGTTATCGATGGAGATGGTCGCGTCACCCTTGACTTTCCGTTTCACACAGGCCAAGAAGGCTTCATGGACTTCCTTCGGGGATGTGGGGAATCTCATATGCGCTTCGTCGGCCATGTATCGGTCAATGGGCGTGCGCCCGTCAAGGGAACTGTGAGGGCTACGGTGGTACTTCTGCTCGAGAAACTCCCAGAGAAGCTCGTTGAGCCGGTCTATGGAGTCAATCGAGGAGAGGTCGAGGCCAACCATGAACCCGCTGCGCAAAGTGCCGAAAAACCGCTCTATCTTGCCTTTCGAGGGGGCTGAATACGGCCTTGCGAAGGCGGCTTCGATACCGAGCGCGGCGCATCCGAAGCGAAGGCGGAGGGAGCGAAAGATCTTGCCGTTATCAGTGAAGATCTTCTTCGGGACGCCCCGGCGCATGATAGCCTCCTTGAGCACGGTTATGACATTCTTGGCGCTCTCCTCGAAGAAGAACATGGCATGTGGGATGATCCGGCTTGCGTCGTCAAGGAATGCTATGAGATGGGTCTTTCTCTTCTTGCCACCGATGACAAGATATGGCCCCACACAGGAATCCGCCTGCCACAGGTCGTTTGCGTGCTCCATGACGAACCTGCGCCTCTCCACCGGGGGGCTTGCCAACACAGGCCCGAGGGTGCGAAGGTATCGGCACACGGTTGACTGCGACGGCACCGGCTTTTTGAGGAGTCCCTTTTGCACGAGCTCCGAATATACCTGGGTCATGCGCTTACCCGGGTATGCCTCCCTATACTCGCGTATAACCTCCATGTGCTCTTCGGTAAGACGCCTCGGCGCCCCACGGTCGGAGCGCTCCCGTCGCATGAGCGCTGTGATCCCACCACGCTTGTACTGCTGCAGCCACCTCCTTATCGTGGCAGGAGTGAACTCCCTCGTCCCTCCCCCTGGAAGGGCATGAGCCTTGGCCGCAATGCGCTCGATGTAATCGGCCGGGCTTTCCTCGATAAGCCCGTTTACAAGCGGCGCAATGAGGGAAAACCGAAACAGCGCGTACTCCTGCTTTCGAAGGTCGTCGCTTCCCATCTGGACCTTCCTCCTCTACGGGTGAGCTTTAGATACAGTGTCCCCGCAAGTGGCCAGGATGTACCTACAATGGTGTGTGTCGGGTCCAAATGGCACGATATGGGAGGCAATCGCCGGCAGGGGGAGCACAGACAATGTGACCACGAGGCCACCGTCGCGGCCGCGTCGAGAGTAATCGTGACTATTCGACACCACAGGGCTAGACTTATCCCGGGGGTGCCAAGTCAGGCGGTTTTCTTCATGAAGGGGCGTCTGTGGAATGCGTAGAAGTCGAGGTTTAGCTTCACTGGAGGATAACAGGACAGCATGGTCTTGGCAAGATGCTCGCAGAATCTCACATCGGTTTCGGCCGGAAGAGTGCAGCCGTGCAGAAGCAAAACCGGCGATGCAAGTCTCTTCTGGGAGTCCATTCTCTCCTCCCAGAAACTTATGTGCCGTTCGGTGATCGCCCGCCCTCTCGCCTTGGCGCTCATGATAGCCGCGGCGCAAGCCATGGAGACGCGCCTGGAAGCCCGTATGAACATTGAAAGCACGATGCATGCAAATGAGTACTGAAAGCGCGACAGCAGAAACGACGGCAGAACCGACACCGTCCTCCCACAGACGGGGCAGAGGTAACGAGCTACTACAATGCGGTAGCTTATCGTAACGGCAAGCGCATTTCTCTCGTAGAACCCGTGCCTGCGGAGCCTCCCGGGGTACCCACACCTATCCTGCGGACAGCCGCATACCTCCGGGAATACATTGGCTTTCCCCAGCCGATAATACTCATGGATGCTTTGTCCGAAGGTGTGGAGGACGACCACGGACAAAGTACGGGGGAAGATGCTGGTCCGCTGCACGCAACAGAGCCGGCCTCTTCCCCTCGTCTCTTCCCCCCTAAAAGCAGATTATCGCGAAGATCGCTCTTCACAATAATCATCATCGGCATCCCACTCCACGATTATTCAATCTGACCAAATCCCCCGGATCCCCGATCATTTATTCAGCCCCGTAACACCGAAGGCTCCAGGATGGGGCCGAGCCCTAGCCCGGCCCAAGCGCTCATTCTCCGGCCGCGGCTGCGGCCTTCGCCCTCGCCCTTGCCTTCGGGTATTCCTTTTCCCAGGCAACCTCGGCGATCCTGCCGTAGGCCTCGGCGTATTCGTCGAGCGCCCTCGCAAGCACCGTGATAACGCAGTCCGCCCCCTCGTGGGTCGGGTGCGCCCCGTGCCTCGCCACGACCTCTCGGAGGACCCACGGGTTGTCTATTATCATGCAAGGCCGGAGATGGTTTTCGTTCAAAGGCATCCTCGACTTGATGTCCATGAAGAACGGGGACTTCAGCACATCCGCTATCGTGGTGTTCTTGATGTTGTCCACAGCGAAATGGACGAACACGCACGGTTCGATGTCCCCTCTGGCGTTTATATGCAGGTAAGAGCGGCCGCCGGCAAGGCATCCCGCCACCAGCGGGCCATCGTTCCAGAAGTCTGCCACGAAGATGGGGCGCGTCTCGCGTATGTGAAGGACGTGCCTGCGCATCCGGTCCCGCTGCTCGGGAGTGCACATGAGACCCATGTCAGCGTCCTTTCCGACCGGCACGAACGTGAAGAACCACCCGTACATCGCGCCCTTGTCGATCAACATGTCTATGAACTCGTCGCTCGCGACGACATCGGTGTTGAACCTTGTATACGTGGCCGAGAAGCCGAACACGGCGCCTGCCTGCCTCAGATTGTCCATGGCCTGCATGACCTTGGCGAACGTGCCTGCCCCCCGGCGCGCGTCGGTCGCCTCCTCGAAGCCTTCGAGGCTTATGGCTGGGGACATGTTCCCGAGCTCGGCGAGACGCCGTGCCGTGCGCTCGTCGATGAGGGTACCGTTAGTGTACACCATGAAGACCACGTCGTCGTGCTTCTCCGCCATGTCCAACAGGTCTTCCCGGGTGAAAGGCTCGCCTCCGGACACGACGATGAAGTGGATCCCCAGCTCCTTGGCCTCAGTGATGATCCTGTCAAAGGTGGCAGTATCGATCTCGTCCCGTTTCGTGTACCTGCCAGCGTAGCACCCTGTGCACGCGAGGTTGCACCGCATCGTGGGGCTTATGACGAGGAGCGCGGGGATGTTGGTGCCGAGTCTCTCCGCGTGCCTCTTGCGTTCCTGCCAACCTAGGTAGACTTCGTTCACGAACAGGTTGACCAAGCCCCTGGTGCGGAAGTTCGGGTGGAGAGAAGAGAACGCTCTTTGCGCAAGCCGGGTCCAGACGTGATCGGGATTCTCAAAGGCCCGCCTCGCCATCTGCAGCTGAGCTTTATGCTCAGGCGTGGCAGCCAGGGATTCAAGGATCTTCGCGAACGTCACCAGATGACGCTGAGGGTCCTTCGCGAGAAGCGAGAACATGTAATCAACCACCTGGGTAGCCGCATACTTCTTCATTAGGTCGTACGCTCTCACCGTTTGGCCTCCTTTCCGAAACGTTATCGAGTCACTCGGCCAGCGTCCGACATCCCGACATCCCGACATACCCCCGCAACCCAGTGAAGCTTGGCACCGCCCTCTCCGTTACGCCGCTCGCCTGCTGCGCCCTCGAAGAACCGCCAGCGTTCCACAGCCCATCGCTTCCCCACCCTACGCCGCACGCCACCCCCCGCTCGCCACCTGAGCCACGCGCCAGCGCGACTTGCGATCCCCCCTTTCGTCTCACACAGGCCTCGCTATCTCCCTCACGAAGTCGAGCAACAGGCTTCTCTCCTGTCCGCTCAGTCTGTCGACCTGCTCCTGAAACCTCCTCATGTAGGCTGCCATCCTCCCCGTGGTTTCACCGGAAACTGCGGGATGTACAAGCAGCATGCCCATGATCGCGCCGGAAAAGACCAGGAGAGCGCTGTGAGCGTCCGCGCCCGCTTGCACGAGCCGTGCAAGGACGTCCACGCTGTTCCCGCCAAGAAGACGCGTGCACGCCACCAGGAGGACAGCCATGTACCCGCAGAACGCCGCAGGCCCGTTAGCGCGATCCAGATCCTCCATGAATCCCTGCCATATGCCTTGGGATGTCGACCCTCGCAGCTCGGACAGGGAGGCCACCAGATTCTTCTTGATGAGAGCGAGCTCGTCACCGAAGGCCAGGCGCCCGGCGGGCTTGGGTCGACGCTCGCCTGCCCCCTCGCCGGGGTCGTTCGGACGGAACATGATCATCGACCTTCCCGGCATTCTTACGTTCCTGTTGAGGACGTATTCCACCCCTACCAGTCCGTCTGCGGCGAGTTCCCGAAGCATGTCGTACGCGGTCCACTTGCTTACCCCGACCGCTCTCGCGACGTCCTCGTAGTGCACAGCATGCCCCTGTTCTTGGTACAGTCTGCGCAGGGCCTCGAGGAACTCCCTCTTCCGTTCAGTCAAGCCCACGAACATTCCCCCAAAAGACCCAAAAGCTGCGCCTTGAGAAGCGCCGACGCACGAGCGCGAACCCCGGCGCCAGCGCCCTTTCCGCTTCCTGCTTGCCCATCCACTCCTATCATTAGTAGTATACGGCTCTAGTCCCTGCTCCGTCAAACCCGTAGGCCCGGCTGGATCACGGAAATGCGCCGATCTTCCCGGGCGCGACGCGCCCGTGCTGCTGTTCCTATTCCACTTTCCTCATCTCCCTGCGAAGCTTCCTGATGATCCTCTTTTCGAGGCGAGAGATGTACGATTGCGAGATGCCCAACATATCCGCCACCTCTTTCTGCGTCTTCTCGGTCCCGTCACGTAGCCCAAACCTGAGCTCCATTATGCGCTTCTCCCTCGCGGAAAGGCGTTGCATGGCGTCATCCAGAAGGGACCTATCGACTTTCTCTTCTATACATTTGTACACCACGTCGGTGTCGGTTCCCATAACGTCCGAGAGCAGGAGCTCGTTGCCATCCCAGTCAACGTTGAGAGGCTCGTCGAAGGACACCTCTGCCCTGGACTTGCTCGTGCGCCGGAGGTACATGAGGATCTCGTTTTCAATGCACCGCGACGCGTACGTTGCCAGCTTGATCCTCTTCGACGGATCGAACGTGTTGACCGCTTTGATGAGGCCTATCGTGCCGATGGAGACAAGATCCTCTACGCCGATTCCCGTGTTCTCGAATTTCCGGGCTATGTACACCACGAGCCTCAGGTTCCTCTCGATAAGCTCCCCCTTGACCTGGGAGTCGCCCCGCTCGAGGCGCGCGAGAAGCGCCGTCTCCTCATCGCTCGAGAGCGGAGGAGGAAGAACCTCGCCGTTTCCGACGTAAAGAACGGCGCGGCCCGGGACGAGCCCGCGCCTTATGGCATAAAGCACGAGGCGAATCCGCAAGGCGGATAGCCAGTGCTCCAGACTCATGCCAACGCTCATCCTGGTCCCCTCCCGGACAGTACTGGACTGGCATCACCGCGGGTTGCTCCACCCGCGCGGCCGCCGCGCGGCCGGCCAAGCTCAGGATGCCTCGGCCAGGATATCGGGATGAAGAAGCGCCGCGAAAGCCCCCTCGGGCGAGAAGCGCTTCATCAGCACTCCGACCACGGCGTTCCGGCTCGAAGTCGCTCGCGGCCCGCCGAGAACCCTGACCTCGTCCACGCGGAACCCGGCGAGCAAACCCCTTTCTTCTCCTACCGACACGAACGGGATCACACGAAACCTCGAAAGCCACGCGGAGTCTGCCAGGAGCTCGGAAACCAGGCCGAAGTCTCCGGCGTCGAAGGCCATAAACGCTCGCCTCACGCGCTCGGGCAACGCGTCCGCCACGGCACTGTATTCCAGCAAGATCACGGGGGACCCGCTTATCGGGTCTCTGAGGCGGTTCCCCGTGTCGATAAGGGCGTTGAGTCTCAAGGTCACCTCGCCGAGACACACTTCTATCGGCACAAAGAACAACCAGTCTCGAATCCGACGGTGGACGAGACCCCAACCGATCTCCGTAGTCAGGAGGATGGTCCCCACGAGCCCGACGATGGTTGGCACGAGCCGCCACCCGGTCAGGTACGCGGTCGCAAGCGCCCCTCCGAAAGCGAGCACGCTGATGCCCAACACATGGGCGCAGACGAGAAGGAATCTATGAGCCGGGAGACGTCCGAATCCCAGTCTCGCCGCGGGGAGGATCGAAAGGATCGCGAGGGGGACCGCTGCGCCAGCAGGAATGCGGTCTGCGAAGAACATGGCCACGATCGCGGCGTCGATGCCCCCCGCAAGCACCGAGCCAGCCAGAAGCCTCAATGGCCGCGTCTTATACCCGAGCACCGCCCCGGTCGCCCAGAGCGTCAGCCATTGCATGACGAGTGTCATCACACACGCATTCACGATAGCTTGGCCGTTCATCTCGTCCGCCTCCCGGAGCCCGTGCAACCGCGCACGGCGCGTAGCCGTCCCCCGTGCGCCCACGGCTCGGTGCGTCCTCTTGAGTTCGAGCCCTCGCGGCGTATCCTTCCTCCGCCGGCGGTCGCTTCCTCTCTAAAAGTATACAGCCATGCCCGGCAGAAATATGTCAGACCATGACGAGCGTCCGCTTCGGCGAGGTCATCGACCGCGGGCCGAGGATCGGGCACGCCGCACAGAACTGCACAGAATCGGGCTGCCTTGGACGCGTATACGGGTCCTGCGAAGCGAAGACGAGAATACGTGGGGAAGGTGCCGTTGAAGTTGAAGATCAAGAGGGGCCCGGCGGCACACCTGCGGTCCGCGGGAGATGCGGGGTCAACCGGCGGGCGAGGCACGACAACAAGCTGATGAACACGGCGGGAACCATACCAGGAGGCGAGGCCCGCCCCGCACACGCTGGTGTCGGCGTGCCACCTTCCGTGAGGGTACGACGGTACGGCAAAGCGCGCGCCGCCCAGGAACGGCGCGCTAGGAATCAAGCGATCCTCTGAGGCGGCACGCGGGACCGGCAGCGTTACCTCCTCTGGCCACGTCTCAGGAAGGCGGGAATGTCCAGGTCGTCGCTGGTCGTCGCGAAATCGCTTATCTCGACGGCCTCCAGGCCGACCTTTTCCCGGCGTGCCTTCCCTTCGAAGCCGGTGGCGATGACCGTGATCCTGATCTCGTCCTTCAGCGACTCATCGATCATCGCGCCGAATATGATGTTCGCGTCAGGGTCCGCCGCCTGAGCGATGATCTCCGCTGCCTCATTCACCTCGAACAACCCCAACGTGCTGTTGCCGGTGATGTTCATTAGAACGCCTTTTGCACCCTCGATGGACGTCTCCAGGAGCGGGCTTTCTATGGCAGCCCTGGCGGCTTCCTGGGCGCGATTCTCGCCGGACGCGATCCCGATCCCCATGAGGGCTGAACCTGCGTCGCTCATGATGGTCCGCACGTCCGCGAAATCCACGTTTATGAGCCCCGGCACTGTGATGAGATCCGATATGCCTTGAACCCCGTGCCTCAAGACATCATCCGCCAAGCGGAACGCCTCGAGGATCGATGTTTTCTTTTCGCTCACCTGAAGCAACCTGTCGTTGGGGATGACTATGAGCGCATCCACTTTGGACTTGAGGTTATCGAGGCCCGCGAGAGCCTGGGTCATGCGTCTGCGCCCTTCAAAAGAGAAAGGTTTCGTCACCACTCCGACGGTGAGCGCGCCGAGCTCCTTTGCTATGCCGGCGACCACGGGCGCGCCGCCAGTGCCGGTGCCCCCTCCCATGCCGGCGGTGATGAACACCATGTCCGCCCCCTCCAGAGCTCGGCGAAGCACCTCGTAACTTTCCTGGGCCGCCTGCGCGCCTATCTCGGGGTTTGACCCAGCCCCGAGGCCCCTCGTCAGCTTCTCGCCGACCTGGATCTTCACGTTCGCGTCGGACGCGGCCAGGGCCTGAGCGTCGGTGTTGATGGCCACGAATTCAACGCCTGAGAGACCAGACGCGATCATGCGGTTCACCGCGTTCGACCCCCCGCCGCCGACGCCCACCACCTTGATGTTGGTAAACTGCTCCATCTCGAGTTCAAGGTTGAACACGAATCATCCCTCCTGCGCTTCGCCGCAGCGCCCGGGGCCCTCCTCCCGCCTGCGGCAGATCCCGGAGAGCTACAATCCCATGGGTCGAACAGGCCTCCCCCGGCCCACACCTAGAACACAGCCAAGTGTATCGCCAGAAGCTCGCCTACCTTTCGGCGCCGCAGTCCTGCCCGGGGTTGCCGCTGTTGCGCTCCCGGGTTCGGCGCGCCCGCGGCCCGCCTCGTTCGAATCCGGTGCGCGAGATAGCCGAATTCCCCACGCCCCGTCATGCACGCGCCGGCAATCCTGGCGCCGTCGAAAGAGAAGACGAATGCTTGCGGCGTCACAAGCTAGAAGAAGTCCTTAACGAAATCCCTGAACCACCCGCGCACTCCCGCGATGAGTTCCATGAGAGGCGACGACCTCGTATCCCTCGTGAGCCTGAACGCCGAATCGTTCACGACGCACGCCACAATGCCCAGTGATGCGCAAGACACCTCCACAGGATCCTTCCCGCCACGCCACTTGATCTCGAATGGCACGCCCATCCTGACCGGCACCCCCAGCACATCCGCGGCAAGGTCTAGGATACCGGAAGCAAGCGAACCACCACCGCTCAAAACGACCCCACATGGGGCGAGGCCCCTCGCCCTGACCTGTCTTGTTTCCCCGTCCACAAGCTCGAGGATCTCCCTCAGCCTGGCCTCGACGATCCTTGCAAGAAACTCCTCCTGATTCGCCGCGGGAGGCGACACAGCCTCGTCTGGCACACGCTTGGCCTCGCCTCTCGGCCCAATGACGCCGGCCCGCGGCCCGGAAACACCCACGGGCGCGGTGCGTCCTGTTGCCGGGCGCGGTGCCCGCGCCGCTCCTCTCTGACCCATTTGCCTCTTGAGGCCCTCCGCCTCCTCGAGAGAGACCTTCATTCCGACGGCGATATCGTTCGTCACGTGCGCGCCGCCTGCGGGCACCCACGAAAACAGGATCGGCGCGCCCTCATAAAATGCGGAGACCTGCGTGATCTGGCCTCCGACGTCGACGAGGATGACGCCTCGCTCGCGTTCCTCGGGGTCCAAAACCGCCTCGGCCACGGCCATCGGCTCAAGCACCCACCCGGCCACGGAAAGCCCTGCCTTCTCCACGCTGGCCTCGATGTTCGCGAGCAGGGCCGTTTGCCCCAAGATGACTCGGGCGTCAACCTCCAGGCGAACTCCGGCCATGCCCTCCGGGTTCCTTATGCCTCCGACACCGTCTACGATGTACTCCTTCGGCAGGACGGAGATCATCCGACGCTCAGGAGGGATGGCCAGCACCCTCGCGGCATCGAGGGCGCGTCGCATGTCATCTGCGGTGATTGTGCCATCCTCCCCGCTCACAGCCGTAACCCCGCGTGTCTCCTGACACACCGTATGAACGGCCGGGACCCCTACATACGCCTCTCGAACGTTCAACCCCGCCATGTGGCACGCGCGCTTGTTCGCGGCCTTGATCGCGGCTGCCACGGCCTCGATGTCTACCACTAAACCTCGGCGAACGCCCTGACAAGGAGAGACGCCTGCGCCCAGGATCTCTACATCCCAGTCTGGCCCGACCGCCGCAATGACCTCGGATACTCTGGTGCTGCCGATGTCAAGCCCGGCAACCACGCTTTTAACAGGCATATGTTACCTCCCCGAGCACACCTGCCGTCCGGCAGAGCCGCGCGGCGCGCCCGGGCCCGATGAGCCCGCGCGTTCACCGTTGCCTCCCTGCCCCGCTGGCTGCCGACCGCGCCTAGAGCTCTGGAGCCCCGTCTTGCCCATGCTTAACCCGGTGGCCTCCGGCAGCCCGCCGACAGACCGCTGTTAATCTGCCAACTTATAGTAAGTACTAACTTCAACACTTCCCCAGTTTATCCTCTTTTGCTAAGCCTGGGTGCCACGCGACCGGGTCCCAGAAGACCTGGATGGACGCTGAAGGAGATAACGGCGGATCATCCCCACGTTGGTGAAAATGCGTATGCTGAACGCCACCGTCGCACCCAGGAAAAGGTCCACGCCGAGCTTGTCCCCTACCAGGGTCAGACACGCGGCCAGCGCCATGTTGGTCACGAAACCGGATATGAACACGACCTTATCAAACTTGTCCTCAAGGCCGGCCCGGATACCACCGCACACGCTGTCCAGGGCCGCCAGGATGCCGACGGCCATGTAGTCTGAGTAGACGGCCGGAAACCTTATAGGTGTGAGCAAGGCAATAACGATCCCGAGAACGAGGCCTATGATCGGCAGCATCATTGTTGCGCCCCTTCCCCCACGGGCTTCGCGTATTGGAAGTATAGACTACCCTTGTACGCTGGCACGCGGACGCTGGTCACCTTCGTCACCTTAGCCTCGATGCCCCAGGCCCTGAGCGTATCGAGGATGCCGTCCCGCATATGGAGCGCAGCATCGAGCGTGGAGGGCTCGCCGATGGCCACTATCTCGTATGGGGGCCCGATTCTCACGTTGTTCACGGATATCACCGGGCCAGCGCACCTTATCTCCGTCGTTGCGATCACCCGCTGGCCGTTGATGGAGATGGCCTCGGCGCCCGCTGCGAAGAGCTCGTTTACGATCTTGAGGATGTCCTCGTCGTGAACAAGGAAAAGCTCAGGGCTCTCCCCCGGCGCTGCTTGACGCTTGCTGTCATCAACCGTGACAACGACGCCAGGCCCCTGGACCTCAACCAGCCCCGCTGCCATCCGCGCCTTTGCGAGCTCAAGCTTGAGGGCCTCGGCCGCCCGCTCGCCTTCCCCAACCGTGGCAAGCTGCTTGCGCAGCGCATCGACTTCTTTCTCCAGGAGACTGCGCTCTGCGTCCGACCTCCGCAACATGTCGCTGAGATCTTCCAGTCTCCTGGACGGGATCTGGGCGCGGCCGATATACTCCTGTGTTCGGAACTGAGCCACGAGCAAGACGCCAAGGACCACGCAGACCCCAGCCACGTAAACCTCGAAGTCTCGCACTCTCCTCAAGCTCTCTCCCCCTGGAAAACACGGATGCGCTCCCGCCGGGAAGCCTACGTCAATTATACACCTCCCCAAACGCTTGTCACTATCTCCCGGTCCTCACGACCGGCCGTTTTTCGAACCTAACGTCGATGTACGTCGCATGAGCGCCTTCCTGCTCCAGCCTCGCGAGAAGGGCGTCCAGCACGGTCGCGCGGGATCGGAGCTCTTCCTCCGTCCCCTCGCCGATGATGACCTGGGTGCCTGACTGCATGTACAAACAGAACCCGCGCGACGAGCTGAAATTGACCTCCGAGACCTGTTGGAGCACGGACGCTGGCAAAACAGCGATGAGCGTGAGCGCGGATGAGATCTCTGGTGCGTCCACGGGGTGGCCGACCTTCACCGACCGAAGCGTAAGCCCGGTCACAAGCGGCAGCTCTCTGCCGCGATAGGCCTCCTCGAGGCCTATCGCGAGGCCCGTGGCGTCAACCTCGACGAAATACCCAGCGTAGGGAATCACGGCGACCGGCACGCGTTCCCGTACGTCGATGACAATGGTGGACGGAAGCCGCCGGGACACCTGCACCTTGTCCACCCTAGGGATGGCCTTCAACCTGGCGGTAATCGCGCGAAGGTCCACATCGAAGATGTTCTCATCCTGGGCGAGGCCGCACGCCACCACGACCTTCTCCGTCGAGAGATTCGTGAGCCCTCGGACATCGATGTGCTGGACTTGGAAGTACGGCGACCTCAGAAACGTGAACGCCGCGCTCGCCACAAGAAGCACGACGAACGCCAGCGGCACGAGCCTGCGCGTCCGCTGCCGGCGTCTTCCTGGACGCGTCGCGCCCCGCCCCTCAATGTCCTCCATGGATATGCCCTCGACCGGGCCCGGTCTTCTGGGTCTCATCCCCACCGACTCGCCCCCGCCGTCCACTCAACTCACCTGGCGCTCCAAAACGCCGACCCTCTCGATGGCCGCACCGAGCTTCGCAAGCTTGCCCGGAAGGTCTTCGTATCCTCTGTCCACATGATGCACCCCCGAGAGCACCGTGGAACCGCTTGAGACGAGCGCCGCAAGGATCAAAGCAGCCCCTCCGCGAAGGTCGGGCGCCTCAACGCTCCCCCCGGCAAGGCTCGCAACCCCCTGCACTATCGCCACACGGCCTTCCACCCTGACGGTGGCCCCCATGCGGCTTAGCTCCTCAACGTACTTGAACCTGTTCGGGAATATCGTTTCGGTGACGATGCTCGTCCCGTCGGCGACGCTCATCGCCGCAACGAACTGCGGTTGCATGTCCGTAGGGAACCCCGGGTAGGGGGATGTTCGCACGCTTGCCGCGCGGAGCCGTTCGGGCCCCTTGACAACCACGAACGAATCGCCTTCGACTATCTCCGCACCTGCTTCGCGCAGCTTGCCAATGAGGGCTTGGAGGTGCTCGACGACGACGTTCTCCACGCGCACGGTGCCCCTCGTCATCGCAGAGGCCACCATGAAAGTGCCCGCCTCGATCCTATCTGGTATGACCGCGTAATCCGCCGCCCCGAGAGACTTCACCCCCTCGATCCTGATCGTATCGGTGCCGGCTCCCGACACCTTCGCGCCGAGCCGGTTGAGAAATCTCTGCTGGTCCACTATCTCGGGCTCACGGGCGGCGTTCTTGATGATTGTCGTTCCCTCGGCCAGGCACGCAGCCATCATGATGTTCTCGGTCGCGCCGACGCTTGGGATGTCGAGGAAGACCTCCGCGCCTCTCAGCTTCTCGGCTCTCACCGAGACATACCCACTCTCTTCGTTTATCTTCGCTCCGAGCGCTGCGAAGCCCTTCAGGTGGAGGTCGATGGGGCGCGGCCCGATGTTGCAGCCACCGGGGCGCCGCGCGCGCACATGCCCCAGACGGGCGAGGAGGGGCCCCATGACCTGTATGGACGCACGCATCTCCCTCACCTGCTCCTCCGGGGGCTCGCAACGGTCGACCCCGGATGGGTCGATGCTCATTGTGCTACCGTCGGGTCCCACCTCGACTCTCGCGCCGAGGCCGCGAAGGACCCCCAACATGGTATCGACGTCCGCGATCCGCGGGACGTTTGAGATCCGACACACGCCGCCGGCCAGGATGGAAGCGGCCATGATCTTCAAAGCAGCGTTCTTTGCGCCCGCGACTTTCACCGTCCCAGAAAGCGGTCTTGAGCCGGCGATTACCAGCCTCACAGCGCAAGTCACCTCCGGCCTCTTAGCCTCCGAGGACCCTGATCTCCGGCTCCAGCACCACCCCGAACCTCTTGTACACGACATCCCGGACCTTCTCCATCAGCGTAAGGACGTCACGAGCGGTGGCACCCCCGGTGTTGATTATGAAGTTCGCATGGACCGTGGAAACCTGCGCTCCGCCCACGCGCTCGCCTTTCAGGCCGGCGGCGTCTATGAACCTCCCGGCCCCGCCGCCTGCGGGGTTCTTGAAGGCGCAGCCCGCGCTCGGAACCGAAAGCGGCTGCTTCTTCGACCGATCCTTGAGATGCTCCTGCATACGCCGGACGATTGCCCCGGGTTCATCTTCGCGAAGGAGGAATCGCGTCTCAACCAGGATTAACGGCTCCTGAAGGACCCTCGTGGTCTTCACGCCCGCATCGAGGTCCTCGCGCCCCAAGACCACGCGTTCCCCCTCGTATGTCAGGGCCGCAACGGTGTGCACCACGTCGTACATGGTGCGCCCATACGCGGCCGCGTTCATCGCCACCGCGCCCCCCGCCGTGCCCGGGATGCCGCTCGCGAATTCGAGCCCCGCCAAGCCCCACGACGCCACGGTCCTGCAAAGGGCCGGAAGATGAGTCCCGGCACCGCACCGCACGATGCAGCCGTCCTCTCTCCCAACGTCGTCCAGGGTCCCGGCTAGCTTGATAACCACGCCCCTCACGCCCTCGTCCGCGACGAGGAGGTTCGTTCCTGCGCCGATCACGTAAAACGGCGCCTGCACGTCCCCAAGCGCCTGCAAGAGGACGACCAGGTCATCCACGTCCTTCGGCACCACAAGCACATCGGCCGGACCGCCGATGCGAAACGAGGTGTGACGCCACATCGGCTCGTCGGCACAGACTTCGCCGCGTACGACCTCTTTGAGCCGCAAGGCTAGACTCGTGCCTCTCAATCGATCCTCATCCTCTTCACGAGTTCTCGCGCGCAAGAGTCGACGTCCCCCGCCCCCATTGTCACGACCAGGTCGCCCGAACGCACTTCAGAGAGAAGCCACGACACTATCTCCTGCAGCGTGCCTATGAACTCCACCCGCGGCCCGCCCGGGCCCTCGTGCGCCCTGATGGCGTCGGCCAGCCTCTCTCCGGTCACGCCGGCGATGGGCTCCTCACCTGTGCCGCGGTGGTATATCTCGGTGATCACCACGACGTCCGCGGAGGAAAACGACCGCGCGAACTCGTCGAAGAGGAGCTTCGTCCTGGTGAACCGCTGAGGCTGAAACACCACCACGAGCCGCCCGCCGTGACTTTCCTTCAGAGCAGCGAGGGTCGCCCTGATCTCCGTCGGGTGGTGAGCATAGTCGTCCACCACCGTGACCCCCCCGACCTCGCCGATGACCTCTTGTCGCCTCCTCGCGCCTCGGAACAACGCAAGCCCGCGCCGGACGACGTCGAATGGAACGCCGAGTTCGAGCCCCACGCCGACGCAGGCGAGGGCATTAGCTATATTATGCCGCCCCGGCACCCCGAGTTCCAATTGGCCGAGGAGCCGCCCGCGGTACAGGACTCCGAACCGGTAGCCTCTCCCCACGCGCACCGGATCTAGACACGAGATGTCCCCCGAGGACAGTCCGTACAAGACCTTCCTGCACTTCAGGTGCTTCTGGTGCTTCTCTATGGCCATGAGGCGGGCGTTCTCGCATGAGAGGACCGCAAGACCTTCTTCGGGGACGTGCCCCAGGAACTCGACGAAGGCCTCGTCGATTGCACGAGAGGTCCCGTAGTAGTCCAGATGATCATCGTCTATGTTGGTCACCACCGCGATCTTGGGCCAGAGCTTGAGAAACGAGCCATACGCTTCATCCGCCTCAACGACGACCACCTCGCCCCGGCCAGACCTCCCGCCGCCCGGGACCGCGTCAACTTCCTCGCCCAGCACGCACGTGGGGTCGAGGCCCGCCTCAATGAGCACGGTCGCGATCATGGACGACGTCGTGGTCTTACCGTGGGTCCCGGATATGGCTACTCCTACTCTCGGGTTCATGAGCTCGCCCAGCATTTCAGCGCGGCTTGCGACCGGTATGCCGAGGCGCACGGCAGCGAGGACCTCGACGTTGTTGCGGGGGACCGCCGCGCTTACCACGACCCGGCTCGCCCCTTCGACGAGGATCTCGGAATGCCCGATGTGGACATCCGCCCCTGCCGCGCGAAGCGCCCGGACCCTAGGAGAGTCCGCCACGTCGCTCCCGCTTATCTCATATCCCATCTGTAGAAGCACTCGGGCGATCGAGCTCATCCCGTGGCCGCCTATGCCCACGAAGTGGATCCGGCCCTGCTTCTTCATACCGTCCTCTCCCTTTCTCGTGCCCGCCGCGCGTCGGAAGATCCCCTCGAACTCATCCGGGATTCCTCCGTGACCGCCCCGCGTGACGTACAAATGCTATGCTGGATCCCGCACGCCTGCCACTCGCGCAAACGAGTGCGCCGGGCAGGCGGGCCTCCGCGCCCGCTACAGAGCCCGGTTTCTGGCGCACGCTGCTTGTCCAAGCGGTCTTTCGCCTGATGCCGTTGCGGTCTCCCTCGAGCCGGCCTTGGGCACAGTCCCCTCCCGTCGCCGCCGCTCCTTCCAGTTCCATTGAAAGCCCCGTCTCAGCCACGTTCCCTGCTCTCTTTGCTCGTTACAGCCGCGGACTGGGCTGTCTCCTGCGCCGTGCCGCCACTCCGACCACTAGGTCCGCCAGAGAATCGGCCGCGTCCGGTCTTCCCAAGCCCCGCGAGCTCCGTGCCATCCGTGCCAGCTGGTCCCGGTCGTGAATGAGTCGCTCGACGGTCACACGCAGGACGTCGCCTGCGAGCTCGCTCTGGAGGATCACCACGGCGGCGCCCGCAGCCTCCAGCGCCCGGGCGTTCTTCTCTTGGTGGCCCTCGGCGGCCCCCGGGTACGGAACGAGCACGGCGGGAATGCCTCTCGCAGTGATCTCGGCGATGGATATGGCGCCCGCGCGGCTCACCACCAGGTCGGCGCAGGCCATGGCCATGTCCATCTCATAGAGGTATGGCTCAACAACGAGGCGCGACCGCCTCGCCACGTCGATTCCCCTCGCCGCAAGCTCGGCAACAACCCACGCGTGGTCGCGGCGACCTGTCTGGTGGATCACCTGCAGCTCCGGGTGCCGGGCGAGGAGATCCGGCAATGCGTCAACCATGGCCTGGTTTATCGCTCGCGCGCCCTGGCTTCCCCCGAACACGAGGAGTGTGGGGCGCCCAGGGTCGAGCCCGAATGCCCTTGCCCCCGCGCCTCTCTCAGCTTTGAGGATCGACTTCCTCACCGGGTTTCCGGTCACAACGACCCTGGACTTACGCGCAAGGTACCGCGCAGACTCTGGGTAGGTCACCGCCGTTGCGCTCGCGATCCGCGAGAGGGCGCGTGTGGTCACGCCGGGCATGGCGTTCTGCTCGTGAATGACCGTGGGAATCCCGAGAACCCACGCGGCCAGGACGACAGGGCCCGATACATACCCCCCCGTGCCCACGACCACGTCGGGCTTCTCGCGCCGCAGTATGGCAACGGACTGGACGAATCCCTTGCAGGCCCGGAGCGCCGTCAAAACCGTGTCCGGCGACAGCCTGCGACGGAACCCTGCCACATCGATGGTGCAGAGGGGAAAGCCCTCCCTGGGGACGACGTCCGCCTCAAGGCCCTTTCGAGTGCCGATGAAAACCACCTTCGTCGCAGGGTCTCTTTCAACCAGAGCCCGGGCCACAGTCACGCCGGGGTAGACGTGTCCCCCTGTGCCTCCCCCGGCAAACACCACCTTCATCGCGCTCACCCTATGGACGAGTATTTCGAGATGTTGAGGAGCACGCCGATCGACGCGAGCGTCGTCACCAGGGAGGACCCCCCGGAGCTGATCAACGGCAAGGTTATCCCCGTGATCGGAAACGTGCCGGTTACGACGCCGATGTTCACAGCCGCTTGGAACACGATCATGGTAGTTATGCCCACCGCCAACAAGCTGCCGAAGGAGTCCGGCGCGCCGATGGCCACTCGCAGCCCGCGCCACGCGAAAAGGAAATACAATAACACAACGGCGGTGGCGCCTACAAACCCGAGCTCTTCGCCGATTATGGCGAATATGAAGTCCGTATGCTGCATGGGAAGGTACAGGAACTTCTGACGGCTCCTTCCCAGACCAACCCCGAATATGCCCCCGGACCCGATAGCAAGCAGCGACTGGATGATGTGAAAGCCGGAGCCAAGCGGGTCCTCCCACGGGTGCAGGAAGGCGAGGAACCTCTGGACCCTATAAGGTGCGGCCATGGCCACCGCGACAAGGGCGGGGACTCCCATTGCCCCGAGGGCCGCCAGGTGGGAGATGCTCGCACCCGCCGCGAAAAGCATGAGCACCGTGATGCCGACGATGGTGCCGCCCGTGCCGAGGTCAGGCTCCAGCATTATGAGGCCGAACACGATCCCAAGGACCACAAGGGGCGGCAAGAGCCCGGTCACGAACCGGTGAATCCTCCCGGAGCGTTCCGAGAGGAAGCTCGCCATGAAGAAAACCATGACAACCTTGGCCAGCTCTGAGGGCTGAAACGTCAGGGAGCCAACGCCCAGCCATCTTCTGGACCCACGGATCATCACGCCGACCCCGGGGATGAGGACTACCACCAGAAACAAGAGGCTCACAAGCAGCGCAGGCCAAGTAAACTTCTTCCAGACCCTGTAATCGATCTCCATGGCTACGCACATCGCGGCGAGACCAACCGCCGCCCACGCCAGCTGGCGCTTGAGGAAATAGTACGTGTCCCTGAAGATCTCGTATGCGCTCACCGAGCTCGCGCTGAATACCATCACCACACCCAAGCTCAGGAGCGCGAAGGTTATGAGGAAGATCACGACGTCAGGGGCGTGTTTCTCATTGGCTTTTCGTCGCACCGCCATGTCTCTCACCTCTCGACGAGGCGTTCGCAGGTTGGGCCTGGACGACCGCGCCGACACGCGTGGCCGCTATAGCCATGGAAGGCACAGCATCCCGAGGATCGCGAACACTAGGCCCAATATCCAGAACCTCGTCACCACCTTGGGCTCACGCCAGCCGGATAGCTCGAAGTGATGGTGAAGGGGGGCCATCCGGAACACACGCCGCCCATGCGTCGCTCGAAAGTACGTTACCTGGATGATGTCAGACAGAGCCTCGATCACGAAAACCCCGCCTATCACCACCAGGAGGAGCTCTGTTTTCGTTAGTATCGCGAGGCATCCGAGCGCCGCGCCAAGCGCGAGAGACCCCGTGTCGCCCATGATGACCTGTGCAGGGTGGCAGTTGAACCACGCAAACCCGACGCACGCTCCCGCGAGAGCGAACGCAAAGATCCCGAGGTCGTGCGCGCCTTTATATGCGGCGATGACACCGTACGCGAGAGCCGCGATGGTCACCGTTCCCGCCGCGAGGCCGTCCAGGCCGTCCGTAAGGTTCACGGCATTGGACGCGCCCACCACAACGATGATCGCGAAGGCCACGTAGCCCAACCCCAGGTCAACGCTCTGCCGCAGGAAAGGAACGCTCACCGCCGTGCCGAGCTCGGGCCTGGTGGCCGCGAACACCCCGACGAGACCCGCGAGGATGATCTGCGCTACAAGCTTGTATCTCGCGCGCAGCCCAAGGGAACGCTTGGCCACGACGATGATGAAGTCGTCGGCCAGGCCGATGGCCCCGAATCCGAGCGTCATGAACATGGCCCACGCAGACCCAAGCGCGCGCGGGCTGAAAAGCAACGTGGCCGCGAAGACGCCTATGAGTATCATGATCCCGCCCATCGTGGGCGTGCCTGCCTTCACGAGATGGGTGGCGGGGCCGTCCGAGCGGATCGACTGCCCGAACTTCATCTTCCGCAGGATCCTTATGGACACGGGACCTATCGCGAGAACGATCGCCATGGCAACCAGGGCCGCATAATACATCTCACGGTTCACTGAGCCTGCCTCCAGTATCTCCCACAAGCGCCCGCACGACCTCCTCCATCCTCATGGCCCTCGACCCTTTCACCAGTATCACGTCACCGGGTTCCACGAGTCCGTCGAGCGCGTTCACGGCTTGGGCGTTCGTGCTGCACATGACGACGTGGCGCGGGCTCTTGCCCAGCCTGAGAGCCTCCTCGCCTGCCAGGCGTGCGAGGTCGCCGACGGTCACGAGCACGTCACACCCGTGTGCCACCGCGGCCCGCCCGAGCTCCCGGTGAGCCTCGGCTGAGATCTCGCCGAGCTCGAGCATGTTTCCGAGAACGGCGATCTTCCTCCTGCCGCCAGCCACATCCCGTAGAGCAGCGAGCGCGGCCTTCATCGACGCAGGGTTCGCGTTGTACGTGTCGTCGATCACCGTGAAGCCACGGGGGGTCTCCACCATGCCCGACCGCCCGTGCGATGGCTCAAAATGCGCAAGCCCCTGCGCCACGGCAAACGAATCGAGCCCCATGACGAGCGCCGCTGCACCGGCCGCAAGGGCGTCATACACGTGGTGAACACCTGGCACCGGCACGTGAACCCGAAAGGACCTCTGGCCGTACGACATCGTGAACCTCGTGCCAGCCTCCCCGAGTACCTCGATGTGGCTCGCTCTCACGTCGGCATCGTGGTCTATCCCAAAGAACACCGCTTTCGCGCAGGTCTTGTCCTTCATCGCCGCGGTGTACTCGCAGTCGGCGTTTAGCACGGCGACCCCGTCCGGGCCGAGCGCCTCGACGAGCTCAGCCTTGGCAAGGGCCACGTTCTCAACGGACCCAAGAAGCTCCACGTGGCTAGGCCCCACGTTCGTAACGACACCCACGTCGGGCCGCACTATCTCCGCAAGCTCGCGGATCTGCCCCTTTCCCCGCATCCCGATCTCGACGACGCATATCTCATGGCGGGGGTCGAGCGCCAGGAGCGTGAGGGGCACGCCTACCTCGTTGTTGAAGTTCTCTTCGGTCCTGGCCGACCTCATCCTCTCCATGAAAATGCTATGCGCCATGTCCTTGGTGGTAGTCTTGCCGGTGCTCCCTGTGACGGCCACCACGGGGATCCCCAGGCGGCACCGGTGATACCTCGCGAGCCTCTGGAGAGCCTTGAGCGTATCGTCCACGACAACTACGGGCACCGACGCCGCGAGGCCTGCGACCTTATCGAAGCGCGACGCGACTATCCCCCTGGCCCCTTTCGCAACGGCTTGTGCCGCGAAATCGTGACCGTCGAACTTCGCGCCCGTCAATGCGAAGAAGATCTCCCCGCCGACCACATTCCGGGAGTCGGTGCATACCGCGGAGAACACGGGCGCGCCCGGTGGCCCGCCGCACGGCTCCCCCTCTTGCGGGCCGGCGGGCACCCACTCGCAGCGTCCCCCGGTCGCGGCTATGATCTCGTCAAGACTGAACTTTGCCACCTGCGAAGCGCTCCCTGAGACAATTCCTCGCGACCTCGCGATCATCAAAGTGGATGGTTCGGTCACGGAATATCTGGTAGGTTTCGTGCCCCTTGCCTGCGATCACGACCACGTCTCCCTCTCGCGCGAGCGCGAGCGCCCTGCTGATGGCATCGGCCCGGTTCACGATCACCTCATATCCATCCCGCGGGCCGCCCGCTTTCAGCACGCCCCCCTCGATCTCGCGGCATATCGCCTCAGGATCCTCAGACCTGGGATTATCCGAGGTGATTATCACGCGGTCCGCGAGCCTCGCTGCGACCTCCCCCATCACCGGGCGCTTCGTGCGGTCGCGATCCCCCCCGCACCCGAAGACGACCGTCATGTCGCCCTTTCCAAGACTCCGTGCCGCCCTGAGGATGTTCTCAAGGCTATCCGGCGTATGCGCAAAATCCACGACCACCGCGAATGGCTGGCCCTCGTCTATCGCCTCGAACCGGCCTGGCACGCCCGTGACTTGCTCCACCCCCGACTTTGCATCCTCGAGACTAGCGCCAGACGCGATGCCGCATGCGATGGCCGCCAGCGCGTTATACACGTTGAAGACGCCCGTCAGTCTGAGCCGGACCTCCGCCTGCCCCGATGGCACGCGGACCACGAACGAGGCCCCGTGCGGGAACAGCTCCACGTTATGGGCCCTCACGTCGGCCTCGCTCGTTATGCCGTAGGTCAACACCCGAGCACGGGTCCTTGAGATGATGTATCCCGCTTGCGGCTGGTCGAGGTTGACGACCGCCGTCCGCAGAAGGCCCTTGGGCGATCTCCCCGTGCCGAGCGCCTCGAAGAAGGACGCCTTGGCAGCGAGGTAGTTCTCGAACGTCCCGTGAAAGTCCAGGTGATCGTGGCCGATGTTCGTAAAAACCCCTATATCGAAATCTACCCCCAGCACGCGGCGCTGCACCACGGCATGGGACGACACCTCCATTGCTGCGGCGGTCTGCCCCCTTGCCCGCATGTCGTTGAGCATCCGCTGGATGTCGAGGGCCTCGGGCGTCGTGTGCTTCGCCTGGACGACCTCGTTGCCGATGACGTGCCCGACTGTCCCGATTATCCCGCACCAGCGGCCGGACGCATCGAGCACGGCTTTGACCAGGTGGGTCGTGGTGGTCTTTCCTTTGGTGCCGGTCACTCCGACGCATACCAGCGAACGCGACGGGTCCCCGTAAAAGACCTGTGCAATGCGGGCAAGCGCCTCGCGGGAGTCCGAGACAAGCGCCACGGCCACGCCCTCTGGAGGCGCGACCTCCCTCTCGGCAACGATCGCCACCGCCCCACGCCGGACGGCGTCCCCAACGAACTCGTGGCCGTCGTGCTTCTCTCCCTTTATACAGACAAAGACGTACCCCGGCTCGACTAAACGCGAGTCGTAGGCCACGCCTGTCACGACAGCATCGCTGCTGCCTGAAAACCCTTTGACGCCAGCATCCTTGAGAAGCTCTTTGAATTGCGGCATCTGCGCTCCCGGCACCTCCCGCTCCCCACCACCGGCCTGCTGCCAGTGCTGGCGGCCAGTACCATTATGTCACCTGCAACTGGGTGTTATGACAGATTAAGGCTGGGGCTGTGGCTGGCTGCCCTGCGAGCCGGATGTTGGCGGCTCGAACCTCACGATCACGACGGAGCCCTTGGGCGCCCGCGTCCCTGGCTTGGGGTCCTGCGCCGTAGCGATGCCGGTGCCCTCAACCTGCAGCCTCAGACCGACCTGGCTCAAAAGGAGCGCCGCATCCTTCATGGTCTTGCCTGCAAGATCCGGGACAACCGCGTCCGTGCCCACTTCATTATAGAGTTCACCCATATCCAAGTAAAGCACGACAGTGGTTCCGCGCGGCACCCGCGCCCCGGGCCTTGGGGTCTGGTCGCGGACCACGTCGCCCGACCCCTTCGTGCGCGCCTGAAGCCCGAACTCCGACACAAGCGACTTCTCTGCGTCGGCCGCCTGTCGCCCAACGAGGTCGGGCACCGCGACGAGCTGGGCCTGCCCCGTGCCCTCCGCGGCCGTGCCCGACTCCACCGGTGATGTCGGCGGTACGTCCATGTACCTCAGCACATCACGCACGATAGCCTGGAACGTAGGTGCCGCGAGCACACCGCCGTAGCTGGTGCCGGCGTTGGGCTCGTCCCACACCACCAGAACTGATATCTTTGGGTCTTCCACCGGCGCAAAGCCAAGGAAAGAGGCGACTCGCTTTTCTCCGTACCTGCCTGCCTCCGGCTTCTCAGCCGTGCCGGTCTTGCCTGCGACGCGGTACCCCGGGATCCTCGCTCTGAAGCCGGACCCGTTGACCACAACCGACTCCAGGATGAGCGAAAGCTCCCTCGAGGTCTCCTTGCTGATGACCTGCCGGATGGGCTCGGGCCCGAACTCTTTCACCAGGCTCCCGTCAGGTGCCACGACTTTCGACGCGAGCCGCGGCCGCATGAGTGTGCCCCCGTTTGCTATCGCGTTCAACGCCGAGAGAAGCTGCAGGGGCGTGACGGACACTCCCTGGCCGAAGGATATGTTCGCTATCTCCACGAGCCCGACGTTTTTCTCCGGCTGAAGGATTCCCGCGGCCTCCCCCGGATAGTCGATGCCGAGCGGGCTGCCGAACCCGAACGCCTTGATATACTTGTAGAACCGCTCGGTTCCAAGGCGCATGCCCAAAGTGGCGTACACGACGTTGCAAGAGTTCTCGGTTGCCTCTGTAAATGTCTGGCTTCCATGGCCGCCAGCGAGCCAACACCTGACGTACCTGTCTTCCACACGGATAAATCCTGGGTCAAAGAACGTGTCAGAGGGCTTCACGATCCCTTCCTCGAGCGCGGCAGCGGCGGTCACTATCTTGAAGGTCGAGCCGGGCTCGTATGAGTCGGATACCACGATGTTGCGCCGCGCGGCTTCCGGATACTCATAGTAGCGGTTCGGGTTGTACGTGGGCCGCGCCGCCATCGCGAGCACCGCACCGGTCTTCGGGTCCATCGCCAGGATCATCCCGCGTTTCGCCTTCGTCTCGGCCATACCGCGGTCGAGCTCCCGCTCAACTATGTACTGGATGACCTCGTCAATCGTAAGATAGAGGTCATTGCCGTCGATGGGCGGGATGAACTTACTCACGCCACCAGGGATCTCTTTCCCCGTGGCGTCGCGCTCCGCGACGATCTGGCCCCGCGTGCCCCGGAGGTACGAATCGTATTGGACCTCGATCCCCTCGAGGCCTTGGTTGTCGATGCCCGCTATCCCCAGGACCTGCGCTGCGAGCTTGTCTTTGGGGTAGAACCTCTGCCCACGCTCGGTAAAGCCGATGCCAGGCAGGTTGAGCTTCTTCACAGCAGCGGCCTTGTCCGGGTCGACCTTCCGGTCGATCCACACCGTTGCAGCCTTTTGCGTCAGCTTGTTCCTAATGGCTGCCGGGTCTTGCCCCAGAATGCGCGCGAGGGCATCGGCTGTCCCCGCCGGGTCCTTGACCTCCACGGGCACCGCGTAGATGGAGTCGGCGCTCACGCTTACAGCGAGCTCGCGCCCGTTTCGGTCACGTATGGTCCCCCTCCTTGCGTCAACTGGAACAGGGTACAGCCTCTGGTCTAGGGCAAGCTTGCGGAACCGGTCACCTTGGACGATCTGGAGCCAGGAAAGACGCAGCATGAGGAGAAGGCTCACAACGCCCCACATAATAAAAAGCCAGGCTACCCTCTTCTTGATGGTGACGCCCGAGTACACCGACACACACTCCTACCTCGCCCTACGCTGGCTTGTCGTGGCCTGTGCCCGCGTGCGTTCACGACTTGCCCGAGGCTAAGCTTCCCTGTCTCTGCCGCTCCCGCCGTCAGACCGTCCAACCGATCGTTCCACCGGGCGCTCGCCGCCCTGGGACCAGCCTGAGGCGCGGGACCGCGTGAAGGCGCGCCCGCGCGAACCCGGCCCGCGTCATCCGCGTCATCTCGCCACTACGTGCACCCTTGGGTGCTCCTGGCTGGGAACGTCATAGAACCACCGCGCCACAAACGGCGATACCAGCCCTATGAGGACGTTGCCCACGCGAGTCGCGACGTCCCTCTCAAACCGAGCCGCATCACTGGACGGCCCGCCGGCCGCCACGCTTGCCCCCCCGGCTCGACCTGACGGACCGGGCGCAACCACGACAAACTCGGCGGATGTCGGGTCGACCATGCCCAGCCTCATCCTGGCGGTCTCCTCGATTCTGTCAAGCGACTGGAGATTCGCTATGGCGAGATTGAGCCTGTCGTACTCCGCCTGCGTCGCCGCGAGCGTTTCCTCAAGCTTGCTCAATCTGTATCCGGAGTCCATGACTGTGGCGCGCAAGGCAAGGTTCCCGAGGAGAAGCCCCGTCGCTATGACGGCCACCAATGTGATTCTGCCGAGATTTGCCTTTTTCCCAGCCACGGCCCTCGGAGTGGAGATCGTGTCCACAGCGCCCGCTCGCCGGGACCGCCGGACGGCCGCCGTCCGCCGCCTAGCGGCGGCCAGCGCAGAGCGGTGGCTTTCGCCGCGCACCATGGGCCTAGCTTCAGCCGGTACCATCTCTATTCCCCCTCCGGTTCTCCTAGAACCTCTCCGCCGCGCGCAGCTTGGCACTGCGCGACCTCGGGTTTGCGAGCACTTCTTCGTCCGATGGAACAACTGGCCGCGCGGTGACGGTTCGGACGCGCCGCCTCTCTTCGGCGAACTTCCTCTTGACCACACGGTCCTCAAGGGAATGAAAGGTTATCGCGACGATCCTTCCTCCCGGCCGGACCGACTCCACTGCCTGCTCGAGCCCTCGCGCGAGGCTCCCGAGCTCATCGTTGACCGCGATCCGCAGGGCCTGGAAGGTCCGCTTCGCCGGGTGGGGCCCGGACCGCCTCGCGGACGCCGGTATCGCCTGCTTCACTACATCCACGAGCTCAGATGTGGTCATGATAGGGCGGCGCTCGCGACGTTCCACGATGAAACGGGCTATCCGCGACGCCCACTGTTCCTCTCCATAGTCCCTGAGGATCCTCGAAAGCTCCTCGGCCGATAAGGTGTTCACGAGGTCCGCGGCGGATGGACCCGGCTCCGCGCCCATGTCCATCCGCATGTCGAGCGGGCCCTCGGCCATGTACGAGAAACCCCGCCTCGGGTCATCGAACTGGTGACTCGAGACTCCGAGGTCGAATAGGACCCCGTCAACCTGTTCTGTGCCGAGGTCCCTCAGAACGCGCGAGAGGTCGGCAAAGTTGCCGCGCACGAGCCTGAATGACCCAGGGTACCTTGCCAGCCTTGCCCGGGCGGACTCGATTGCGTCAGGATCCCTGTCGATGCCGATAACGAGGACGCTTGGTCCGGCGTGCTCCAGAAGAGCCTCGGCGTGTCCTCCGCCGCCCACCGTGCAGTCGACGTACGTGCCGCCCGGCCTGGGTCTAAGCATCCATACAACCTCGTCCCTCATGACCGGAACATGGTAGGGCTCGCGCCCATCCACTCCGCCGCGCGTCGCCGATACCATCTTCAAGCGCCACCACCGGAGATGAGCTTCTCTGCTATCTCTTCATAGGATTCCTCGGCTCTAGCGGAGTACTCCAGCCACACCTCCCGGCTCCAGACCTCTACGCGGCTCATGACGCCGATCACGACTACGTCCTTCGAGATGCCTGCGTACTCCCGCAGATACTGAGGGATATTCACCCGCCCCTGTTTGTCAAGCTCACACTCGCAAGCCCCTGCGAAGAACAGCCTGCTGTATGCCCTGGCGTCTCGCATGGTAAGAGGCAGTGAGGCGAGCTGTGCCTGCTGCTTCTGCCACTCAGCCTCGGGGAAAAGGAACAGACACTTGTCCAAACCCTTGGTCGCATAGAATCGCGCGCCAAGGCCGTCGCGGAACTTCGCCGGGATCGCAAGCCGGCCCTTGTCATCCACGGCGTGGTCGTAAGTTCCAATGAACACGGGGCTCGCTGCTTCCACCACTTCTCCCCACTTTTCCCCACATTGGCAACTTCTTTCTTCTATGCCTTGCCTGGAATTCCTTCTGCTCGAAGTAACTTTTTTCTCGAATCTGCGAGGTTCGCGCGCCCTCCGGTTGCCCCCCAGCGAGGATCCTTCTATCTATGCTGCCAACGGATCTGGCCGATGCCCCGCTCGTCAGCTGAGCAACGCCCGCTTGGCCGGCTGTGTTGAGGACGCGTTGGTCCTTGCCTTGCCTCCCTGCCTCCTTCCTGATTCCCCCAATTGCGAGGTCTCTGGCCTTGTCTCCCGAGACGGTAAGGCCCGCAGCGCGTAGACACGCAGAGATTCAGGCTGGACCACCTCGATGCGCAAAGTGGCCCTGGCATCATATGCCAGGGCCACTGCACTTAACTCGAACCCACGCCCGTGCTTTAGGCCTTAGGAGGCCGCGCGACACCGGGCGCTTCTTACGAAGTCGTCCCGCTCCAGCACCATCAGAATGATTCTCCTGGAGGGCTCCCCCGCGCGGTCCGCCCGGGGCGTCATCACCCACCGCTTCTGAAAGCCGCACTTCAGAAAGCATTTGATGGCGCGGGCATTGTCGCTGAATACACGCAGGTAAACCCGGTCCAGCTTGGTGTTGATGAAGACATGCCGAAGAAGGGCGTTTATGGCCTCCTGACCATAGCCCTTGCCCCGGTACCGGACGTCGCCAATCCTCACAACCAACTCCGCTTCACGTTTACGCCAGCTTATCTCCACCACGCCGATGTCACCGATAAGCGTGCCATCGCGGGTCTCAATCGCGAACATCCTCGCCGTCCGGGAACGCAGGATCCTCTCGTAGTCACTCCGGGTATCGAGGTGCCGGTCGTCGCTAGGTCCGGCCGCTGCTGCAATGTAGTAGTCCGTGTCCCACTTACAGACGGTCTCAAGGTCTGTCTCGTTCAGCGGGCGAAGCACAACCCTTGCTCCTTCGATCACTTGCGCGACACCTCTCGTTCTGTTCTTCACCTCCCCACCTGTCGTAAAGAGAGTTCGACCGCACGACCGCGATACCTTCATGTAATTATATCCGCTTCTAGCAGCCAGGGCCATGAGCGCGCAGGGCCGCCGCCCTGGTGCTGCAACGCCCGCTTGCGCGACGTTGCGCGCGCCGAAGCACCCGCTCCGCGTTCATCTGGGTTGCACTATGAGTTTGATGGCGGTCCGCTCCTCGCCATCGATCTCCACATCAGCAAACGCCGGTATCATCACCAGGTCCATCCCGCTTGGAGCCACGAAACCTCTTGCGATCGCGACGGCCTTCACAGCTTGATTGAGCGCTGCAGCGCCTATGGCCTGTACCTCCGCGAAACCACGTTCCCTCAGCACACCAGCGAGAGCGCCAGCAACAGAGTTGGGGTTGGATTTGGAAGACACCTTGAGGACATCCATGTATAATTCCTCCTAACATGGTTGAGACTACCTGCTGCCACCTTCGATAATTATATGTTGACGGCCAAAATCCTGCTAACTCCATGTTCACCTCGTGAAAAAAGCTGGGCCGCGCGCACGCGCGGCCCACACCCTTCCCCCGAGATCAGGCGCCCTCCACTCGAAGAACCCTCTCGATGCTTTTCGCTTTGCCCGTCGAGGCGTCAACCGTCACCACAGCGCCGGAGAGCTGTGCGACACCCGACGCGGTCTCGAACTTCGCAGGTAACCCCGTAAGAAAACGCTCCACGATGATGTCCTTCCGTACCCCGATCACCGAGTCAACAGGCCCCGTCATCCCCAGGTCCGTGATGTAGGCGGTTCCACTGGGCAGGACCCTCTCGTCAGCCGTTTGGACGTGCGTATGTGTGCCGACCACACAAGCGACCCGACCGTCCAAGTACCACCCCAAGGCAACCTTCTCCGAGGTCGCCTCCGCGTGAAAGTCAACGACGATCACATCACACTTCGAGGTCTGTTCCTCGAGGATCCGATCCGCCGCGCGAAACGGACAGTCGACAGGCCCCATGAAGACGCGGCCGGCAAGGTTCACTACACAGAGGCGGAGCCCGCTCGCGAGCTGAACAACGGTCACGCCCCTCCCGGGCGCACCCGGGGGATAATTGGCCGGTCTCAAGACCCGCTCGTTCGCTGCGAGCACGGGATAGAATTCCCTCTTGTTCCACACGTGGTTGCCGGTGGTGATAACGTTGACGCCGGAGCGAAAGATCTCGTCCGCCGTCTCCGCGGTGAGCCCGAAGCCGCCAGCTGCGTTTTCGCCGTTGGCGATGACGGCGTCGGCCCCAAGTTCCTGTACAAGATCAGGGAGCAGAGCCTGGCAGACCCTGCGCCCTGGCTTCCCCACGATGTCGCCGATGAAGAGAATTCGTGCGGTCATGACCTTGTGCGCTCGCTCCGCTTCTCACCCTGCTTGTTGAAAACAAGCACCCGACCGTCGTCGCGGAAACCGATGAGCTTTCTGTGTTGTATGGTCTCCTTCAAGTCTTCCAGCATATTCTCGATCATTTCATCCTGGAAGACGAGGTCGTCGTCAAGCGCCCCTTCATCGGTGACGCCCTCTGTGACGAGCGAAGACCCCAGTTTCTCCCTGGCAAACTCGATTATGAGCGATATCTCCTCCTGAGTCAGAGTGGCGGCGTCCCTGGAGATCTCGACCAATGAGACCCCGTCGTAATCGCGCCGGTCCACGGAAAGCGTCGGCGACATGCCATGGACGAGCGCCGCGTACCCCTGCACGCTCTCGCGCAACCCTTCGCGGAAGGCCTTCCATTGGTCGTCGGGAATAGGCTTTGATACCATGAATGTGAACTTGAGGACCTTCCCCTGGGGGACGAAGTTTACCGTAGCTATCTCAGGGTATCGAACAAGTATGGAAATGAGAAGGCTCACGCTGTTCGCGGTGCTGTCGTCGACCGTGTTGGACTCACCGGCGCGCCGTGCCACCTTGACCACCCTCCCTCAACACACGTACAACAGGATTCTGTGCCCGGGCCCAAACTCCTGCTTGGGGCT